>Ga0070672_100001189_pt1 | contig 15897 bp, 12 predicted proteins | sample KBSM13metaG_FD_66151 | JGI IMG/M metagenome (GOLD analysis project Ga0070672, IMG submission 66151) | Miscanthus rhizosphere microbial communities from Kellogg Biological Station, Michigan, USA - KBS M1-3 metaG | ecosystem: Host-associated > Plants > Roots > Rhizosphere > Soil ... | reverse complement strand
ACCGGCGACGTCAAATACCACCACGGCGCCGAGGGCCTGTACGAGTCCCCCGAGGGCGATGTGCGGATGCGGCTCTACCCGAACCCCTCGCACCTCGAGTTCGTCGATCCGGTCGTCACCGGCGGCGCCCGCGCCGCCCAGACCGAGGCCGCCGGACCGGACGTCCGCCTCGACACGAAGGTTGCCGTGCCGCTGCTGCTCCACGGCGACGCGGCGTTCCCGGGTCAGGGCGTCGTCGCCGAGACGCTCAACCTGCAGTCGCTCGACGGCTACGCGACCGGCGGGACGATCCACCTGATCCAGGACAACCAGGTCGGCTTCACGACCGATCCCAAGGACGGGCGGTCGACCCCCTACGCCGCCGACATGGCGAAGGGTTTCAACGTCCCGATCATCCACGTCAACGCCGACGACGTCGAGGCCTGTATCGCCGCGATCCGGCTCGGGATGGCCTACCGGGAGAAGTTCGCGCGCGACGTCGTCATCGACCTGATCGGCTACCGCCGCTACGGGCACAACGAGACCGACGAGCCCGCCTACACGCAGCCCGAGCAGGCGGCGGCGATCAAGAAGCACGCGCCGCTCAGCGAGCTCTACGCGGCGAAGCTGATCGAGGAGGGGGTCGTCACCGCCGACGAGGTCGAGGCCGAGGCCGGCGAGCGGCGCGAGGAGCTCAGCTCGATCCTCAAGCGGCTCCGCGCGAAGATCGACGCCGGCGAGTTCGAGGACCCGACGATCACCGGCGGCACCGGCGAGCTCGACCGCTCGAAGAGCCCCGCGGTCGAGACGAAGGTCTCGGAGAAGCGGATCCGGGCCCTGAACGAGGAGCTCGTCAGCTTCCCGGAGAGCTTCACCGTCCACCGCAAGCTCCGCAAGCCGCTGGAGCGCCGCCTCGAGATCCTCGAGGACGGGCCGATCGAGTACGCCCACGCCGAGGCGCTCGCGTTCGCGTCGCTGCTCACCGAGGGCACCCACATCCGCCTGACCGGACAGGACACCCGCCGCGGGACCTTCTCGAACCGCCACCTCGTCCTCCACGACGAGAAGACCGGGCTCACCTACGCGCCGATCCAGAACCTCAGCGGCGCCCTCGCCCCGTTCGAGATCCACAACAGCCCGCTGTCGGAGAACGCGGCGCTCGGCTTCGAGTACGGCTACGCGGCGGCGGCGCCGGAGAGCCTGATCCTCTGGGAGGCGCAGTTCGGCGACTTCGACAACGCCGCCCAGGTGATCATCGACCAGTTCATCGCGGCCGGCGAGTCGAAATGGGGCCAGACGACCCGCCTGACGCTGCTGCTCCCGCACGGCTACGAGGGTGCGGGGCCCGAGCACTCGAGCGCCCGGATCGAGCGCTTCATGCAGCTCGGCGCCGAGGGCAACATGCGGCTCGCCAACCCGACCACGGCCGCCCAGTACTTCCACCTGCTGCGACGCCAGGCGCGGATCAAGAAGGCGCGCCCGATGGTGGTCTTCACGCCGAAGGGCCTGCTGCGGCTCGGCGACGCCGCCTCGAAGCTCAGCGACCTGACCGAGGGCACCTTCAAGTACGTGATCGACGATCCCCGGGCAGCGGACCGGCGCGAGGAGATCAAGCGCCTCCTCCTCTGCTCGGGCCGGATCTACTACGACCTCGAAGGGCATGACCGCCGCGCCGACGCGACCTCGGTCGCGATCGCCCGCACCGAGCTGATCTATCCGTTCCCGAAGAGCTACATCGGCGAGCTCGCCGCCGGCTACCCGAACCTCGAGGAGGTCGTCTGGGTCCAGGAGGAGCCGGCGAACATGGGCTGCTGGCCGACGATGCGCTGGCGCCTCCCCGATGCGATCGAAGGCGACACGCCGATCCGCTACATCGGCCGTCCCGAGCGCGCCAGCCCCTCCGAGGGCTACCCCGCGGCGCACCGGACCGAGCAGGAGCGGATCGTCCTGACGGCCCTGACGACGTAGGCCGCGCCCCGGGTAGCCTCCGGCGGGTGACCGATACGACCGTCGACGGCGAGCGCGAGTTCCGGGCCCGGGCGCCGGGGCCGCTCTGGATCTGGGTCAAGCGGGCGTCGTTCGTCGAGCTGGCGATCTTCACCGGCCTGCTCATCGTCTGGATCGCGCCCGGGCTCGAGGGGCCGACTTTCGCCTTCGGGATGGCACACGGGATCGGCTACATCGCTCTCTGCTTGCTGCTCTGGGTCGCGATCCTTCGGCGCGAGGCGCCGTTCTGGCTGTTCGCCGCAACCCTGACCCCGGTTGGACCGGTCGGCAGCGTGATCGGCATCGAGTGGATCGAGCGCCGCTCCCCGGCGACCTCGTAGCCTGGCCGCGAATCCCGGCGATCGACAGGGGCAGCGAACGGCGAACGACGATGCGGCGCTCGGCCTGATTGGATGCCCGCCATGCAGCGCCTCATCTTCGACCACGATTACGCCATGCCGCCCGAGCGGGTCTTCGCCTACCTGTCCGAGCACGAGAACCTCGACGACATCTTCGGAGCCCGGATCACCCGGCTCCGCGACGGCACCGACGGCCACCGCAACGGCGTCGGCTCCGTCCGCGAGCTCAAGGTCGGCCCGACGCCGCCGTTCGAGGAGACCGTGACCGAGTTCGTCCCGAACGAGCTGATCGCCTACGAGATAACCAAGGGCTCGCCGCTCAAGAACCACCGTGGCGAGATGCGCTTCACGGTCGAGGGCGAGGGCACGCACCTCCACTACGAGATCTCGTTCAGGTCGAAGCTGCCGGGCGTCGACCTGATCGTCGCCCAGGGACTGAAGCGGAACGTGGCCAAGGGCCTCACCGGGGTCGAGACCCGGGCCTAGATGAGCCGAGAGGCGCCGGGGTCCGGCGCCTCTCGCGTCCGCCTGAAAGCAAGATGGGCCGGGGTCCGAATCGCGGGAGGCAGGGGGTCCGCGCGATCCTCGCCCCAGCCCGCGCGTCGGTAGCCAGGGAGGGATGCCGACGCGATCGCCCCCGGAGGCGGGACTAACCGGGGACGAGCTTTATGAAACCTGCACTTCCATTCTGCTACATCGGAGCGGTGTCTGCAATGCGGTGACCCGAAGTCAGCGGAGCTCACGCAGGACTCTATGCAGGATCCCGCCATGGCGAAAGTACTTTCGCTCGTTGGCGGTGTCGAGCCGGACCCGCGCGGTCAGCTCGAGCGGATCGCCGTCGTCGCGCTCGGCGGTCACGGTCGCCTCCGTCGCCGTCTCCGGGTCGAGCTCGCCGACCGTGAACCGCTCCTCGCCGGTGAGACCAAGCGACTCGGCGCTCTCGCCGTCGGCGAACTGCAACGGCAGCACTCCCATCCCGATCAGGTTCGAGCGGTGGATGCGCTCGTAGCTCTCGGCGATGACGGCGCGGACGCCGAGCAGAAGCGTGCCCTTCGCCGCCCAGTCGCGTGACGACCCCGAGCCGTACTCCTTGCCGGCGATGACGACCAGCGGCACCCCCTCCTCCGCGTACTTCATGGCCGCGTCGAAGATCGGCATCTCCTCGCCGTCGGGCATGTGGCGCGTCCACCCGCCCTCACGATCGACGAGCTCGTTGCGGAGGCGGACGTTGGCGAACGTCCCCCGCATCATCACTTCGTGGTTGCCGCGTCGCGACCCGTACGAGTTGAAATCACGGACCTCGACCCCGTTCTCGATCAGCCAGCGGCCCGCCGGGCTGTCCTTCTTGATCGCCCCGGCCGGCGAGATGTGGTCGGTCGTGATCGAGTCGCCGAGCTTGGCGAGGACGCGGGCGCCGGCGATCGGCTCGGTCGCCGCGGCGGGCTCTGGGTCCATCCCGGTGAAGAACGGCGGCTGCCGCACGTAGGTCGAGTCAGGCCAGGTGTAGCGGTCTTCGTCCGGGACCTTGATCGCCTTCCAGCGCTCGTCGCCCTCGAAGACGTTCGCGTAGTTCTTCGCGAACATGTCGGCGCGGACCGCGTTGGCGACCGTGTCGCGGATCTCCTCTGCGCTCGGCCAGATGTCGTGCAGGAACACGTCCTCGCCGTCGCTGCCGGTACCGATCGGCTCCGACTCGAAGTCGAAGTCCATCCGCCCGACCAGCGCGTAGGCAACGCAGAGCGGCGGCGATGCCAGGTAGTTGGCCTTGACGTCCTGCTGGATCCGGCCCTCGAAGTTGCGGTTGCCCGAGAGCACCGCGCAGACGACGAGGTCGTTGTCGTTGACCGCCGTCGAGATCTCGTCCGCGAGCGGGCCGGAGTTGCCGATGCAGGTCGTGCAGCCGTAGCCGACGAGGTCGAACTTGAGCCGGTTCAGGTACTCGTCGAGGCCGGAGCGGGCGAGGTAGTCGGTGACGACCGTCGAGCCCGGCGCCAGCGAGGTCTTCACCCACGGCTTGACGTCGAGGCCGCGCTCGACCGCCTTCTTGGCGAGCAGGCCCGCCCCGACCATCACCGACGGGTTCGAGGTGTTCGTGCAGCTCGTGATCGCGGCGATGACGACGCGTCCGTGGTCGAGCTCGAAGCTGTTGCCGTCGGCATCGGTGACCGACACGGAGTCGCCGGTGCGCCGCTCGATCGCGGTCGCGGCGTCGCCCGGCCCCCACGGCTCGTCGTTCGGCGATCCGCTCGCCGTGCCGCTGCCGTTTCCGGGCGGATCGGAAGCGGGGAACGACCCGCTGTCGGGCTCGGTTTCGAGTGCGCCGGCGGCATCGTCGTCGAACTCGGCGAGCGTCGCGAAGAACGCCTCCTTCGCGCCGGCGAGCGCGATCCGATCCTGCGGGCGCTTCGGTCCGGCGATCGACGGGACGACGTCGCCGAGGTCGAGCTCGAGGGTGTCACTGAAGGTCGGCTCCTCGCCGTCGGGCTCGTGGAACATGCCCTGCTCGCGCGTGTAGGCGTCGACCAGCTCGATCACCTCGGTGTCGCGGCCGGTGAACTCGAGGTAGCGGAGCGTCTCGGCGTCGGGCGGGAAGATCGCGCAGGTCGAGCCGAACTCCGGCGACATGTTCCCGAGCGTCGCCCGGTCGGCGAGCCCGAGCGTCGGCAGGCCGGGGCCGTAGAACTCGACGAACTTGCCGACGACGCCACGCTCGCGGAGCATCTCGGTGACGCGGAGGACGAGGTCGGTCGCTGTGGCGGCGTCGCCGAGCCTGCCGTCGAGCCGGAAGCCGACCACCTGCGGGAGCAGCATCGAGATCGGCTGGCCGAGCATCGCGGCCTCGGCCTCGATGCCGCCGACCCCCCAGCCGAGCACGCTGAGGCCGTTGATCATCGTCGTGTGCGAGTCGGTGCCGACGAGGGTGTCGGGGTAGGCCCGGTGGACGCCGTCCTCGCTGTCGGACCAGACGACACGGCCGAGGTGCTCGAGGTTGACCTGGTGACAGATGCCGGTCGCCGGCGGAACGACCCGGAAGTTGTCGAACGCCTTCTGCCCCCAGCGGAGGAACTCGTAGCGCTCCTCGTTGCGCTCGAACTCGCGCTCGGCGTTGACGGCGAAAGCGCGCGGGTTGCCGAAGGCGTCGACCTGCACCGAGTGATCGATGATCAGATCGACCGGGACGAGCGGATTGATCTTCGCCGGATCGGATCCCAGCTCGTCGATAGCGTCGCGCATCGCGGCGAGGTCGACGACGGCAGGGACGCCGGTGAAGTCCTGCATGAGGACGCGGGCCGGCTGGAACGGGATCTCCTTCGCGGACTCGGCGTTGGCGTCCCAGGTCGCGATCGTCTCGACGTCGTCGGCGGTGACCGCGGCGCCGTCCTCGAGGCGGAGGACGTTCTCGAGCAGGACCTTCAGCGAGTAGGGAAGCCGGGCGACGTCGAAGCGCGCCTGGAGCGCGTCGAGGCGGTGGATCTCGTACTCCCGCCCCGACACCTCGATGGTCGAGCGGGAGCCGTAGCTGTCCGTCATCCTGCCTCCTTCTCGCGCCGGTCGGCGCTACTCGTCGCTGTCTTCCTTCTCGGAAGCCTTCTCGTGATCCGCCTCTCCGTAGATCGTAAGGCCCTCCGATCGCGCGTCCTCGTCGGGGAAGCCGTCGCCGAGGGGGTGCCCGTGCTTCTCGCCGTGGGAGGCGGACTGGATGAGCTGCTGCTCGGCGAGCTCGAACCCCTCAGCCACGCCCTCGCCGCCCTCGGCGAGCGGCCGCTCGGCCTCGGGTAGCCGCTGGCTGGCGGTGTGCCCGCCGATCTCCGCCGCCTCCGCGGCCGCCGCGGCTTCCTCCTCTTCGACCAGTTCGTGGTCGCGGTCCTCGGGTTGTTCGTTCATCGGCGCCTCCAGGCGGTCGTCTGCTCAGAAATCAATGGTCGCGGCGGCCTCGCTCAGCGCTTCTCGGTCTGCCCGCGGGCGACCTCGTCGGCGATCTTCGTACCGCTGCCGCGCTGGACCCGCCCGGCGATGGCGGGGAAGACGTGGGCAAAGCCGGCGAGGGCGCGCTGCTGGATCGGCGCGACTGCGACCTCGGCCCGGTTCTGCTCGATCGCCTTGACGACCCCGGCGCCGACCTCCTCGCAGGTCGCGGTTCCCATCCCGGGCGGGAGCGTCGCCCCCGAATCGGCGAACATGCCGGCGCCGCGGATGAAGCCGGGGAGGACGAGCGAGACGCCGACGCCAGCCTTGTCGCCGGCGAGGTCCTCGCGGAGGGCGAGGGCGAATCCGCGGAGGCCGAACTTGGTGGCGTTGCAGACCGAGGCCCGCGGCGAGGCGGCCTTGCCGGCGAGCGAGGAGACGAACAGCAGGTGGCCGCTGCGGCGCTCGACCATCGCCGGCAGGAGCTGGTGGGCGAGCAGCATCGGCGCCTCGAGGTTGACGCGGACGGCGCGAGAGACCTCCTCGGAGCTGAAGTCCTCGAGCCGGCCCGAGCCGGGCAGCCCGGCGTTGGCCAGCAGGACGTCGATCGGTCCGTCGGCGGTCGCGCCGGCGGCGAGCTCGAGCGCCGCATCCGGCTCGGCGAGATCGGCGACCGCGACCGAGTGGCCGTCGCCGGGGAGCGAGCCCGCCAGTTCCTCGAGCTCGGCGGCCTTCCGGGAGCTGAGCACGAGGACGCCACCACGCTCCGCCACGGCCCGGGCGATGGCGCGGCCGATCCCGCCGGTTGCCCCGGTCAGCAGGATCCGCTTGTCGGCGATGTCCATGCCGCCAACCTACACCGCGCGATCCGGCCATGGCCGCGGGATCCGATCGCTTTGTAAGGAATCGCTTGCACAACGCTTACGATGTCGCTACAGTGCCGCGAATCCAACGCCGAGTCTCCGCCGATCGGAGAGCGGGGGACCCACGAGGACCCCGAGCAAATGGGGCTAATCCGCCGCTTCCGGTGGAGACGCAGGCTCAGTCGCAGCGTCAGCCCGTCAGCTAACCCCGCAGGCGCAAGCGAGCCAAAGGAATATGAACAGACTCACGATCAGTCCCACGGTGCAGCGCACCACGATGACCCTGGGCGCCGCCCTCCTCGTGACGGTGGCGTTCTTCCTCCTCGTCTCCGCCTCGGCTGTCGCCGGCGGCGGACTCAGCACCCAACCGACGAAGTCGGGCAAGCCCGGCAAGGCGAAGCTGCTGCCGAACGGCAAGGCGATCCCGCCGGACAACGCCCCGCGTCGGGTGGTCAAGGCGATCAAGGCAGCCAACGAGATCCGCAAGACCAAGTACGTCTGGGGCGGCGGCCACGGCAGCTTCGAGTCGAAGGGCTACGACTGCTCAGGCGCGGTCAGCTACATGCTCCACGGCGCCCGGATGCTGAAGACCCCGATGACCTCCGGGTCCCTCGCCAGCTGGGGCAAGAAGAAGAAGGGCAAGTGGATCACCGTGTACGCCAACTCCGGCCATACCTACGCGATGGTCGCCGGCCTCCGCTGGGACACCTCCGGCGGCCCCGGCCCGCGCTGGCACAAGTCCAAGCGCTCCCGGGCCGGCTTCACGGTCCGCCACTACAAGGGCTACTGAGCCCGCACACGACTCCCTCCCCCCTGAGAAGGCCCGCTGCCCCCGGCGGGCCTTCTCTTTTGTCAGCCGATGCCCAGGGCCTCCTCGACTCCGACGCACTCGGCACCGACGCCCTCGGCGACGCCGGGGTGGGTGACCTTGCCGGCGGCGACGTTGACGCCGGGCCGGAGGCCGGGGTCGCGGGCGAGCGCTCCCTCGACGCCGTTGTCGGCCAGCGAGATGACGTAGGGCAGGGTCGCGTTCGTAAGCGCCTGGGTGGAGGTGATCGGAACGGCGCCGGGCATGTTGGCGACGCAGTAGTGGGTGATCCCGTCGACCTCGTAGACCGGGTCGGTGTGGGTCGTCGGCTGCGAGGTCTCGAAGCAGCCGCCCTGGTCGATCGCGACATCGACGAGGACCGCGTGCCGCTTCATCAGCGCGAGCTGCTCGCGCTTGATCACGTGCGGGGCGCGGGCGCCCTGGACGAGCACGGCGCCGATCACGAGATCGACCCGGGGCAGCATCTCCTCGATCGAGAGGGTCGAGCTGAACACCGTCGACAGCGACCCGGCGAACTGCAGGTCGGCGCGCCGGAGCGCGTCGATGCTGACGTCGAACAGGAAGACGTCGGCGGCCATCCCAACCGCGATGTGCGCGGCGTTGATCCCGACCGCGCCGGCGCCGATCACCATCACGTTCGCGGCGGCGACGCCGGGCACGCCGCCGAGGAGGATGCCGCGGCCGCCCATCGGCTTCTCGAGGAAGAAGGCGCCGGCCTGGGTGGCGATCCGGCCGGCGATCTCACTCATCGGCGCCAGCAGCGGCAGACCCCCTTCGCCGTCCTCGACCGTCTCGTAGGCGATGCAGGTCGCGCCGGTCTCGCAGAGCCCCTTCGTCAGCTCCGGCGCCGGCGCCAGATGCAGGTAGGTGAACAGGGTCTGCTCGGGTCGCAGCATCCCGACCTCGACCGGCTGCGGCTCCTTGACGCCGAGGATCATGTCCGCCTCCGCGAAGATCGCGTCGGCAGTGTCGACGATCCGTGCTCCCTGGGCCTCGTAGTCGGCGTCGGCGATCGCGCTGCCCTCGCCCGCCCCCTTCTGGATCAGGACCTCGTGCCCGTGCTCGGCGAGCTCGCGGGCACCGACCGCGGTCAGCGCGACCCGGTACTCCTCCTCCTTGATCTCGGTCGGGACTCCAACCTTCATCTGCTCTCCCTTTCTTTGCTCGGTTGCTGGTTGCGGGGGTGGATCTCAGCCGATCATCTGACCAGCTCCCGGGCGCGGAGCGCGAGCCAGAGCTCGATCCGGTCCTGGGCCTGGCCGAGGTCGCGGCCGGTCAGCTCCTCGATCCTGCGGATCCGGTAGCGGAGCGTATGCCGGTGGCAGTAGAGATCGCGGGCGGCCCGCTCCCACTGCCCGTTGCGCTCGATGAACGCCTCGAGCGAGCGGAGCAGCTCCGGGCCGTACTCCCCCTCGCCGTCCGAGATCGGGCCGAGCAGGTTGTCGGCGTAGGTGCGCAGCGCCTCGTCGTCCTGCAGCGAGAGCAGCAGCGTGAACGCGCCGAGGTCGCGGTGCGAGGCGACGTCGGGAGCGTGGCCGTTCGCCATCGCGGTCGCCTCGAGCGCGCAACGGGCCTCGTGGAACGCGCGCCGCAGCGTCGCGACCGGGGTCGTCCGGCTCGCGGCGGCGCGGACCTTCCGGCCCGAGGCGGCCAGGGCCTCGCGCCCCTCGCGGGCGAGCTCGACCGGGTCGCGCTCGCCGGGATCGACGATCGCGCAGAGCAGCGGGCGCCCGGCGGCGGCATTGACGGCGACGACCGAGGGGACGGCGAGCGACTCGGCGAGCAGGACCGGATCATCGGCGGAATCGTCGAGCTCGAAGAGCAGCACGGCGACGCGCCCGTCGATCCCGAACGGGAGCAGGCGGCCGCGCAGGTCGTCGTCGCCGAGATGGCCGCCGAGCGCCTCGGCGAGGACGTCGCCGGCGAGCCGCCGCTCGGTCTCGCGGACCGCACGCTCGCGCATCATCTCGAGGGCGACGACCATCGCCGCCTGGCGGGCGAGAAGACGCTCGAGGTCGCCGATCGCGCCGCTGCGACGGGCGAGGACGAGCCAGTGCCCGCGGCTGCCGCTGCCGCCGAGCGGGACCGGCACCGCGATCGCCCGGCCCGCCAGCGAGCCGTGCTCGATCACGAACATCGCCTGCCGGCCGGCCTCGGCGCGCTCGTTGACCTCGGCGCGGATGTCGGACGCGGCGCGCTGCGAGAAGCCGCGCTCCTGCGGGTGGCGGGCGAGCTCGACGCCGCGGTCGTCGAACAGCATCGCCGCCCCCGAGACCGAGTCGGCGATCGCCCGCATGATCTCGGGAAGCCCGCGCTCGGCGAGCACCAGGCCCTCGAGCAGCGCGTGGACCTCGACGCTGCGCTCGAGCGCCTGATAGCCCTCGTTGATCAGCCGCGTCGACGCCCACTCGGTGATCGCGATGAACGGCAGCTCGAAGGGCAGCTCGAACAGCGGCAGCCCGCGCGTCTCGGCCTCGTCGATCAGCGCCGGCGGCAGCTCGGCGTGATCGAGGCCGACCGCGAGCCCGAGCCCGGCGGCGTCCTTGCCCGCCAGGAGCCGCACGAACTTGCGCTGGCGGGCGGCCGTCTTCAGGTTGATGCCGGTCGTCAGCAGCAGCTCGCCGCCCGACAGGAACGGCGTCGGGTCCTCGAGCTCGGAGATGTGGACCCAGCGGATCGCGCTGTCGGGGACGCCGTCGACGGCGAGGTCGAGGTCGAACTCGTCGAGGAGGCTGCTGACGGTGAGCACGGTTCCGGGAGGGTCGAGCCCCGGGTCGGAGCGACTACTCGGCCGTGACCTTTTCCCAGGCCTCTTCGAGGACGGAGCGCAGGACCTCGCCGATCTCCTTGAACTGCTCGCTGCCGCAGGTCAGCGGCGGAGCGAGCTGGATGACGGGATCGCCGCGGTCGTCGGCGCGGCAGATCAGCCCGCGACGGTAGAGCTCGCCGGAGAGGAAGCCGCGCAGCAGCCACTCCGACTCGTCGTGGTCGAAGCCTCCGAGCGTCTCGCGGTCCTTGACCAGCTCGATCGCGTGGAAGTAGCCGGCGCCGCGGACGTCGCCGACGATCGGGATGTCGCGCAGGTCCTCGAGCGTCTGCCGGAACTCGGCTTCGTTGGCGAGGACACGCCCGTTCAGGTCCTCCTCGACGAACGCATCGAGGTTGGCGAGAGCGACCGCCGCCGCGACCGGGTGGCCGCCGAAGGTCGAGCCGTGCGCGAACGATGCGGTGCCGCTCGAGAAGGGCTCGAAGACCTCCTCGGAGGCGATCATCGCGCCCATCGGCAGGTAGGCGCCGGTCAGCGCCTTCGCCGTCGTGATGATGTCGGGCTGGAACTCGTAGCGCTGCGCCCCGAACCAGTGGCCGAGCCGACCGAATCCGCAGATCACCTCGTCGGAGATCAGCAGGACGCCGAACTCGTCGCAGATCTCACGGACCCGCTGGAAGTAGCCGTCCTGGGGTGGGATGCAGCCGCCGGCGTTCTGGAGCGGCTCGAGGATCACCGCGGCGACCGTCTCCGGCCCCTCGAACTCGATTCGTTCGCGGATCCGCTCGGCCGCCCAGAGGTTGTCGCGGTCCGACGGCCAGCGCAGGTGGTTGGTGTTCGGGACGTGCGAGCCGCCCGGCATCGACGGCTCGAAGGGAACCTTGAGCGGCGTGATGCCGGTCGCGGTCAGCGCCCCCATCGTCGTGCCGTGGTAGGCGACCTCGCGGGAGATGATCTTGTGGCGCTGGCCGCGTCCGTGCGAGCGGTGCCAGGCGCGCGAGACCTTGATCGCGGCCTCGACCGCCTCCGACCCCGAGTTCGTGAAGAAGACGTGATTGAGGTCGCCCGGCGTCAGCGTCGCGACGCGCTCGGCGAGCTCGATCGAACGCGGATGCGCGTAGCTCCAGTTCGTGTAGAAGTCGAGCTCCTTCATCTGCGCGGCGGCCGCCTCCGCGTAGGCGACCCGGCCGTGGCCGGCGTTGCAGCAGAACAGCGCGCTGAGGCCGTCGAGGTAGCGGTTGCCGTGGTCGTCCCAGACGTAGGGGCCCTCGCCGCGGGCGATGATCGGGATCTCGTGCTGGTCGTCGTAGCCCCCCATTCGCGAGAAGTGCATCCAGAGGTGCTTGCGGGCGATCTCCTGCAGGCCGGAGCCGGCATCGCGCTGCGGGTGGACGTCCTGAGGGGTTGTGACAGCCACTTTCCCCACTCTCCTTCCGAGTTGACTCGACGCTTTGCACAACGGTAGAACGTCGATTTGGGTGGCACAACGGAGATTTGGTTCAAGCCCCGTTGGCGCGATTGTACGCTTCGTACAATTCGACGCCCGCGCGTTGATACACCCGTGGATTGTCACGGTTCCCCCTTTCGGGCATCCTCCGGGTTAGGTTAGGTTTCCCGGGGAGAGTAAATTCCGGAACGGAGGAGGAGCCACGGAAGCAGCATCGACATCGGACGGCGATGCCCGATCGGGAGTGAGCCTGCGCGGTATCACCAAACGGTTCGGGGAGTTGACGGCGGTCGATTCGATCGACCTCGACATCAAGGAGGGCGAGTTCTTCACCCTGCTCGGGCCGAGCGGCTGCGGCAAGACGACGACGCTGCGGATGATCGCCGGCTTCGAGGAGCCGAACGAGGGCCAGATCCTCGTCGACGGCAACGACGTCGCCGGGCTGCCCGCCCACAAGCGTCCGACCAACACCGTCTTTCAGAGCTACGCGCTGTTCCCGCACCTGACGGTCCGCGAGAACGTCGCCTACGGGCTGAAGCGCAAGAGGGTCGACAAGTCCGAGATCACCGAGCGCGTCGACGCCGAGCTCGAGCGGGTGGGCCTCGCCAACGAGGCGAACCGGAAGCCCAACCAGCTCTCCGGCGGCCAGCAGCAGCGCGTCGCACTCGCCCGCGCCGTCGTCAACCTCCCGAAGGTGCTGCTGCTCGACGAGCCGCTCGGCGCGCTCGACCTGAAGCTACGCAAGGGCCTGCAGCTCGAGCTGAAGCGGATCCAGCAGGAGATCGGGATCACCTTCGTCTACGTCACCCACGATCAGGAAGAGGCGCTGACGATGTCGGACCGGATCGCGGTCATGAACCGCGGCATCGTCGAGCAGGTCGCCGTCCCGGTCGAGGTTTACGAGCGCCCGGAGACGACCTTCGTCGCCGGGTTCATCGGCGTCTCGAACCTGATGCCGGGCGTCGTCCGCTCGCTGTCCGGCGACCGGGCCGAGGTCGCGCTCGAGGCCGGGGTAACCGTCAGCGCCGGCGCGAATGGCCTCGCGACCGGCGAGCGCTGCCACGCGGTCGTCCGCCCCGAGAAGCTCGACGTGCAGCCGAAGGGCCAGGCCTCCGCGATCAGCGGCGCCGCCCAGAGCGTCGATGGCATCGTCGTCAGCTCGGTCTACCTCGGCACCGCGACCCAGCTCGTCGTCGAGCTGAGCGACGGAGCACGGATGACGGTGCTCTGCCCGAACACCGACGAGGCGGAGCGCCAGTCGCTGCCGGGCGGCGGCGCTGACGTGACCCTGTCGTGGACGCCGGAGCACATCCATCTGGTCCGCGAGTCCGACAGCGAGCGGGCGACCGCCGACCACGAGGCGCTCGGCCGCGAGCGGGTGGAGGCCGCGTGAGCGGAAGCTTGAACAGCAACCACGAAAACCGACGGAGATCCAGCCGAGGAGGCAGAGAGACCATGAGGATTGGGGCAAGGGGATTCGTGCGGTCGCTGGTGGCGGCCGCGGTGCTGCTGGCGGCACTGCTGCTGGCCGCGTGCGGTGGCGGCGGCAGCGGCATCGAGGGCGGCGCCGACACCGGCAACGTCTCGACCGCAGCGGCCGAGGGCAAGCCGAGCGGCACGCTGTCGATCTCGAACTGGCCGTTCTACATCGACAACCAGACCGTGCCCGACTTCGAGAAGGCGACCGGCATCTCCGTCAAGTACCAGGAGGACGTCAACGACAACTCCGAGTTCTTCGGCAAGATGCAGCCACTACTCGACCAGGGCGAGTCGGGCGGTCGCGACATCATGGTCGTCACCGACTGGATGGCGAACAAGATGCACAACCTCGGCTATCTCCAGGACTTCGACCAGGAGGCGGTCAAGCCGGCGATGGACAACCTCGTCCCGAGCCTGCAGAGCCCGTCCTTCGATCCCGACCGGTCGTTCTCGCTGCCCTGGCAGAGCGGGATGACCGGGCTCGTCGTCAACACGGCGGAGGCCCCGGACGTGAAGTCGGTCAACGACCTCTTCGACCCCCAGTACAAGGGCCAGGTCGAGATGCTGACCGAGATGCGCGACACGGTGCCGCTGGTGATGAAGGCCGACGGCGTCGACCCGACGACGGCGACCAAGCAGGACTGGCTGGACGCGATCGACAAGATCAAGGAGGCCTCTGACTCCGGTCAGATCCGCAAGTTCACCGGCAACAACTACACCAATGACCTCGCCAACGGCGACGCGGTGGCGGTGATCGGCTGGTCCGGCGACGCGATCCAGTTGCAGGCCGACAACCCGGACATCAAGTTCGTGATGCCGGAGCAGGGCTGCATGATCTGGTCCGACAACATGGTCATCCCGGTCGGTGCGCCGAACCCGACGGCCGCTTATGCGTGGATGAACTACGTGTATGAGCCGAAGAACCAGGCTCAGATCACCGACTACAACTTCTACTTCTCGCCGGTCGCGGGGGTGAAGCCGCTGATCGAGAAGACCGATCCGCAGGCCGCGAAGAGCCCGCTGATCTTCCCGACCGACACCTACACGAAGAACTGCACGACCCAGGTCGATCCGCCCGGCAGCGACGAGGATGTGGCCGACGTCGAGCAGGCGTTCCAGGCGGTCGTGACCGGCTGATCGCGAGGAGGACGACGGCGGCTGAGTTGAATCGATGAACGGCGAATCGAAACCACTCAGCCGCCGCCTGATCCCCTATTGGCTGATGGGGCCCGGCCTGCTCTGGCTGGTCCTGTTCTTCGTCATCCCGCTCTACTTCATGGCCCGGCTCGCGCTCGAGTCGGGCACGCTCGAGACCGGGTTCAGCTTCACCTGGGAGTGGGCGAACTTCACCGATGGGTGGGATCGCTACAGCGAGCAGTTCTTCCGCTCGTTCATCTATGCCGGCTCGGCGACCCTGATCGCGCTCGTGATCGCCTATCCGCTCGCCTACGCGATCGCCTTCCGCGGCGGCCGCTGGAAGAACGCGCTGCTGTTCGCCGTCGTCGCGCCGTTCTTCACCACGTATCTGATCCGGACGATCGCCTGGACGACGATCCTCTCCGACAACGGCGTCGTCGTCGACGTCCTCAGGACGATCGGGATCCTCGGTGACGACGGCCGCGTGCTCGCCACCCCGGCCGCGGTCATCGCCGGCATCACCTACAACTTCCTGCCGTTCATGGTGTTGCCGATCTACGCCAGCCTCGAACGCCTCGACCCGGGCCTGATCGAAGCCGCCAAGGACCTCTACTCCTCCTCGCGGGCGGCATTCCTGAAGGTCACGCTCCCGCTGTCGATGCCGGGCATAGTCGCCGGCACCCTGCTCACCTTCATCCCGGCCGCCGGGGATTACATCAACGTCATCTTCCTCGGCTCGACCAACACGTCGATGGTCGGCAATGCGATCCAATCGCTGTACCTGAACACCCGCGAGTACCCGACGGCGGCGGCGCTCTCGTTCATCCTGATGGCGGTGATCATGGCGGTGGTCGTGATCTACATCCGCTTCGCCGGCTCGGAGGCGCTGATGGGCGAGGAGGAGGAGGCGACGTGAGCGCTGCATGGAAGTGGCTTCGCCACAACGCCGTCAACATCTGGGCGGCGCTCGCGATCGCCTACCTGCTGATCCCGATCGGGCTGATCGCCGTCTTTTCCTTCAACGACCCCGAGGGCAAGTTCAACTACGTCTGGAGCGGGTTCAGCACCGACGCCTGGACCGGCATCTTCGGCATCCAGGAACTGACCGACGCCTTCCTCACCAGCCTCCGGCTGGCGGCCCTGTC
>Ga0070672_100001183_pt1 | contig 15928 bp, 20 predicted proteins | sample KBSM13metaG_FD_66151 | JGI IMG/M metagenome (GOLD analysis project Ga0070672, IMG submission 66151) | Miscanthus rhizosphere microbial communities from Kellogg Biological Station, Michigan, USA - KBS M1-3 metaG | ecosystem: Host-associated > Plants > Roots > Rhizosphere > Soil ... | reverse complement strand
CGCCGCCATTCCACCTTGGGCTATCTCAGCCCGGTGGACTTCGAACGGCAGGGAGGGCTAGTCATACAGGATGTCCACTAAAGCAGGGAATGATCATACTGATGACTCTCCGGCAATGGCTAATCCAACGTTGATCGGCACTGGTCAGATCAGCTGAACAGCAATCGATCAGTCCGGCCTGACAGATGTTTTGTCCTATGGCACACCGCATAGTAGATTGGGCGGATTTGGATCAGACATCGCCTATACTGGACAGGGCGAGCAGTATGTGACGGTCCCCGATCGGGGACCAACAGACGGCACGACGCGATATATCGATCGCGTCGAAACCCTCACCATTCATGTCGATGCCGGCGCTGGAACCGTCTCGCCATCGCTGAATAAGACGACATTGCTGACAAACGGATCGGGGCAAAATTTCACCGGTGCCTCTTCGGCCATCGATACAAGCGTCCCCTCCAGCGGCCTTCGCCTCGATCCTGAGGGAATTCGTGTCGGCTCTACCGGCAAATTTTGGATTAGCCGGAGCCTCCTTCCGGAGAAACTCGAAGGACTGGCCTTCGGCCCTGATCTTGCCGACGGACGCCATCTGCTTTTGGTTACGAGCGACAGTGATTTTGCTGCAGGCAATCCCTCTCGTTTTTTTGCGTTTGCACTGGATCGCAGCGATCTGCCGGGGTTCCAAGCACAACAGATCCCGAGCCGGCGACTTTTGCCCTGATGCTCATCGGCATCACGATGTTGGGATATTGGAGAGGCCGCCTCAATCGCTGAACGCATCTGCTCCTGACGAGCGACAGCGATAGAGATTGCTGGCCGGTTGGAGCGTCGGGTAGATGGCCGTGCGGGCTCTCTTACAGATGAAAGCCCGTGCCGGGTTAGCATCAACGAGCAAGGGGACGCGATTAATCCAGCCAACCCTTATGCTTAAAGTACCAATAGGGAGTCCCGCCGGCGAGAATCATGAGCACAATGGCAAACGGATAGCCCAATGGCCATGTCAGTTCAGGCATGACTGTAAAATTCATGCCATAGATGCTCGCGACCAGGGTCGGCGGGAGAAAGACGACGGCCGCGATGGAGAAGATTTTAATAACCTTGTTTTGCGCCAGGCTGATCATGCCGAGCAGCGCGTCCATCAAGAAGTTGATTTTGTCGAAAATGAACCCGGTGTGGCCGTTCAGAGATTCGATATCTCGGAGGATTCCACGCGCTTCGTGCTGTTGATCGGGGGAGAGCACGCGGCTTCGCAGTAAGAACGATAGGGCTCGCCGGTTATCCATCAAGTCCAGTCGAACCTTGCCGTTGAGATCCTCCTGGCTAGCGATCCGCTCCACATTATCCCGCATGGTCCGATCCGTGATGTCTTTACGCCTGTCCAAAACCAGGGTGCTGATCTCATCGAGGATCTTGTAAATGTCTTCCAATACATCCGCATCCTGTTCCACCGACAATGTATAACAACCAAGCATGATGTCGACGGCGTCAGTCACCATGCCGACGTCGGCGCGCGCCCTCATTCGAAACAGTCGCAGAAACGTGAGATCTTCCTCATGGACCGTTAATAGCCGCCCTTCATGGAGCGTAAACGACAGGTTGACGCTCGTCGCCGTCTCTCCGTCGCTTTGTACAAACGTGGACCGGATATGAATGCCGTATTCGTCTTGATAATGACGCGCGCTCGCTTGCAGGTCTTTTAATTCCTCATCCTCGGGCAGTTCCAGCCGGAATACCGATTGGACCAAGGCGCGCTCCTCATCGGTGGGAGAAGCCAGATCTATCCAGATGGTCTCTTTTCGAAGCAGGTCTTCCTGCGATCCAAAAGAGGTCTGGATAAGCCGACCATCTGTCAACACAAATGCGGTGATCATCTTATGTTCTCAATGAAGAGGGCATAGGGGTACATTCGTTGAATTGTACCGAGATGTCTTGCCGACTGCCATAGTGTCTCGTCTTCAACATTATGTTGCGGCCAAGGCGAGTCCAGACAAAGTCATGTGGCTTGGAACGGCCAGCAGTAGGACCCAGGGAGGCACAGCCCTGGATCCTCCTGAACAACAGAAGTCACGCTAAAATGGAAGACTACTGCGTAATAAGGAAATCGGTGTTATCGGTTCGTCACAGGCACGTAAAATGTTTGCCTGTCCCTTACCGTCACGACGAGACAAAGGGAATCCACAGCGATGATTAGGAGGTCGTCAGGAACGTATTGTCTGAATCGACACAGTAAATCGCTTCCACGAGAGGCGAATATCCTTGAAGGAAAGGGGGCCATGGGAAATCTTCGATGGCAGCCCCGCCCGTCCTCCAGATGTGGAGACATTGGGCCTGCACAGTAGGGCGTATGACGGATGCCCCCGAGATCGGGTCCGACACGGCGCCCAAGACGGTGCCCACCACGACGATCATGTTGCCGTGTTGCAGATCCTGATTCGTCAACATCCCCGGATAGCGGATCACAAACATTCCTTGTAGGCGACCTATATCCACCGGTCCATAGACGGGATGAGTTCTGATCGGCAGGTGTCGCGCCAGAATTCGTACCTCATTCTGAGAAACGGTCGATCCTCCAATTTGCCCCCCCAGCTCGATTTTCACTCCACGATACGCATTAGGGTCGCGCTTCAACGCATCAACGCTAATCGTCCGATCAATCTTCTCCTGCATATCAGGAGGGAATACGGCCTGAGGGGTGCAGCCGACGTGCAGGACGAGTAACGCGATCACATAACACAGATGTCGAGATGCTCTCATGTCATCTGCGAGTCATAAATTGGGCGTGATGAACTTGACATGATCCAAATGCAGGCTACCCTCTAGAGGTACGCCCTATTGGGCGACTGTATACTAATCAGTGGGCGGAGGAAATATGAATGGCTCTGCATGGTGGTCTGTCTTCACATTTGCCGCAGCCTTTTGCATTGTGTTCGGACTGTTGCCGACGATTATTAAAAGACTGCTTGAACGTCGAGGGCGCACCCGCCAACGCTCGCTCCGCTAATCTTCCAGTTTACCTTGTGGCAAATCTCGTTAAGTCCATTACAACCCTCTGAGCCGGAAGCGGGGCGACTCGCCCCTTCCGACACCCTGACAATCCTAAGGCGTTCCGGTTCGACTATTCCTGAACCGTCCCCGCCCCATTACTGACTTCCACCCCGTAGAAACAAAGAGATCGGTCGGTTCGTTATCCCGTCATTTTGAAACCTGCCGTACTGGCATCCAAGAAGCCCGGATTGATTCGAGATAATGAGCCCCGACCCTAGGCTAGAAGACGGCGCGAACGGCGCGTTCTGATCACGCCCTGCAGATGCTACGTTTCCAGCGAATCCGCCTCAAGAATATTGTTTACACAACGATAACCTTCCCGTAACCAGCGATTTCCGCTAGAGCACTAGAATACGTGTTCCTTAGATAGGAGGCCCTTCATGAGTCAGACACAAGTGTTATCCCAGTCACCGGCTCTGGGTGCATCTAGTAGTAGATTCTCGGCACTTTTTATATTGGTCCTCGCATGCGGGATCTCCTATGCCGCGTATGAACTACTCAAGGACCTCGCCAGTGTGCGGCAGGCGTCGACGTTCGCCTATGTCCTTTTAGGCATCGCCTTGCTGATTGCGCTTGGATTCGAATTCGTCAACGGGTTCCATGATACGGCGAACGCGGTCGCGACGGTGATTTATACACACTCGTTGCAACCGCACGCGGCGGTTGTATGGTCAGGCGTATGGAACTTCATCGGCGTCTTAGTCTCGTCAGGAGCGGTAGCCTTTGGAATCATCTCGCTCCTACCTGTTGAATTAATTCTTCAAGTTGGCAGCGATGCCGGCTTCGCCATGGTCTTTTCTCTGCTCTTTTCCGCCATCATTTGGAATCTGGGGACCTGGTTCATCGGGCTTCCGTCGTCGAGTTCGCATACACTCATTGGATCGATCATCGGTGTGGGGTTAATGAACCAGATCATGCAACAAGGCACGCATACGAGTGGGGTCGAATGGGGTCAGGTCTCCAAAGTCGGTTATTCTTTACTGTTGTCACCGCTCATTGGATTCGGTTGTGCCGCCCTCTTGCTATTGGCGGCACGAGCCGTCCTCAAAAATCCCTCATTGTATCGCGCGCCTGAAGGGAACCGACCGCCGCCTCTCTGGATTCGATCGTTATTGATTCTAACCTGCACCGGCGTCAGTTTTGCGCACGGATCGAATGACGGACAAAAGGGTATGGGGCTCATTATGCTGATCTTGATCGGCACAGTCCCCACCGCGTATGCCCTGAACCGCGCGGTGCCCGCAGATCAGGTCCAGCACTTCGTCGTCGACTCTCATGCCGCGGTCGATACACTACAGAAATACGTCACGCCGGCTGCCTCCACAGTCACGAAGGCGAATTCTCGCGAGCAGGTCGCCGCCTATCTTCAAAACCGCCACCTTGAGGGTACGACTCTGCCCGCCGTCCAGCTTCTCGCACAAGATATCGTAGAAGAAGTAAACCGCTACGGCACCTATGCGCTTGTGCCGGATGAGAACAAAAGCAACGTTCGAAACGATATGTACTTGGTTTCCGAAACGCTCAAGCATCTTGATAAGAGCGGAGCACTGCCGATCGACGCGAGTGATAAAGCAGTCTTGAAAACCTACAAAGCCGACCTAGATCACGCGACAAAATTTATCCCGTCGTGGGTAAAGGTGATTGTCGCGATCGCACTGGGGTTAGGCACGATGGTTGGATGGAAACGGATTGTTATTACCGTGGGCGAACGTATCGGCAAGGCACATTTGACCTACGCACAGGGCGCCTCTGCAGAACTAGTTGCCATGACCACGATTGGGGCTGCGGACGCCTTCGGTCTTCCCGTCAGCACGACCCATGTTCTGTCGTCTGGCGTGGCCGGTACCATGGCCGCCAATCAGTCGGGGCTCCAGTGGCAGACGGTGCGCAATATTCTTCTGGCGTGGGTCTTGACGCTCCCGATGTCGATTGCCATTGCGGGGAGCTTGTTCTGGCTTCTTCGGCACCTGGTGTAGTCATCACCGCCGATAATCGAGACATCTATGGCACTCGCTACAGCGTCCCACTACTGATAGCGTGTACCGTCGGCCCATGAAAAGTCGCCGAACCTACAACGCTCAGATCACTTCGAGTTGTCTTACGTCATCAATACAGTTACTCTAGCCGACATACGTTCGGAGACCTATGCCATGAAAGCACACACCCTGTATTGGACAACCGTAACGATAGGCCTCGCCGGAAGTGTATCTGTAATAGGATGCACGGCCTCGTCCGGACAGCACCATAATTTGGCGCGACAAGCTATGATCGGCGCAACAAAAGATTCTGTAGTCGCGTGCGCTGGCACCCCTGTGCAAGAAATCCAGACGAACGAGGGAAACGTGCTCCGCTATTACAAGGAAGCCCCTATGTTTGAAGAGTCCACTGTGTTTTCAAAAGGCAGCCGCCCTGGCGTTCACCATGGTTGCTGGGCCAACCTCTTAGTCGCTGATGACCGTATCGTGGGAGCCGAATATAGGTCCGCACCGGAATCGTTGGAAGACTTCAGCCTCTGTGAGCAGATATTTGAGCCCTGTGCCCAGTAGTCGATCGCGGTTCATAGGGCATTTCGTTTCGACACACCTTTATATTTACCACTGAATACCACAATGCCGTCCGAATCGTGGCTCCGCCGGCACTCTATTTCTTATATCGGTGCCTTCCTAGACACACTCTTACCTCCAAAGACCGTCATTCTTCCAATCTCCATCGTCCTGCTCTTTTCGCTGTGGGGCTTGGCGCCGACCTTTGCATTGGAGAAGTACGGTCGTCCGTTACCGTCCATGGAGCAACCCGACAAGACGGACCAAGCGACCGAAGAAACCTTATTAGGAGGCTACTTCTTGAGCGCGGTATTTTTTAAAAATCCTTCTTTTGCTGCTCGCCCGGACAACACGGGTTTGGTTGGCCTGCGGCATATGCTCCATCTCGAGACAGATCTCTACAAACAGTATCTGACCTTTTACACCGATCAAAATTTCTTCTCGGATCGAACGAAGGGATGGATTGAGCTGAGCGAATGGGATGGAACTTACGCGTTCACCGGTATCGTGAACCGGTTCGGCTGGCGTGTGCAATATGAACGGGATGCCCCTCTCGATAAAAGTGGCCTGAAGCAGATCTATGCCGATGTGCTCGCGACCGCGCGCTTCCAGGCCGCCGAGGATGTGTCCTGGTGGCACCGGCGCTTTCCCAATCAAAATCTGAATGCGTACGCCGGAGCCGGGTGGCTCTTCCATAACAGCAATTACTTTGCGCGGCCGGACAATACTGGGCGCGCCCTGTTTCGGTATGTGGCGCACGCGGATCTCGATCTATATCAGAATAAGGTGGTCCTCTATGGCGACATGAATTTCTTCACGGACCGTGAGGCGTCGAACCAGGCCAATCCTACTGAAATGGATTGGATCGTTGGCCTAGCCTTTCGCTGGCAGGACTTTGAATTGAGTGTCTACCGCGAGCAAGATCAATCACTCGACCGTCCGGGACTCGTTCAACAATATTGGGCGCTGCAATTACGGTATGCCTTTGATGTCAACCGACGTTCCAAACATTAGTCTGTTCTTATAAGAGATGACGGATGGATCAGGGCGAGCGGTGGAGTCAATTCATCAATCAGGAGGTGGACATGGTCGTCCTGACGTTGGGGATGGTCACGGTGGGTGCAATGATTGCCATCAGCATGCAGCGGCATGTTTAGTCCGCATATGATGCCATCTCCAAAACCACCATCCTGACAGAAGCACAAGGCCGGCGATGCCTAGGACATACGCCCAGGCCCCAAGGTAGAGAGCTAAGAGAACAGTGGTCTCGTTCTGCTGAGTAAGAGGGAAGTGTGCGAAGGCCGCCAAGCCGCCGGCACTGATGAGCAATATAAGGGGAATGCTCACGCTCAATTTGATCCACCTGCAGGTCGTGCAGTCCATCATCATCTGAGCACCAGAGTTAAGAGACTAGCTCCATTTGCAGCATGTGATCGTCAGAATTGCCATGTTCTTCCCTCTTATATGTCACTAAATCGCCTCTTTTGCCAACGCGGTGAATGTCGCCGCATTCTTCCTGACAAACTCCTGCACGCTCAGCGGCCCTTGCCCCGTTAGCATAAGCACGTCGTTCGACATCCGGTCGTAGCGTCCCGCGCGGTGCAGATCGGCCATCGTCGCGAGGTGGTTCACCAGGTGAATCGGCAAGCCGAGATTGAGCAGGCCGTCCCGCCACGGCTCGACCGGAATGTCTTGAAAAGTGATCGTACGGCCAAGCGCCTTCGAATACTCGTGTGCATAGAAATGCATGTTCTCGGACTGCGGACCGGTCAGATGATAGATCTTGCCGATGTGCGGCTGCGGGTTGGCGAGCAGCGCGGCGACCACACGTGCAACGTCTTCCGCGGCGACCGGCGAAGTCTTGCCCTCGCCGAACGGTAGTCTGATCTGATTTGATTTCCTGACCGAATCCGAAGTGAACATCAGGAAGAAGCCTTCGAGAAACACTGTCGGCCGCTCGTGCACGACCGGCAGACCGGACCAGTTCAGCGCCTGCTCGGCGAGCCAGTGCAGCTTGTGCTGCGGGCTCGCGGTAGTTTCGGTAATGCTCATCTGTGAGAGCGTCATCTGCGACATATTGATGAACGCCTTCACGCCGTGATGCTTCGCCACCGCCGCCGCATTAACCGTCGCGGCCAGATAGGCATCCGAAACAGACATGCCGAAGTATATCCTCTCGCAGCCGGCAATCACCCTATGCATCGAATCGAGATCGAGCAGGTCGCCGACCATGACCTCCGCACCCATGTCGCGCAACGCCTGCGCGCGTTCGTCTTCATTTCGCACCATCGCACGCACCGCTTTGCCTTGCTTCAACACCAGTTCGGTGACCGTGCGCCCTACCGCGCCGACCTGTCCCGCCGCGCCAGTGACGAGAATGGGATTTGCCATGTTTTTTCCTTCACCTAAATTTAAAATCAGATTGGTTGAATGGAGCGTCAACCAGATGAAAAGTTCCGTCCGTGTCGTTAGCGTCGGCCGCTGATTACTGCTGCCTATACAAAGGGTTCCAGTTTGGACAAGACGGTGGGGAGAAATTCCGCAACCGTCGGATGAATATGCATGGCGCGCTGGACGACCGTATACGGCGCCTTCGCATACATGACGTCCAGCAACACGTGAATGACTTCGTCACCTCCGATCCCAAGAATCGCCGCACCTAGAATCTGTTTGGTTTCCGCATCAACAGTGATTTTGATAAAACCTTGTGTCTCACCTTTCTCAACGGCCCGGCTCACTCGGCTCATCGGATGTTTCGTCACGAGTGCAGCACGCCCAGACTTCCGAATTTCGGCGTCCGTCATGCCGCATCGGCCTAGCGGCGGATCTGAAAACAACGCGTACGTCTGGATTCGGTCTGACACGCTGCGATGGTCTGCGTTGAGGAGATTGTCCGCAACGATCTCATAGTCGTTGTATGACGTATGCGTAAAGGCGCCACGGCCGTTGCAGTCACCCAAGGCCCAGATGCCGGGTACGTTTGTTTGCAGTTGATCATCAACGATGATGTAACCGCGCTGATCGGTCGCAACCCCGGCCCGGTCGAGACCCAGATCGTTCGTGTTGGGAGTACGTCCTACCGCGAGAAGAACGTGCGTGCCTAATACTTCCGGCGGGCCTTCCTCACACTCGATGCCGACCGCGATACGGCTGTCGTGCTTCGCCAATGATATGCATTTCGCATTTGCCAGAACCCGTATCTCCTCCATCTCCAAAATTTTGCGCACCTCTTCGGACACATCTTCGTCTTCACGTCCAATCAGGCGCGGTGTCTTCTCTACGATCGTGACGTCGCTCCCGAAACGGCGATACATCTGGCCGAATTCTAACCCAATGTAACTTCCCCCGACGATGATCAGATGTTTCGGCACGAAGTCCACATCCATCATTGAGGAGTTTGTTAAGAACGGCACATCATTGATCCCGGGCATTGCCGGAATAGAAGCGCGCCCACCCACGTTGATGAATAGGTTGTCGGCTTGCAGGACTTCATCATTGACCACGACAGTGCGGGACGACTGAAAGCGGGCATGGCCTTGGATGACCGTACAATTTTTGAGCCCTCGCAACCATTCCTCCACACCCCTGTTCGACCGTCCGGCAACTTCATCCTTGCGGTCTTTGACACGTTTCATATCGACGTGCACATCGCCATTGACAACAAACCCATATTCGGCGCCTCTGCGAGCAACATGGGCCGCGTACGCGCTGGCCACGAGCGTCTTTGTCGGGATACATCCCGTATTCACACAGGTGCCACCAAACTTGTGGCGTTCAATAATGGCGACCGTCATGCCCGCAGCCGCACACCGCGCAGCCAGGGACGGGCCTGCCTGGCCGGTCCCAATGATGATGGCATCGAAATGCCGCGACACAGGGCACCTCCTTTAAGGAAGATCGCAGGCCGCCTTAGGCCAGCGCACTGATGCAGTGCCCGCCGGGCGCGCCGCCGCCGAGGATGGTCACATCGTAATCGTTCATTGTGGCAGTTCTGTGCCGGTCTGCTCCGCCACCATGTAGGCCGCGTACCAGTCGGGCCAGTTCGCGTCGCGCTGTCCACCAGTGCGTTTCTCGTGCTCGCCGTGGGCGGCCTCCGCACGCCGAAGCGTGCTCGCCAGGTCATTCGCCGATGCGTAGGTCGTCGTCGCGGCGTCGATGCGACCGGGCAGTCGCGTCGTGACCTCCTGCAGCAGCCAGCCGTTGCCGTCCGGGTCACTAAACGAGGCGAAGGAACGGTAGCTGCGATGCTCGGGATCCCGACCGCTGACCCGTCGCCGCCCGAACAGGTAGGGTTCGTCCGGGCCAGCGTACACGCCGCCGGCGTCGCGGAACACCTCGCTGATCTTGACGCCGCGACCGAGCAGTTCGTTGCGGGCGGCCTCGATGTCGGAGACAATCAGGTACAGGCCCTGGGCGGAGCCGGGTGCCGCCGCGGTGACGTTCTTGCCCAAGATGACCGAGCACCCGGATCCAGGCGGCGTGAACTGCATCACGCGGAAGTCGTCGCCGCCGGCGAAGTCGGCGTCGAGCCGCCACCCGAGCCTCCCGTAGAACTCCTTCGCGCGGTCGACATCCGAGACGGGGATGACGACGATCTCGAGCTTCATGTCGAATCTTCCGACGCGCGCGACGCTGGTCGCATCGTCAGTACGGACTTCGGTGGTGCTCATGGCTGCCTCCTGGTTGTGTTATCTCTTGATCTCTTTTGTGATCGAGCAGAGTCCCGTAATGATTACTGTTTTCTTGCCTGACATACTCGCTCCCTCGTTCAAAAGTTCGGATCAGGTCAGCCGCTGTGTCAGAAGCCCCGGTAATCGGGCGTGACAGGGTGATAACGGTCGGAAAGCCGGGGAAGAGATCCTCGAACATCGGCCTGAAGACGCAAGTCCATTGCAACACGAGAACCGTTAGCGCGTTTTTCGGGCCGGCCTCTCTGTAAAAGATGGAGAGCCTGTCTAGCTGTATCCTGCGATAAAAAGTCGGGCGTTCCATGGGACGTTCTCTTCCTTGAACTTGGGCGAGCAATTGAAATGATGCGAGCATCACAGAACTCACCAATCCGATGCACGAGCCCTACGAGCACAGTTTCCGACGAGGCAATGTGTAAAGACGTATCGTCTAACTTCGCTTATGCGAGGCTCGTAGACCAGTGCTCGCATTGTTTTTCGATTACGTTCTCGACTGACTTCACATCGTCAGAACGACGCGAAACTGTGCCTTGCCACTTATCATACGCGCATAACCCTCGGCCGCCTTTTCAAGCGGATAGGTTTCAATCATGGGACGCACACCGCTTAGTTCCGCGAAGCGCACGGTGTCTTCCTCATCCGCTGATGTTCCCGAAGCCCAGCCTTGAATGGTTCGACTTCCAGACACGAGCTGTATCGGTGTGACCTCAATGGGATCGGCAGCCACACCGATCACCATGAGCTTGCCGTTCGGGCCGAGGCCCTCGAATAGCTCGGACATGGCTTTCGAGCTTGGAGCTGTCGCGAGAATGACCTCTGCGCCACCCAGTTTTTGCAATGCCTCTGCTGCATTTGTCGTTGTGCTATCGATATACACGCTCGCTCCGAGTTTCTTTGCGAGCGCCGCGTTTTCAGACCCGCGCCCGATCGCCGCGACCTTATAGCCAAACTTGTTCGCGAATTGAATGCCCAGATGACCCAGACCGCCGATACCCAGCACCGCCACAAGGTCGCCAGGCATGGCGCCGCTGTGCCGCAACGCGTTGTAAACAGTATTTCCAGCGCACAGCAGGGGTGCCGCTTCGGCGGCGCCAAGCGTTTCCGGCATCGCCACCAAGGCCTCCACAGGGGTCACCATGTATTGCTGGTATCCGCCGTCGTAGCTGATGCCCGGAATTTTTAGGTTCCGGCAATTGCGAAAATCTCCGCGCCGGCACGCACGACACGTGCCGTCATGGCCGCCGTGCCAGCCGACGCCGACGTACTGTCCCTTCCGCCACTCGGACACACCGTCACCCAGTTCGTCGATGATGCCGACGACTTCGTGTCCTGGAACCCGGGGATACTGAATTCCGGGCCACTGGCCTTCCTTTGTGAACATGTCGCTGTGGCAAATGCCACATGCCTGCACTTTGATGCGCACCTGACCTGCACCCGGCTTAGGAATCTCGCGCTCAACGATCTGGAACTCTGCTCCGGGACTGGAAACGTGCACCACCTTCATCGTTGTTGTTGAAATGGCTGTCGTTGCCATACATCCTCCCATGAATCAGGTGTCCTATAGCCACCGACTATTCTCCGCCGCCACCAAGGTTGGTATCGACAGGGCTACTTACACTTGGGTGTCGAGGGCTGGGGCACATCCTGCACGGTGCCCGGTTTGTAGTGCAGGTTTCCTCCATGTGCCGCATGTTCCCCCTTGGGTTCAAAGTCAAATTCGCGTACTGCCACATGCTTCAGCCAATAGCCTTCCTCCCCTTTCGGGCCGTGCATCGACATATCTCCAGTCGCAGGTGTATTGATCCGATGAAAATGATTAAAGCCTGTCTTGCCACCATCAGGCTGGGATTCGGCACAAAATCGACCTTTGATGCCTTGACCGACAAAGAGCAATATGGCTGTGGGATCGCTCACTGACTTATCGAACATCATGAATTGGACCCAGCCATTGCCTTCGTCCAACCACAGATGGTCGGGCGGGTTAGGGTGTACGGGTTCAAACGTATAGACTTTTACAAGCACCGGGCCGATGTTCTTGGCAGCTTCTGGGGAGGGAGCCGTTCCTTCGCCAGCATCACTGCTGCTGAACCATACGCTCCCGAGCATACCTACCAAAATGACACCCATCGCCCAGACCTTGATATTCATCGCACACCTCCATCGTATTTGTACTGTCTGAATGATTTGACTATTCACCATGCGAGCCGATTGAACGCGGCGGTCTGGACCCCACTGAGTCGAAGTTCGGCAGCACGAGACAAAAACACCTTCCGCGTCGCGAAAGACTGAGTCGCTGCACCGCGGGCATCGAAGGAGGCTCATCTTCATCCCTGCTTTTTCACACAACGAGCGTCTGCCCTCTGAAGCTCCCCGATCTTCTGATCGTCGATCGGGAGCGGAGCACAACCGTGCCCCTTTTCACACACGAAATCGAACTTCGCCGCAGGTTGATGACAACTCAGACACGTCACGCCTTGCAAAAGATTGACGACGTTGTCTCCCCGATCCCTGATCTTCGTGCCTGACTCGGAAATATCCAACGCGAAGAATTCCCAGCCGTTCGTTTTGGGAAATTTCTCGCGTTCATGCTTCACCATGGCTTCGAAAGGTACGAGCTGCAGGATCGTCCCAACGGGATACTCTTTGTCCGGTATGCTATCTCGAAGGATATGCATGGCCTCCTTGAGCTTCTGCGGATCCTCGTGCTTGAAGCGCGTATTTCTGACCTTAGGCCAGTCAAGGATGCACCCAAAGGTTTGTTCAGAGACGGCAATATCATCAGCCGACACTCTGGACACCATCAACAGCCCAAGCAGCGCCATAAGCACAATCCGCATCAACACTGAGAGGGAGAATTGGCACAAAGACGCGATGAGACAAGACATGTTGGCTTTCCTCCTTCCTATAGGCCTTGAAAAGCGCCAGCAATCCGCATTGGAAGATCTTGAAGGGCAACCCGTCGGGTACTCAGCCGACTGACAGACCGAGCAAGTGCCACAGGGGCGATAAATATCGGAATGGATGTCACTCCGATCAGGACATAGTTCAACACCCCTGAGCGACTGCGCGCCGCTGACTTTCCCTTATTGTGGAGCTGCCTTCGTGAGTTGCCTGACGGTTCTATTTATAGAAACGTACGCCGAAGGTGGGTACTGTCAAAACTTACAGGTTTTAAGGCACACCTTACCGCCCAGGTGATCGAAGGCGACGACGCGGCCAATACACGGGTCGCGATTGTGACAACCACTCAATCAGTGCCGAGCGATCTCAGCCGGAATGTCGAAGCCGGATTGTCGTGGTAAGCGTTCGTGCGCCGATTCAGCAACACCTATCCGAGATAGCGAATAGTTAGAATAAAGAGGAGGGGAAATGACCTCAAAGATCTTGGAAGGGCGGGCTCCACGTGTACGTTGTCATGACAGACCCGGCCCAGCGATGCTGCCACGGTCAGGCGAGGTCTCTGCAGCGATCAACCACCTTGACGCCAATACCGTCGTATTTTGTCCCATACTCGGTAGCTTGAAACAATAGGTGGAACTCTTGTCGGACCTGTTCTACAGGAGCGGAATAATCCGCATGCACAAACACTGTGGTCATGAGATCCTCTTTGTCCCTGGTCCAATTTTTAAACGGCTTTTCTATAAGACAGGGGAATCATTAGGCGTCTCAAATCCCAGATGCGCACGATTACATACGCGGTATAGATTTCTTCAATACGTCCCCATCCCCTTCGACAATGACCACGTCTTCAAGACGAAGTGGCTACATTGCGGCCGAAAAGAGTACTTACATCAGTCAAACGTCGTGCTTTCGCAACTCCGACCGTGGATGCTCTCGAAAGCGGTTCTCGCGATATCTATTTGGCCGATAAACGAACGAGTGTGATGATCTTGCTTTTCTCACGACCACGACGGCGCACTTTCTTTCTGGCTTTTTTGAGGGCTCGAACCGGACCACCTATTGGGATATTGATGGTTTCTTCTTTCGCAGTATTGGCATTGAAGGTCACCGCCCATCCTTTGGTCTTCACTTTTGCCATGATCTACCTCCGTTATCAATATCAATGCATGGCGGCATGAGCATTCGAAGTCTGGAACACCCCTGTTCGACGTGCAGAAGGCACCAGATGTTTCATTTACCAGTATCATATTGCCCGCGCATCGAGGTACACAGGAAGTTATACCTGAGTTACGGCTCGGTAAAATTCGGTTTGGGTAAGAGGGTCAAGTGACTCAAAAACAATTGGCGTTATAGAGGGATCTGAGTTCGATCAGCGGATTTTTTAATGGTCGCATACACATTCACTTCATAACGACAAGCGGGGTCTAACGCAATGCAATAACTCATCATCGATGGGTTCTTTCTTGTGTCCGGAGTGGTCTTACATGCGTGATAGCGCAAATCGACCCGGCGCACTTTTGTTACGCAGTCAGCGCCGGTTCGGAGAACGTGTCGCTGGTTGTGCTCGGTTGCCGGCGTTGTTGCAACACATGGTGAATGATCTGCTGCGTACTGGATAAGTTCATCTTTCCAAGCAGACGGGTACGATGAGTGCTCACCGTCTTGTCACTCACGCCGAGCAATCCGGCAATCTCGCGGCTTCGCTTTCCCTTGACGATAAGATGGAGCACCTCGGATTCCCGTGGGGATAAGGTTTGCTGTTCCATGATGGTATTTTCCCACGGTTCATCGACTGAGTGATTCCGTACGGTCGAGTCGACGTATTTTTTTCCCAATACGGCCTGACGAATCGCTGTCATGAGCTCATCAGTCGACGCAGCCTTGCTGACATAGGCCATGGCGCCTCCCCTAAGGCTCTCGACGACATACGAGGCATCCACATACCGGCTGAAGACGACAATGGGGGTATACGGGCGTCGCTGCTTGATTCGTTGCAACGTTTCAAACGTTCTTCTTTTGAACAGTGCGGTTTCACAGATCAAGACGTCTACTCTTGGGCTCCCAATGTTCTCCCAGAGCCCCTCCATCGTGTCGACTTCTGCAATGATGCTGAAGCCACCCGTCGCGCCGAGTGTCCGGTTAAGACCGTGTCGCACGACGGGATGACTTTCAGCGACCATGATGTTAATCATTGTGGCCCTCCTTTCAAGCTACTGTGTTAGATCGTGAGGAATGAGTAGGGTTCTGCATAAAGAGCGCAGCAGGTGCTTTACGCTTGCCATACCTTCTTTGATCGGGAGGATGCATGGCACGCCGTTTTTCAGCAGCGGCCCGATAGGTAAGGTGGCCGGCCACGGCCAGGCACACGATAAATGCTGCAATCAGAAGAGGAAGCATTGTCGAGCCCCCTAAAACCTCGATGAGGGTAAGGAGCACATGATGTCCCATCGTGAGTCGCATAGGACAGCCGATGTGCAGCCACAAAGCTGATGAGCCAACCTATCGCGTAGACATTGAGTGGGCGTTAGCCAGGTGTAAACTATTTGTAAAATGTTTGGTTAAAGACTGCTTAAATGCAATGTTTGGACGGAGAGATTTGTATAGATGGGATGATGAAGATCGGCCACAAGCGCACAAGCATTCTCGTGGCGTGTATTACATCGGTGGTTAATGCTTTGGAAAACCGGGGAGCAGTGAAATGATGATCGAAATCGCGAAGAGCACGATGATGATCCATTCGAGCACTTCCAT
>Ga0070672_100001170_pt1 | contig 16025 bp, 15 predicted proteins | sample KBSM13metaG_FD_66151 | JGI IMG/M metagenome (GOLD analysis project Ga0070672, IMG submission 66151) | Miscanthus rhizosphere microbial communities from Kellogg Biological Station, Michigan, USA - KBS M1-3 metaG | ecosystem: Host-associated > Plants > Roots > Rhizosphere > Soil ... | reverse complement strand
CGTCGCATCCAGCAGGCGCTGGTCGAGCTCATGCGCAATCGCACGACCCTGGTGATCGCACATCGACTGACGACCATCGAACACGCGGATGAGATTCTCGTCATGGAAGACGGTCGCATCGTCGAACGCGGCACGCACGCCGAACTCGTTGCACGCGATGGCGCCTATGCAAGTCTCAAGCGCGCCGAGTTCCGGAACTGAGAAGACCCAGGGCATGCGTTCCCGCATAGAGAAGATGTGGTACAGCCGCAAGGGGCCGGTGTGGCTGGCGCCGCTGTCGACGCTGTACGGTTTTCTCATGGGGCTGCGCAGCGTGTTGTATCGGCTCGGCCTCCGGCATCGAATCAAGGTGGGCGCGCCCGTGGTGGTGGTCGGCAACCTGACGGTGGGCGGCACGGGCAAGACGCCACTGGTGGCGTGGTTGTCGACTCAGCTGGCGGCCGTGGGACTGCGCGTCGGCATCGTGTCGCGCGGCTACGGCGGGCGCGCGCGGGGTGTGACGCGCGTAACCTTGCACAGCCGGCCGTCCGAAGTCGGGGATGAGCCACTGCTGCTGGCGCGGCGCGCGCAGGCAACGGTATTCATCGGGCGCGATCGCGTGGCGGCCGCCAAAGCTGCAATCGCCGATGGCGCCGACATCGTGCTTTGCGATGACGGTCTTCAGCATCTCGCGCTGTCCCGCAACTGCGAAATCGTGGTCATCGATGGTCAGCGCGGCTTTGGCAACGGCTGCCTGCTGCCACGAGGACCGCTGCGCGAGAGTCCAGGGCGGTTGCGCCGCGTGAATGCCGTGGTCGTGAATGGCGCGCTGGCGGCGCCGGATTTCCAGTTGCCGCGGTTACTCTCGCGCACCGCCTTCACGATGCACATGCGGCCGGGAGATGCGCGGCCCGTGGCCGGCGCCGGCCAGCTGCGCTCACTGGCGAGCTTTCGCGGCGGCGGCGTCCACGCGGTCGCGGCCATTGGCAATCCGCAGCGGTTCTTCGACATGCTGCGCGAGGCCGGCCTGACTCTCTACGAACATCCGATGGCCGATCATCACGACTTCAAGTCCGGCGATCTCGATTTCGGTGACAGCCTGCCGGTGCTCATGACCGAGAAGGATGCCGTAAAATGCGCGGCATTCGCCGATCAGCGCTGCTGGTATGTGCCGGTCACGGCGGAGTTCGCCGCGAGCGAGGCGCGCGAGCTCGTCGATCTCGTCCTCGCACGCATCAAAGAGGCCCGCCGACATGGATGACCGCCTGCTCGACATCCTCGCCTGTCCGGTCTGCAAAGGACCGCTGAAGTATCAGCGAGACGCAGGTTTGCTTGTATGCCGCGCCGAGCGGCTGGCATTTCCGATTCGCGAGGGTGTTCCGATGATGCTCGAGGAAGACGCGCGGCAACTCGCGCACGACGATCCGCTGCTGGAGCGCTGATGAATTTCCGCGTCGTCATACCCGCCCGTTACGACTCCTCGCGCCTGCCCGGAAAGGTGCTGCTGCCCTTGGCTGGCAAGACCATGTTGCAGTGGGTGCACGAGCGCGCCCGCGGCTCGAAGGCCGCCGAAGTCATCGTGGCCACGGACGATGAGCGCATCGCCACCGCGGCGCGAAGCTTTGGCGCGGACGTGGCCATGACCGCCCGTGCGCACGTGTCCGGCACCGACCGCATCGCCGAAGTCGCCGCGGCGCGGGGCTGGCAGGAAGCCGACATCGTGGTCAACGTGCAGGGTGACGAGCCGTTGATCCCGCCCGCGGTGATCGACCAGGTGGCCGCGCTGCTCCACACCCATGCCCGCGCCGACATCGCGACACTGGCAGCGCGTATCGATCAGGTGGCTGACATGGCCGATCCCAACAACGTGAAGGTGGCCTGCGATGTGGGCGGACGCGCGCTGTATTTTTCGCGTGCGCCGATTCCGTGGAATCGCGACGCGGCGAACACGCTCACGCCTGCCAGTCTGCGCCACATCGGCATCTACGCGTATCGTGTGGCGGCTTTGCGCCGGCTCGCTTCTCTGCCGGCATCGCGTCTCGAGCAGATCGAGAAACTCGAACAGCTCCGCGCACTGGAGAACGGCATGGAGATCCGCGTGGCGCTGGCCCGTGAGCGGCCCCTGGCCGACGTGAACACCGCCGCGGACCTGGAACGTGCCGAGCGCGCCCTGAGCGTGCGGCCCTGAGTAACGCATGACCGCGACCATCACCGGGCTCCACATCTATCCGGTCAAATCCTGTCGCGGTATTCCGCTGCAGGCGGCGAATGTGAGCCAGACCGGTTTCGCCGACGATCGACACTGGATGCTGGTGCGTCCGAACGGTCGCTTCGTGACCCAGCGCGAGCTGCCACGCCTGGCCCTCATCGGTACCGCGACGGATGCCGGCGCGTTGACTCTCACGGCGACGGGCATGCCGCCTCTCGTGGTGGCGCGCGGCAACGGTGGAGACGCCCTGGCCGTGACGGTGTGGAAATTCACGGGCAGCGGCATCGACTGCGGGGCCGCCGCCGCCGACTGGTGCACGGAATTTCTCGCCACGCCGCTGAGGCTGGTGCGTTTCGACGAGCGTCAGCCACGCGAATGTGACGCCGCCTGGACTCCAGGAACTCGCGCCACCACCGAGTTCTCGGATGGCTTCCCCGTGCTGGTGATCGGGCGCGCGTCGCTGATGGAGCTCAATTCGCGCCTGCCAAGGGCGCTTCCCATGGAGCGCTTCCGTCCCAACGTTGTCATCGATGGTCTTGGCGCGTACGACGAGGACCGGATCCACGAGCTGCGCACGCCATCGGTCACGCTGCGCCTCGTGAAACCGTGCACGCGCTGTTCCATCACGACGACCGATCAGCAGCGCGGCGTCGTCGACGGCGTCGAGCCGCTGGCCACGCTCAAGACCTATCGCAATGACACCGAACTGCGCGGCGTGAAGTTCGGCCAGAACGCCATCATCGTGCATGGCGCGGGCGCGCAGCTGCGCGTAGGCGAATCCTTCGAAGTGTCCTGGAAATAAATGGGGACATTCCTATTTCTTGGAAATGGGGACATCCTGATTTGCCGGTATCCAACAGCGCATCGAGAATTCGCGGTCGTGCAAAAAGGGGACGTGCCTGCTTTGAGGCGCGTCCCCTTTTGCTAGCAAATCAGGAATGTCCCCATTTCCAAGAAATAGGAATGTCCCCATCTACCTCTGGCGTTGGGAGGAGGCGCTGATGGTGAGGGTGGCGTGGCGCGCGGAGTTATATATCTCGACGCGGTCGCGACCCTGGGTCTTGGCGACATACAACGCGATGTCGGCGCGCCGTGCGACCTGGTCGAACAACACGTCGCCGCTTTCGTAGCCCGCAAGCCCGAGGCTCAGCGTGACGGTGACATCCTGCTCGTCCACGCGCATGTGCTGGTCACGCAATGCAGAGCGCAGCCGCTCAGCCGAATGCCGCGCCTGTTCCATGGTGCAATCGGGAAACAGCACCAGGAATTCCTCGCCGCCATACCGTCCGAACACCTCGCGCGTGTGCAGCGCCGAGCGCAATGCCGCGGCGAGACGCTGCAGCAGCTGGTCGCCCACGGCATGGCCGAAGCGATCATTGATCGACTTGAAGTGGTCGAGATCGATGAGCCCGATCACCAGCGAGCCTTTCGATTCGCGCGCGCGTGACAGGAACTCCACCGCCTTGCGCACGATGGCGCGCCGGTTGAACAGCCCGGTAAGTTCGTCCCTTTCGGCAAGCCGGATGAGTTCGGCGCGGTGGCGGCGATGGGAGAGCAGGGCGTAGCCGAGGAAAAACGCGGTCACGAGTCCGGTGAGTCCGGCGATCGCGACCAGCTGCGTGGTGCGCGTCTGGCTGTTGAGCCGCTCCTCGGCGAGCTTCTTGTCCTTTTCGAGCAGCACGATCTTCTGCTTTTCCTGGTCGTTCTCGAACTGCACTCGCAACTGCGCGACCTCGCGGATGCGATCGAGCGTTCCCTGCTCGCGCATGCGCCGCAGGTATTCGCCCTGGTCATTGAAGGCCGCGGGGTAGTTGCCCACGGCGGCATGCGCGCGCGAGCGCAACTCGTACAACTCGGCGATGTCGTCTGCCGGCTGTGCGCCGCCGGGCGCTATCGCGCGATCGAACTGCGCCACCGCGTCCCTGGAGCGGCCGAGCGCCAGATACAGGCGGCCGCGCAGTGCAGCCAGCGTGCGGTAGTCGTTGTCGTCCATGCCGCTGGTCTGGCTCAGCGTCGCCTCGGCGCGATCGCACCAGACGCCGGCTTCCCTGAGCGAATTGCGCTGGATCAGCACACCGCACATGCGCATCTGCGATAGACCGGTGCCGACGCGGTCTCCTATGCCCTCGTGAATGTGCAGTGCTTCTTCCGCGGCCACGGAAGCTTCATCGAGCCGGCCCGCCGCCATGAGGATCGCCGCGCGCCGATCGAGGGCCGTCGCCAGGCGGATCTGCGCCTTCTGTTCGCGGAAGAACGCGACGGTTTCATCCACCAGCGCCAGGGCCTGCGGGTAATCGCGCACCGAAAACTGCGCCATCGACAGGCGGCCCGCGGCCACCATGGCTTCTTCGCGGCTCGCGTTCCGCCGTAACAGGGCATACGCACGCAGCAGGTCATCGAGTGCCTGGTCGGCATTGCCGTCACGAAAATTCAGCCAGCCGCGATCACGCAGCAGGCAGCCCATTGCCAGCGGACGGTCGCTGCCGAGGGCGTCCGCCAGCCGCGTGAGTTCAACCGCTGCGGCGTCGATACCGCCCACGTTGGTGCTCTCCAGCGCACGCACGGTGCGCATGCGGATGGAGAGGTCTGACAAGTCGCCGGCGGGCAGCAGGGCGAGGCCCGCATCGGCGTGGGTAATGGACTGCCGGCTGAAGCCGAGCTGCCGCGAAGCATCGGCGGCGATCGCGTGCAGTGCAGCGCGTTGCGTCGAAGGCATGTCCTTGTCGGAAGTAATTTCTGCTGCGAGCTTCGGCAGTGCCGCCGCCGGGTCGCGGAATGCCAGCTCTTCCATGGAAGCGAGTTCGCCCGTCTGAGTGCCGATACAGGCCGCATGAGTCATGGACGACAAAGCGACCAGCACGAGCAGGCTGGCCAAGCAGTGCTGGAATGTTCCGGTGTTCCTGCGAATCACGGCGCGTAGTTTACGCGCCCATCCCGGCGGTCAGTCAGCGTTGTTTTACCGATTGCGGCTTTTGAGCCGTGATACCGATCGCAAGCGGTACGGTGTAATAGCCGAAGGCCGTGCCCTCGGGCATATCCATGGTCACGAGCACTCGCACGCTCTCAGGTCCTGCTCCGGAACGGGTCAACGAAACGCGCTGCCGATACGCGCTTGCCGCGCTGGCTTTTTGAACTTCGAGCGGTCCCGCCGCGATCTGCAGGCCTTGCACGGATTTCAGGCTGACGTGCAGGTTCACCCCGGCGACTCTGGGTATCGCTGCCAGGTGCAGCGTGACCGGCTGGCCGGGCAACGCTTCACCGTCGAGCTGGTAGCGAAGGTCCACCGGAACGCTCATCTTGGCGCTCGGGATCGCCGCGTGCATGACATCGAGCGCCGGTTCCGCGGCGGTCGGCTTGGGAACGGCCGAGGGCTCGGTGGGCGGCGGCGGTGTGGGCGCCGGCGATGGTGCAGGCTCTGCTCCGTCCGGCGGCGGCGTCTCGCCAGCCGGTGGCGGCACGGTTTCCTGCGACGGTGCAGGAGTTTCGGCCGGCGGCGGCGCCGCGGCGGGTTCTGGCGGCGGTGGTGTCCGGTGACAGGCCGCCAGCAGCATCGTGAGCAGGGACGCGCCGATCGCGACACGGATGTTGTTAGGTGTCATGCAGAACATCCTCAATTGACTGTCACGGAAATGTTGTAATCGCCCGGAGTGCCTTGCGCGGTTGAGCACCCATTGGCGCAATCATAGACGTCGATGAGATACGTGCCGGGCGAGGCGGAAAAAGTCTCCGTCTCGCTTGCCGCTGGCGGGTCCTCGCCGCCACGAACAAATGTCCCGGCTCGCCACACCCGGAAGTCCGCATCCGGCTGGTTCGGATTCGACGACGCGGCGGTCACGGTGACACTGCGCGTGCCGGCGACATTGAACCTCAGGTAACGATGATTGCCCAGCGTGTTGTAAGTGCCGGCGTCATCGACGTTGCGCACGACCACCGCGGGTCCGCCGATGGTGATATCCGTGTACAAGGGCAGAGCGGCCGCGGAGGCGACCGCCCCCGGGACATGCGTTTCACCCGTGCCCCAGATGTCGGCGATGCTGCTGGTGTTCTGCGCGGCGAGCAGCGTGTCGAGCGCGGCGGCGCTGCCTGGATTTTCATCCTTCACCGCGGTGATGAAACTGAAAATGCTGGTGAAGGCCGGCGTGGTGCGCTGGTCGTTGATGAGTACGTTCCAGATCGCCGAGAACCCCAGCGCCACGCTGTCGTTGGCGTCAGCATTGCTGTCGTACAGGTCCCACAGCACCGACCACACCGTGGACTCGCTGCACCAGCAGCCGACGTTGCCGGAGGGTGAGCCCGGCGGGTTGGTCGACGGATTGGTCTCCACGTTGAAGGTGCTCGAAACATTCGTGCCATTGTTGACGAATGTGTCGACCGACACCGGGTCGCCGAGAACGATGGCGCCGAACGCATAGCCAAAGCCTTCACCAAAGGCGACGCGAATATCGAGCTTGTCGCCGAGACCGTGCGCGCCGCCGATGTTGTCGGCGCGCGAGTAGTTGGCTTCGATGTAGTGCCCGAACTCGTGCGCGATCACGTGTTGATCGAATTCATCGGTATCTTCGGTGGGGTCGGCGGACAACACAATCAGTTGCGGAGACTGGCCCCTATCGAAGTAGGTATCGCCGCCGGGATTGTCCGGGGCCCAGTCGAGCACCAGTTCGGGAAAGTCCGTGTTCGGGGCCACGCTGAGCACCAGCTGAACGGCCTGATAGACGGTATCGAGAATGGCGAACGGCGCCGAGGCGCGTGTGCCCGTGACCGTTCCGGAACTGTTGAAGCCGGACGGAATGTCGATGTTGTGGCCGGATCCCGCACCCGAGTTGAAGGTCTGGCCATCCGTGTAGGTATAGGGCAGTGGGTCGACCGCATCGCCAGTTTCCGCGTCCCGGGTGCTGAAGTTCCACCGCGGCAGCGGCTGGCCGACATCGCGCAGCATCTGCGACACCACGACGATGTTGACGTCGGTGTTTCCGGCCACGCCCATGCTGTAGTCGCCATTTTCATCGGTGGTCGCGGTAGCGAGCACGTTGTCGGGGTTTCCTGGCGCCACCGCGCGCACCAGCACGCCACGCGCCGGCTGCAGCTTCGGGTTGCCGTAGTTCAATCCGCTGCCTGCGGTGGTCGGAATCCGCGTGAATCGCACGCGGCCGCTCAACGTACCGGCGGCCGGCGGATTTACGCTGATGCCGACGTTCGCAGCAGTGCTGTTCGCGCCGCGATCGTCGCGCACGACCAGCGAGAAGGTAAGCGTGGTAGCCGTGGTGACTGCCGGCGCCTCGAATGTTGGCTGCACTGCTGTGCGGCTCGACAGCGTGACCGTGGGCGTACCTCCGGTCTGAGTCCAGCTGTAGCCGGCAATGGTGCCGTCGGCATCGCTGCTGTCGCTGCCATTGAGCGTGACCATGACGCCTGCGTCGACTGTCTGGTCAGGCCCGGCGTTGGCAATCGGCGTCGCGTTGTGGGGGGGAGGCTGCGACGAACTACTGCCACCACCACTGCACGCCGTGACCAGCAGCGCAGTGCCGGTCCACAGGGCGAATGCCAGGATGCTTTTGCGCATAACGTCTTATACCGGTGGGCGGTCGCGCGCGGGAGTCGAAAAATGTCGCCGTGCTGCGCCAAGTACCCTGTTTGGCGGGAAATGTGCGCCCAGTCACGGGAGGATGATGCCGACATTGCGCGTCATCCCGCCGGCCATCCCGCTGGCCACATGCGCGTACCGTTCCGAGACGCCAGAATAGCCGTCGACTCATGACAAACCGGATACTTTTCGTCTGCCTCGGCAACATATGCCGTTCGCCCACCGCGGAAGGCGTGCTGCGCGCCGTCGCCGCGAGCGAGTTCCCCCGCCTGCCGCTGTACGTCGATTCCGCCGGCACGGCTAACTACCACGTCGGCGAACCGCCCGACCGGCGCACCATCGCCGCGGCACGGCGGCGCGGATACGATCTCGCTGCGCTGCGCGCCCGCCAGATTGCCCCGGCCGATTTCTCGGGCTTCGATTACCTGCTGGCCATGGATCGCGCCAACCTGGACGAGCTGGCCCGCTTCGCACCGCCGGATGCGCGGGCGCACGTCGGTCTGTTCCTGGAATTCGCGCGCGGACTGGAGTCCGATGAAGTGCCGGACCCTTACTATGGAGGGACCGAAGACTTCGAGCGCGTGCTGGACCTTTGCGAGACCGGCGCGCGCGCTCTCCTGCGGCGGCTCAGCGCGTGAGGGATCGACCCGTGCGCCGGGTGGCGCACGGATCCTGCCCATCAAGCTTCCTTATTCGTCGTGGCGCGGACCGGAAGGACCTGGCGACGACGACCACACCACGAACGGCTTGGATTCCGGTGGCGGTGGCAGATCGAGCGGCGCCTGGGTGTTCTCGCCGCGCTCAGGGCGTTCGGGACGATCGGTTCGGGGTGGTTCCGCACGCTCGGCTGGCGGCGATGACTCGCGTGGGCTTTCAGTGGCCGGCGCAGCTTCTCCAGACTGGCCGCCATTGTTCTGCCCGAACTGCTGATCGTGGAACTCCCGTTCCTCGGGGCTGGCTTCGCGCGCTCCAGAGTACTCGCCATCACGAGTTTCTCCGCCCGGCTGACCCTGGCCCGCGTCACGATTGCGCCCGCCGCCACGGCGCCCGCGGCGCCGGCGACGTCCGCGGCCTTCACCACGAGGCCCGCCATCCTGCGGGGGCCCATTGCCGTTCACGGCCTCGGCGCCCGCTTCGCCTTCTGCGGCGGGCGCGGGTGCGGCGGTGCTGACCACAGCGGTGGCATTGGCGGCCGCCTGCTGTTCGCGTTGACGTTCGCGATTGCGCTCACGTTGCGCCTGGCGCTCGGCTTCGCGCTGCTGGTCGCGTTCGCGATTCGGGTCCCGGGTCTGTTCCCGATTCGGTTCGCGCTGCGCATCGCGACTCGCGTCGCGATTGGTATCGCGATTGGTATCGCGACTGGCATCGCGATTGGGGTCACGGCCCGCATCGCGATGACGGTCTCGTCCGCCGTCGCGGTTGCGGTCGCGGTCGCGATTGGCGTCACGATCGCGGTGGCCGTCCTTGTCGCGATGACGACCATGGGCGCTCCGTTCACGATCGCGTCCGCGGTCGCGGTCGCGCTCACCGTCGCGATGACGATGCGGCCGGCCGTCCCGTTCGCGTGGACGATGACCGTCGCGAACGGGGCGGCGCGATTCTTCGCGCACGGCCGGGGCGGCGACGGCCCCTTCGGGGGCCTTGCCTGTGAACAGGTAAGCGAGACGTGCCCAGAAGCCCAGCCCGGCAGGAGGAGCAGCGGCCACGACCGCAACAGCCGCGGGAGCCGGGACGTGCACGACGACCGGCGCCGAGGTGGCGGGCGCGGTCGGTACGACGGCCGCAGGTTCCAGCTGCGGCTTCTCCGGCTTGGTGCCTGAAGGTTCCGCAATCGCGGGACGCTCGGGCATCTTGTAGCTGAGCTGCTTGTTCTCGGGCAGTTCGATTTCGTCGGTACGCACCCGCTTGATCGAGTACTCCGGTGTCTGGATGTAATGGTTCGGCACGATCAGGAGTTCGACGCCGCCCTTGTCCTCCAGCGTGCGCAGCCATTCGCGTTTCTCATTGATGAGATACGTGGCCACTTCCACGGGGACCTGGGCGATGACCTGCGCGGTCTTCTCCTTGCGCGCTTCCTCGCCGATGAGGCGGAGAATCGCCAGGGCCATCGATTCCACCGAGCGGATGCTGCCGATGCCGGTGCAACGCGGGCACACCAGGTGGCTGGATTCGCCCAGCGATGGACGCAGGCGCTGGCGCGACATTTCGAGCAGGCCGAAGCGTGACAGGCGCCCGATCTGGATGCGCGCGCGATCCATCTTCACGGCATCGCGCAGGCGATCTTCGACATCGCGCTGGTTCTTCGGCGACTCCATGTCGATGAAGTCGATGACGATGAGGCCGCCGATGTCACGGATGCGCAGCTGGCGCGCGATTTCGTCCGCGGCTTCGAGATTGGTGTTGGTCGCGGTCGTCTCGATGTCCGAACCACGCGTGGCGCGCGCGGAGTTGATGTCGATGGACACCAGCGCCTCGGTGTAGTTGACGACCAGTGAGCCGCCCGATGGCAGCTCCACTTTTTGCGCGTACGCCGATTCGATCTGGCTTTCGATCTGGAAGCGCGTGAACAGCGGGATGTCGTCAGTGTAGCGCTTGAGCTTTTTCTGCGATTCCGGCGGCATGAACCGCGTCATGTATTCCAGGGCCGTGGCAAAGGTGGCGTCGTCATCGACCAGCACTTCGCCAATGTCCTCGCCGAGGTAATCCCGCAGCGAGCGCGTCACCGCGTCGCTTTCGCGATACACCAGGTACGGGGCCGGGCGGTCCTTGGTGGCCGCGTCGATCTGGTCCCACTGTCCCCGGAGGTTATCGAGATCCCACTGCAGTTCTTCGACAGCCCGTCCCACACCGGCGGTACGCACGATCGCGCCCATGCCGTCAGGGATCTTCAGCTCGTCCATGACCTGGCGCATCTGGTCGCGGTCTTCGCCCTCGATGCGGCGCGAGACACCCCCGGCGCGCGGGTTGTTGGGCATCAGCACCAGGAAGCGGCCGGCAAGCGAGATGAAGGTGGTGAGGGCGGCGCCCTTGTTGCCACGTTCTTCCTTTTCGACCTGGACGATGACTTCCTGGCCTTCCGAGAGCAGGTCGCGCATGTTGTTGCGCCCGCCGTCCGGGTTCTTGCGGAAGTAGTCCTTGGAGATTTCCTTCAGCGGCAGGAAGCCGTGACGCTCCGAGCCGTAATCGACAAAGCAGGCCTCGAGCGAGGGCTCGATGCGCGAGATTTTTCCTTTGTAGATGTTGGCTTTTTTCTGTTCCTTGGAAGGGATTTCGATGGAAAGGTCGTACAGCTTCTGGCCATCAACCAGCGCGACGCGCAACTCCTCTTGCTGAGTTGCATTGATGAGCATTCTCTTCATTTGAATTGGACCCTAAGTTCTTTCGGGCCAACTCGATTCTTACGGCGGATGTCCTCATGGACGGCAGGGTCAACAACCGCGCGTCGCGGAGGTGCATGCCGTGAAACCAAAGATTGTTGTGGGGCGCGTGAATGGTCACGTTATATAGCCCGCCACTATTCAGGGCGGAGCGCCAAAACCCTTTGGGCTCTTCACCGACGTCGTACAGGCTGCGTCTTTTGGATCGCAAGCCATGCACTGCGTTTCGAGTGGGCCTTCAAGCGATGGCCTCGTTACCGAGGACCAACTAATATGCGGCGCGTTCGATTCGTCTTATGGTTGCGCTCGATTACGCCGCGGCATCGCGCGTCACTCACGGTAGCCGGGGACGCGCGGGCGGCATCATAGCGCGAGACCCTTAGTGAAAACAAGACGTTACGAATCTCCTGAGGCGCGCGCGCCACAAAGCCCGAATCCCGACTCCGGACCGAGCCCCACGGTGCGCCAGGTGGCGGTCGACGAGCGTGGAGTCGGCCAGAGGCTCGACAACTTTCTGGGTCGAATCCTCGGCAATGTGCCCCGAAGCCATATCTTCCGCGTCATTCGCAAGGGCGAGGTACGCGTCAACGGCAAGCGCGCCAAGCCCGAGACGCGGTTGCTGGCAAACGACATGGTGCGCGTGCCGCCGGTAAAAACCGGCGCCAGCGCACCACCGCGGCGCGCACCAGGGGCGCTGGTCTCGGGCGTCACGGGCGCCATCGTGCACGAGGATGCGCAACTGCTGGTGATCGACAAGCCTGCCGGAGTGGCGGTGCACGGCGGCAGCGGCGTGAGCTTCGGAGTCATCGAGGCATTGCGCGCGGCGCGCCCCAACGAGGATCTCGAACTCGTGCACCGGATCGATCGCGATACCAGCGGTCTGCTGCTGATCTCGCGCAAGCCCGCGGCGCTGCGCACGCTGCATGCGCTGCTGCGCGAAGGGCTGGTCGAAAAGCGCTATCTCGCGCTGGTGAAGGGCAAGTGGGAACTCGGCAAGAAACGCATCGACGTGCCGCTGCGCACCGACATTCGCGTGGGCGGCGAGCGCACCGTGAAGGCACACGCCTCCGGCAAGGAATCGGTGAGCCATTTCATGCCGGTGCAATTCTTCGGCAAGCGCGCTTCGCTGGTGGAAGTTGCGCTCGAGACGGGCCGCACGCACCAGATCCGCGTGCATGCCGCGCACGCCGGGTATCCGCTGGCGGGTGACGAAAAATACGGTGACGCCGAGTTCAACGAGAAGATGAAGGCATTGGGACTCACGCGCATGTTCCTGCACGCGCACCAGGTGAGCTTTGTCTGGCCTGAAACGGGTGTGGAGTTTTCCGCGAGCACGCCACTGCCGGCGGATCTCTCCGCGGTCATCGACGCGTTGAGTGCCGAGCGGAAGCGCTGAGCTTCTAGGGGATCGTGTAGCCCGCGGAGCGCAATGCGCCCGCCAGCCAGATCAGCGGCATCCCGACAATAGCCGTCGGGTCCTCGGAATCCATGCGTTCGAACAGCGTGATACCCAGCGCCTCCGCCTTGAATCCGCCGGCGCAATCGAACGGCTTCTCGCGTTCGATGTAGCGGTCGATCTCGGCATCGCTGAGCGTGCGCAACCGCACGATGGTGGTGTCCACGTGTCCAAGTTTCAGGCCCGTGGTGACGCAGCGAACGGCGGCCGCCGTGTAGAAGTCGGCGTTCGACTGTGACAGCAGCTTGAGCTGTTCGCGGCAATTGGCCGCGCTACCAGGCTTGCTGAGAATGGTGCCGTGCGCGGCCGCGACCTGGTCGCCGCCGACCACCACCGCATCGGGGAATTGCCGGGCGATGGCATCGGCCTTGGCGCTGGCAAGACGAGTGGCCCGGGCCCGTGGTGGCTCCCCGAGGATCTCGCTTTCGTCGACGCTGGGGTTGCGGGCTTCGAAGCGGAGGCCAAAGCGATTCAGGAGGGCGGTGCGATAGGGCGAGGTCGACGCCAGGATCAGGGGTCGTAGCACGGCAGTGGAGCTCATAAAAACAAAGGCTTAGAGTTAATGTTGTTTTGACTTGCGGGAGGGTCGCACCTATCATACGCGCCCCATGTCACTGGGCTGGTCCCGTCGCGCTCCTGTCGACACCTTGGCAGGCACCGAAACGGCGGTCGATTTTTCGATCCCGCTCGCCGAGTTGCCGCGGGTCTCGCACGAGTTGACGGCGCGCGATGGTGAAGCCAAAGGTCGCGTGCGGTTCTCACGGCAACTGGGTCAGGCCGTCGCCGATCTCGAAGTGAGCGCGCAGCCGGAAGTGATTTGCCAGCGCTGCATGCAGCCAATGCGATGGCCGGTCGAGGTGAAATCGCGCATCGCGCTGGTGAGCGATTACGACGCGGCGGACCGGGTGCCCGAGGGCCTGGAAGTTTTTCTGGTCGAGGCCGACAGCGTGAGCGTCCGCGACCTCGTCGATGAAGAGGTCATGCTGGCGCTGCCGAGTGTGCCGCGGCATGAAGAGGGTAGTGAGTGTGCGGGCCGCAGGATGCAATTGCCCGGACAAGACGTCGAGCCGGACGAACCGCTCGACACACAGGTTCAAAAACCGTTTGCACAGTTGGGCGAACTGTTGAAACGCAAGTAGTGATCGCCCGAAGAGGATTGGTCCCATGGCCGTTCAGAAGAGTCGTAAAACGCCGTCGAAGCGCGGCATGCATCGTTCGCACGACGGGTTGAGCAAGCCCGCGTTGTCGGTTGATCCGCAGTCCGGTGAAACCCACCTGCGTCATCGCATCACCCCGGACGGTTTCTATCGCGGAAAGCGCGTCATTGAAAAACCGGCCGAAGTCGAGACCGAAGAATAATCTCGCCTGCGGGTCCGTTCGGGACCCGCGCTGACATGGCGTCCATCGCCGTCGACGTGATGAGTGGTGACTGCGGTGCGCCGGAGTGCGTACCTGGCGCATTGCGCGCCCTGGTCGCCGACCCCACGCTCGAACTCATCCTGGTCGGTCAACCCGAGATCATCGAGCCGGCGCTGACAGGCGCCGCGGCCGATGTGCGCGCTCGCCTGAGCGTGCATGCCGCGCCGAGCGTGGTTGGCATGTCCGAGCATCCGCGCGAGGCCATCCGCCGCCGCAAGGATTCCTCCATGCGGCTTGCCATCGATCTCGTGAAGGCAGGGCGTGCTGACGCCATGGTGAGCGCCGGCAACACCGGCGCGCTCACCGCCATGGCGCATTTCGTACTCAAGACCGTGGGGCCGGTGGAACGCGCGCCCATCATGTCCTCGGTGCCCTCGCGCAACGGCGCCCACACCCACATGCTCGACCTGGGCGCGAATTCCCGGGCGACGGCGCTGCAGCTGGCGCAGTTCGCGACCATGGGATCCATCGTGGCGCGCGACGTATTCGGCATCGCCGCTCCCCGGGTCGGCCTGCTCAACATCGGCGAAGAAGAAACCAAGGGTCACGAGCTCGTGCAGGAAGCGCACGAACTGATCCGCGGCAGCGGCGTGAACTACCAGGGATTCGTCGAAGGCAACAACATCTTCGATGGCAGCATCGACGTGGTGGTCACGGATGGATTCACCGGCAACGTGGCGCTCAAGACCATGGAAGGACTCGCCAAGCTCATCGTCGAGCAGATGCGCACCGAGTTCTCGCGCGACGCACTCAGCAAGCTGTCCGGCCTGCTGGCGCGACCCGTGCTGCGACGCGTGGGCGAGGGGCTCGACCCGCGCCGCTATAACGGCGCCTGCATGGTCGGACTCAGTGGAGTCGTGGTAAAAAGCCACGGTAGCGCAGATCGTGTCGCATTCGCGCAGGCGATCGCGACCGCTGCGACGGCGATGCGGCGCGGACTGCCGGCAGCCATTGCAAAGGCATTGGCGAATGCGATGCCGGCCACGTAAAGAATAAAGGGCAGACATGTATTCACGCATCGCCGGCACTGGCTCTTATCTGCCGGAAAAGATCGTCACCAACTTCGATCTCGAGAAGCAGATGGATACCACCGATGAGTGGATCCGCACGCGTACCGGAATCGAGCGGCGCCACATCGCCGCGGACGGTCAGACCACGGTCGACATCGCCGAATTCGCGGCGCGCCGCGCCATCGAAGCGGCGGGCGTCACACCGGCGGAAGTCGATTTCATCGTGTTCGGCACCACCACGCCGGATCTCGTGTTCCCCAATTGCGGCACCTTGCTGCAGGCGCGCCTCGGCGCGCGCGGTTGCCCGGCATTTTCGGTCGAGACCGCGTGTAGCGGCTTTATCTACGCACTGTCGATCGCCGACAAGTTCGTGAAGGCCGGCGAGGCCAAGTGCGCGCTGGTGATCGGCGCCGAAACGCTTTCGCGTATCACGGACTGGTCCGATCGAAATACCGCGGTGTTGTTTGGTGACGGGGCTGGTGCGGTGGTGCTCAGGCCCTCGACCGAACCCGGCCTCATGAGCACCCATCTGCACTCCGACGGCACCTACAAGGATTTGCTGTACGTTGAAGGTGGCGTCTCGAAGGGCTTCAAGTACGACGCCGCGCGTGGCCGCGTTGACGTTTCAATCAGGATGGCGGGCAGCGAAGTCTTCAAGGTGGCCGTCACCAAGCTGGGAAGCGCGGTCGACGAGGCACTGGCCGCCAATGGCCTGGAGAAGAGCGCCGTGAACTGGCTGATCCCTCACCAGGCGAACATTCGCATCATCGGTGCGATGGCCAAGCGCCTCGAGCTTCCGATGGAGCGCGTCATCGTCACCGTGCAGGACCATGGCAACACCTCCACCGCGTCGGTTCCGCTGGCGCTGGACGTGGGCGTACGCGATGGTCGCGTGAAGCGTGGCGACCTGCTGCTGCTGGAAGCCTTTGGTGGTGGCTTTACCTGGGGCTCGGCGCTGGTCCGGTACTGAGCGGCTGCCGTTCGAGCTGGCGCA
>Ga0070672_100001167_pt1 | contig 16035 bp, 18 predicted proteins | sample KBSM13metaG_FD_66151 | JGI IMG/M metagenome (GOLD analysis project Ga0070672, IMG submission 66151) | Miscanthus rhizosphere microbial communities from Kellogg Biological Station, Michigan, USA - KBS M1-3 metaG | ecosystem: Host-associated > Plants > Roots > Rhizosphere > Soil ... | reverse complement strand
TTGTTCTTCGGGCTCGCGATGTTTAGGGGCGGCCACCACCTGCCATGAACATCGATCTCATCCCTACCGGCGACAATCCGCCCGAGAACATCAACGTCATCGTCGAAGTCCCCGTCGGGGGCGAACCGGTGAAGTATGAGTTCGACAAGAAATCCGGCGCCTTGTTCGTCGATCGGATCCTTCACACGCCGATGCGATACCCGGCCAATTACGGCTTCGTGCCTCATACGCTTTCGCCCGACGGCGACCCCCTGGACGCGCTGGTGATCGCTCGCTCACCCTTCGTACCGGGCTGCGTCGTCCGGGCGCGCCCGATCGGAGTGCTCAACCTGGAAGACGAGCATGGCGGTGACGAGAAACTGATTTGCGTCCCGGTCGATTCGACCTTTCCTTATTATTCAGATGTCGGCGAGCGGCAGGACCTTCCTTCGATCGTCCTCCAGCAGATCGAGCATTTCTTCACCCACTATAAGGACCTCGAGGCCGAGAAATGGGTCCGGGTCGGCAAATGGGGTGACGCAGCGGATGCCCGCCAGATCGTCGTCGAAGCGATCGAGCGGGCCAATCAAACGGTCGCCGCGCACGCCTAACCCGTCGAGACATTTCCAGACGGAGATGTTACAGGTGCCGCTCGATCGAGGGAGGTGCGCCATGGCGACTGATGACCGCATCTATTTCGCCCGTCGGGCGGCCGAAGAGCAGGAGCTTGCAGCCCATGCTTCCGATCCGGGAGTCGCCGAGGCTCATCGAAAAATGCAGCGAGCCTATCTGGAGCGGGCGAGCGTCGGTGAGCGGCCCGACATGCCGCACGAGACGATCGGCTGATTACTCTTTGGCGCTGCTGAGCCGGCGGTAGGTTTCTTCCAGCAAGGTTTGGCGGTTTTCCCGGCGCGCCTTCTCCAGGCGCGGATAACCCGCCGCTTCTTCCTCGCTTAGCTCCCTGGCGAAGCGACCGGCGCGGACTTCAGCAAGCACTTCCGCCATCCGCTGGCGAACGCCGTCATCGATCATCCTTTTGCCGCCAAGAAGCGCGCCGAGCTCTGCCGTGTTGGAGATGGCCTCTCGCATGCCGGCAATGCCTCGATCTTCAATCAACTCGGCGATCAGCTTTAACTCGCCCACGCATTCGAGATAGGCGAGCTCTGGCGAAACTCCGCCGGCCACCAAGGTTTCGAAGCCGGCAATGAGAAGTTCCGGGACCGCGCCCCAAACCACCGCTTGTTCGTTGAAAAGGTCGGCTTCCGCTTCCTCGGCAAAGCTGGATTGAATCAGACCTGCGCGTCCGGAGCCGATCGCCCGGCCATAAGCGAGGGCTATTTCGCGCGCCTTGCCGGTCGCATTCTGCCCGACTGCCCATACCGCGATCATGCCCTTGCCCTCGGTATAAAGAGAGCGGAGCGCCGTTCCGGGTCCCTTGGGCGCGACCAGATAGACGTCGAGGTCGGGGCGCGGCTTGATGAAACCGAAGCGCACAGACAGGCCGTGACTGAAACCGAGCGCGGCGCCATGCCGCAAGTTCGGCTCGATTTCGCGATAGAGGGCCGCATGTGTCTCGTCCGGCGACAGCATCATGGCCACGTCGGCGGATGCGACGGCATTTTCGAGAAGGTCGGTCGCCAGCCCTGAGGACTCCGCCTCTATCGTGCTTCCCGAACCGCCACGAAGGCCGACGACAACGTCGATCCCACTGTCCTTCAGGTTGAGCGCCTGAGCCCGGCCCTGATTGCCATAACCCAGGATGACGACGCGCTTTCCCGCGAGGGGCGCCGGGTCGATGTCCGCGTCGCGAAGGAACTCCATCGGCGCCGCCTAGCTGTTCGTCCCCACGAGAGCCAGCGCCTCTTCGATCCGGTCGACGTCGAGCGCTTCCTTGAAGCGCGGCCAGTCAGCCGGCGGCTGGTGCGCGAACCAGGTGTACTGACGCTTGGCGTAGCGGCGCGTCGCCTGGCTGCCCGCGGCGATCGCGTCGTCGAGTGACGCCTCGCCCAACAGATATGCGGAAATCTCCCGAACGCCGATCGCCCTCATGACCGGGAGGTTGGGATTCAGGTTGCGCGCCAGGAGGGCTTCGACCTCGGACACGGCCCCCTTATCGATCATATGCGCGAACCGCTCGTCGCATCGTGCGTAAAGCCATTTGCGCGGTGGCATCAGGATGATCGGACGAAGTTGCACATATTTCCCAATTCCCCCCTCGCGGTCTTTCTGCCACTCGGCCAATGTTCGACCGGTCGAGAGGATGACTTCGAGTGCGCGGTTGATTCTCGCGAGGTCGGCGGGCTTGAGCCGGGCGGCGGATTCGGGATCGAGCGCTCTTAGCTTTGATCGATTTTCATCGAGCGGCGCAGTTCGAACCCGTTCGCGAACGTCCGGATCGATGGCCGGCACCGGTGCGATCCCATCGAGCAAGGTGCGAAGATACAGGCCCGTCCCACCGACCAGGATCGGAGTTCGGCCTTCCCGATGGATGCTTTCAATCTCGCGCCGGGCCATTTGCGCCCACTCTGCGGCCGAGCAGGGAAGGGCTCCGTCCTGCACGCCGTAGAGGCGATGGTCTACCGACTTGAGGTCTTCCTCGGTTGGCGCGGCGCTCAACACTCGAAGGTCCTCGTAAACTTGCGCGCTGTCGGCATTGACGATCACGCCGCTGCATCGCCGAGCAAGCGCAAGCGCCAGCCCGGACTTGCCGCTGGCGGTCGATCCGGCAATTACGGCCAAAGGAGGTTTTGACGAAGGCATGGCGATTGCAACGCTGATAGCAGCGGGACGGCTCGATGACAGGCTGATCGATCGCGCGCTGGGCTTGTTACGGGAGCTCGATCCGAAGGCCACCTTCCTTCACTGGATCGACGAAGGCGATGCGGCGGACCTGCAATTCTGCGGCACGGCCAAGGGCGCGCGTTGGGCGCTCGATGGCCTCGAAGGCGTCGACATCGCCGTCCAGCCGGAAGAGCCCCGGTGGAAGCGCCTCCTGGTGGCTGACATGGATTCGACCATCATCGACCAGGAATGCATCGACGAGCTGGCGGACTATATGGGCCTCAAGGAGAAGGTTGCGCTGATCACCGAGCGGGCGATGCAGGGCGAGCTGGACTTTCCCGGTGCGCTTCGGGAGCGCGTGCGGCTTCTTGCAGGACTCGACGAGCAGGAGTTGAAACGCTGCCTCAATGAGCGCGTGCAGGTGACCCAGGGTGCCGAGACTCTGGTTCAGACGATGCGCGCCGGCGGGACGAGCTGCCTTTTGGTTTCCGGCGGATTCCTGTCCTTTGCAGAACCGGTCGCTCGAACCGTCGGATTCGACCGAGTTCGCGCCAACCGCCTTGTCTTTGCCGGCGGCAAGCTCAGCGGCGAAGTGGGCGACCCGATCCTCGATGCGGTGTCGAAGAGGGACGCGCTCATCGAAACGCGGGACCAGCTGGGTTTGAAGAAGGAAGATGTCCTCGCGATCGGGGATGGCGCAAACGACAAGATGATGATCGAAGAGGCGGGGCTGGGCATCGCCTTCCGCGCGAAGCCAGCCTTGGTCGAGGTGGCCGCCGCCGAGCTCAGGTACCATGGACTCGATGCGCTGCTTTGGGTGCAGGGCGTTCGCCGCCGCGACTGGTTCAGGCGATAGCTATTTGGCCGGGATTGGGAAGCAGGCGGTTCCCACGGCCGAGCAGGCAGCCGCTGCGGCAGCGCGGCTTGCATAGGGTCCGACCTGCAACCGTGTGACGTTTCCGGCCGCAATATAAAAAGGACTGCGGCCCGCGAGTGCCGCCTTGCCGGACAAACGCTGGTAGAGCGATTCGGCGGCCCCGCGCTGCGAAAAAGCGCCGAGCTGGATTCGCCAGGCGCCGGTCGCAGGCGCCGGCGTCTTGTAGGCAGCCGGTTTGGGAGCCGTCGGCTTGACCGGGGCGGGCTTGGTGGCTGGGGGCGGTTTGACCTGTGCAACGCGAACTGGCTTCGACGACGAAGTAGGAGGCGATGCGGGTTTCGATTTGGCCTGTCCCATCGCAATGGCTTTTTGCCGATCGGCCGGCTGCATCAGTGAATCGAGTTGGGCAAGAGTCTCCTTCGCCGGCGCTAAACCCAAAGAGGCCGCGCGATTTACATAGGCATAGCCGAGCATCCGGTCCTGCGTGACGCCGTCGCCATTATATAATGCGGTGCCGTAGACAAGCAGCGCCCGGGCTTCGCCTTTCTCGGCCGCCTGCTTCAGCCAGTTCAGTCCCTGAGCCTGGTCTCCATTCTGGAATAGCAACAGGCCGAGCGTGGTTTGCGCATCGAGGTGGCCGGTCTTTGCGGCCCGCTCGAACCAGGTTTTCGCGGCGGACAGATTGATCGGCACTCCCCGGCCGAGGCGGTAAGCCTGCCCGAGATTGAACTGGGCGTCTGCATCGCCTGCTTCCGCAAGCGGGCGCCAGATGGCGATCGCCGCCGAATAATCGGCGCGCTGCCATGCCTCGATCCCCGCCTTCACCGACTGCGCGGAAATGGGCTGACCGATTACGGCAAGCAGCGCCGCAGCAACTAAGTATTTGGGACTCATGCGTTAACCCACCCCTGACTTTTCTTACCGCACCGGCCGCCAAGCGCAAACAGGGTCGTGGCAATGTTAACCAGATTTTAGAGGCTCTAGTGTCACTCCGCTTCCCGAACTGACGTCTATTCACGCGGGGGGAAAAGCATGCGCGTCCTGGCAATGGCATCGCAGAAGGGCGGGTCCGGTAAGACGACCCTGTCCGGCCATCTTGCGGTGCAGGCACAGCTCTCTGGGGCTGGCCCGGTCTGCCTGATCGACATCGATCCGCAAGGCAGCCTTGCCGACTGGTGGAACGAACGCGAAGCCGACATGCCGGCCTTTGCCCAGACCACCGTCGCCCGCCTTGCAAGCGATCTGGAAGTGCTTCGCCAGCAGGGTTTTCGCCTTGCCGTCATCGATACTCCTCCTGCGATCACCATGGCGATCCAGAGCGTGATCGCCGTCGCCGAGCTGATTGTCATCCCGACTCGTCCGAGCCCGCACGACCTTCGGGCCGTCGGCGCGACGGTCGACCTGTGCGATCGCGCGGGAAAGCCCCTCATTTTCGTCGTCAACGCTGCCACGCCAAAGGCAAAGATCACCTATGAGGCGGCGGTAGCGCTGTCGCAGCACGGCACGGTTGCCCCGGTCACTCTCCATCACCGCACCGATTTTGCGGCGTCGATGATCGACGGCCGGACGGTCATGGAGATCGATCCCCAGGGACGGTCGGCCAAGGAAGTGACCGAGCTTTGGGAGTATATCTCGGATCGCCTCGAAAAGAATTTCCGCCGAACGGTGTTCGCGGCGCCGGGTGCGGCGCCGGGCAACGGCTCGGCCAGTCCGCGTCCGGTCGGCGGCTTCGGCCGTCGCGTCGTCGGTCAGTAAGGGAGAGGTCGAGGTGGCCACTGAAGCCAAGCCTTTCGCCTCTCTCTCATCGGGTCTTCTCGCTCGCAAGGGCGCAGCTCGTCCGGCCATGCGGCCGCAGGGTTTTGGCCAGGTCGGCAACGGCCTCGAGGATCTCGGCTGGGACGACATGGGATTTGAGCCGCCCAAGGCGGCGGAAGACTCGCGCGATGCGACTCACGATGCTTTCGGTGAGGACGTGGTCGAACATCCGCGCGCCCACCACCCGACGGGCCTCACTCCGGTCCAGTCGCCGGTGCACGAACAGCAGGCGGAAATCGCCGATCGTTTCGCCACGGACGAAGGCGCCGAGGAAGAGGAACTCGACGAAACCGCCGAGCTTTTTGATCCGGAAGTCGAAGCCGTGGCGGAGGCGCCCAAAGTCTCCGCGCCCGCGGCACCGCCTTCACCGGCCCGGACGCCTGTTCCGGCGCGGGTGCAGCGCCGCTCGACGCGTCCGCGCGCCGAGCCGGGAAGCAAGGGCAAGGCGGCTTTCACGCTTCGCCTCGATCCCGAACGTCATCTCAAGCTCCGGCTTGCTTGCGCCGTCGACGGAAGGTCGGCGCAGCAGCTGGTTACCGACGCGCTCGACCAGCTTCTCGAGCGCATGCCCGATCTCGACGGGCTGGCCGCAAAGGCAAAACGCAGGGGGTAAAAGTCCATGAACCAGCCGCTCCGCACAACTTCAGCCGTATCGATCGTCATCCTCTCATCGATGATCGCCGGCTGCGCGGCACCAAGCGCCCATATGGGCGCGGCAACGCATTTCGGCGGCAAGGCGGATGGGGATGTTGGCCTTGCCAGCCGTGCGCTTGCAGCGCTCAACTCGAACAACGTGCCGCTGGCCATCGAACTTGCAGAGCGCGCTGTTGCCAAATCGCCGAACGACGCCGGTTTCCGGGCACTCCTCGGCAATGCCTATTTTGCCGGCGGACGTTTCCGGTCGGCCGAAGGCGCCTATCGGGATTCGCTGAGCGTCTATCCTAACCAGCCGCAGGTGGTGCTGAAGCTCGCGCTCGTCGAGATCGCGCTCGGCAAGAATAATGAAGCCGTCGCGTTCCTGAACGAGGGTCGCGGCGTGCTGGACGCCTCCGATTACGGACTGGCGCTGGCGTTGGCCGGCCGCCCGTCCGAGGCAATTGCAGTGCTCGAGCCCGCCGCTCGCCAGCAGGGTGCCGACGCGACCGTTCGCCAGAACCTCGCGCTGGCGCACGCACTTGCCGGTGATTGGAACGAAGCCCGCACCATCGCGGCTCAGGACGTTCCTGCCAACCAGCTCGACTCCCGGATGCAGCAGTGGATGCACCTCGCCAAGCCCGCGCACGCGTCCGACCAGGTCGCGCAGCTCGTTGGCGTAACGCCGGCGGCGATCGATGCCGGGCAGCCTGTGCAGCTCGCTCTGAACAAGAGCGACACTCGCGTCGCCGAGGTGGCACCAGCTCCATCAGTCGCTCCTGCGCCGACAAAATTGGCGCAGGCTCCGGCCCAGCCGGTCGTCGCGGCCGCGGTTCCAGCAGCGGCTCCTCTAGCTCCGGCTCCAGTTGTCGCGGTCGCTCCCGCTCCGCCGCCGGCACGCCCGACGCTTGCGACTCTCGCGTCCACGGCGGTTACGGAAGCGAAGGCCGTCTTCGCCTCGATCTTGCCGCACAGCGAGGCGCCGGCGCCAAAACCGGTAAAGCCGCATCGTTCCGCTGCGATCGCTGCAACGGCGCAGCATCGCGGCAAATCACCGGTGGTCGTCCAGCTGGGCGCTTTTCAGTCGCCGGGGAGCGTTCTTACCGCATGGAACGGCGCCGCCCACAAATATGGCGCGCTCAAGGCCTACTTGCCGACCAGCGCCCGTTTTGCGAGCCCGAAAGGCACTTTCTACCGCCTCTCGGTCCGCGGGTTCGACAGCTTGGGCGAAGCCAACTCGCTCTGCAATTCTCTGCGGCGCAAGGGCGGAAGCTGCTTCGTCCGCAACTTTGCGGGTGATGCGCCGGTCCAGTACGCGTCGCGCTAAGCGCCGCCGCTGACCACCAGTTCAAGGCAGGCCATTCGTACGGCCACGCCCATTTCGACTTGAAGCGTGATGAGCGAGCGATCCGGATCGTCCGCGATCCGATCCTCGATCTCGACCCCGCGGTTCATGGGGCCCGGGTGCATGACAACCGCCGTGGGTGAGGCTTTCGCGAGGCGATCGGTCGTCAGACCGTAGCGCGACAGATACTCCCCCGGTGCGTCGCCCAGCTCTTCTTCCAGCCTTTCGCGCTGCACGCGAAGCATCATCACGATGTCTGCGCCGTCGATGGCCTCGTCGACTGAGATAGCCGGCAGATCGTTCGGCATCAGTCCGGGTGGGCCGGCAAGGCGGACTTCGGCACCGAGCCTCGGAAGCAGCTTCGCATTCGAGCGAGCTACCCGGCTGTGTCGAATGTCACCGCAGATCGCGATCTTCAGTCCCTCGATCCGGCCGAACTTGTTCCGGATCGCCGCGGCATCGAGCAGGGCCTGCGTCGGATGCTCGTTGGTGCCGTCGCCGGCATTCAGGACCGGCGCCTCTATGATCTCGGCAACAACCGCCGGCGCGCCATTCTCGCGATGGCGGATGACCAGGGCGTCGGGCCGCATGGCATTCAGGGTTCGCGCCGTGTCTTCGAGCGTTTCGCCCTTCTTGACCGAGCTATGCTCGACGGAGAGCGCGATCGCCGAAGCGCCGAGCCGATGCGCAGCGGTCGCGAAGGACATCGCAGTGCGCGTCGAATTTTCGTAGAAAAGGTTGAAGACGATCTTGCCGTGAAGGCGCTCGTTGGACCGGCGACCGCGATTACCCGCGAAATAAAGTTCGGACCGATCCAGGATCTCCGCGATCTGCGGGTCGCTGAGCGAATCTATCGACAGAATGTCCACGAGGGATCCGCTTATTGCGGACCCGGCAGGTTGGCCAGTGCATCTATCGCGCCCTGAAGAATGTGCGCCGCGGCAAGCGCGTCGACCTTCTCCGCCCGCCGGGCACGGCTGACGTCGGCCTCGATCATTGCGCGCTCGACGGCCTGCGTCGACCAGCGCTCGTCCCAGAGGAGGAGGGGAAGTTCCAAAGGCTTGAGATTGCGCGCGAACGCGCGGATCGACTGGGTTCGCGGGCTATCGCTTCCGTCCATGTTGAGCGGCAGGCCGACGACCAGGCCGACGACATGCTCGCGGACCACGAACTGGCGCAGCGCCTCCATGTCCTGTGTGAATTTTGTGCGGCGGACCGTCTCGACGGGACCCGCGAAGTGCCAGCCGGCGTCGCAGATAGCGAGGCCGATCGTCCTGGTTCCGACGTCGAGCCCGGAGAGCTTGCCGCCGTGCGGGAGCGCGGACGCAAATTCAGCCGTGTCGCTCGTGATCAGCGATGCCATGCGGCAAGCCTGTTGGTCGCATCGCGACGGATCGCGCCCCAGAAGAGCGCGTAATCGTAGGCGTGGTAATTATTCCCCGGGAGCACGAAGCCGCCGAGTCCAGGCGGAACCCCGTCGAGGATGAGCAAGCCCTCGTTGCAATGCGCCCCGACCACCCCAACCGACAATGTCGCTGAACGCATGTCGGCGGTGGGAATCAGGGTCCCGGGATTGTCCTCGGGCTTCGCTTTGCCATTCTCCATACCGCTGATCGGATTGACGCAGAGCGTGTCCTGCCGCCTCCGCTCGCCGCCATTGAACCCGCGCGTCTTCTGCCATTGGTCGAAAATGAAATCCGGGTTGGGTGGATCGCCGAATGTCATCCAGGAGAGCACGCATCGCGCCTCGGCCGCCGCCTTGCAAGCCGGCAGCCCAAGCGCTGCCAGATCGGCCGCGGTGCTGATCGGCCAACCGACGACATAAGCGGCCAGGATTCGGCCCGCGATGGGCTTTCCAGCGACCTTCTCATGAAGCAGACGTTCGAGATGCAGCGCGCCCTGGCTGTGCCCGGCAAGAATGATGGGCCGATCGCCAGATTCCTTCACGAACTGATCGAAGGCCGTGGCGACATCCCGATATGCAAAGTCGAGCGCTTTTTCGGCATCGTCGCTCTTCAGCAGGAATGCCCCATAGGCCGCCTGGCGATATCGCGGGGCCCAGATCTGCCCGACACCGTTGAATGCGCTCGATTGGCTCTGGACGAACAGGCGTGTGCGGAATTCCGTATCTCCGCCGGGCATCAGTGATGCGTTCCACCGATCCGTATTCAAATAGGTCGTCGGGTGGATGAAAAAGACGGCCGCCGTGCCGGCGGTTTCAGCAACGCCGCTCGGCCGCCACTGCGATGGATCGTCGGGTGAGCCGGGCCTGGCAATCCAGTTCAAAGGATCGGAATAATTCGGCCCGGCTCCCGCCTTTGCCGGTTCGAAATGTCCTTTGGGCACCGCCTGGTCGACCAGGACCCGGCTTCCGTATTGGAAGATCGCGAAGGCGCCCGCGACGACGAGCAATGTCAGAAAGAGGACGATGATGAGGAAGCGGCGGGCGCACATGGGCCGCAGCGGTTAGGGGAGGGCCTTCACCCGGGCAAGCGCCCCGGCTTGTCCCGCGTTGGAGCGGCGGCTATCCGCGCCGCAATGTCAGTCACTTCACAACAGGTACGCCACATCGCCAAGCTCGCGCGGATAGCGATGAGCGACGAGGAACTCGAGCGGTTGGTGCCCGAACTCAACAACATCCTTGGCTGGGTCGAACAGCTCAGCGAGGTGAACACGGATGGCGTCGAGCCGCTCACTGCTGTGATCGACCAGAAGCTGAGGCTTCGCGAGGACGAGGTGAACGACGGCAATATCCGCGACGAAGTGCTCGCCGATGCGCCGGAAGCCCAGCACGGGTTCTTCGCCGTTCCCAAGGTGATCGAATGAGCGAGCTTACCGCCAAGACGATTGCCGAGCTGCGCGACGGTTTCCGCGCCGGCGAGTTCACTGCGCGCGAGATTGCAGAGAGCTTCAACGAGGCCGTGGCGGGGGCGAGGATCCTGAACGCCTATACGGTCGAAACGCCGGAAGATGCGCTCGCCGCGGCCGAGGCCGCCGACAGTGCGAGAGGCAACGGCGATCTGCCTGTGCTTGCGGGAATTCCTCTCGGCATCAAGGACCTTTTCGCGACGCGGGGAGTCGCCACCACCGCGGGAAGCCACATCCTGAAAGGCTTCAAGCCTCCCTACGAAAGCACGGTCACTTCGAACCTGCGGAAGGCGGGCGCGGGGATGCTCGGCAAGCTCAACATGGATGAGTTCGCAATGGGCTCCTCCAACGAGACCAGCACCTACGGCCCGGTGATCAGCCCGTGGCGCCGCAAGGGCAGCAATGTCGGACTGACTCCGGGCGGATCGTCTGGCGGGTCCGCCGCAGCGATTGCGGCGGGGATCGCGCCGGGAGTGACCGGCACCGACACTGGTGGCTCTATCCGCCAGCCAGCAGCGTTCGTAGGCATTTGCGGAATCAAGCCGACCTACGGCCGTTGCTCGCGCTGGGGAATCGTCGCCTTCGCAAGCTCGCTCGACCAGGCGGGACCGATGGCGAAAACCGTTCGCGACTGCGCGATCCTGCTTGAGGCGATGGCCGGCTTCGACCCCAAGGATTCGACGTCGCTGGACCTTCCGGTACCGCAGTGGGAAAAGAATTTATCGAGCGATCTCAAGGGCAAGCGAGTCGGTATTCCGAAGGAATATCGCATTGACGGAGTCCCCGCGGAGATCAACGATCTGTGGGACCAGGGAATCGAATGGCTGAAGGACGCGGGCGCCACGCCGGTCGAAATCAGCCTGCCGCACACCAAATACGCGCTCCCCACTTATTACATCATCGCCCCGGCCGAAGCTTCCTCGAACCTCGCCCGCTATGACGGCGTGCGCTATGGCCTGAGGGAGAACGGGGAGGGCCTCAACGGCATGTATTCGGCGACGCGCGAAGCCGGCTTCGGCGCCGAGGTGAAGCGCCGGATCATGATCGGGACCTATGTGCTGTCGGCCGGATTCTACGACGCCTATTTCACCAAGGCGCAGAAGGTCCGGGCCCTGATCAAGCAGGATTTCGCGGGCGCTTTCCAGCAGTGCGACGTGATCCTGACCCCAACCGCCCCATCCGCCGCTTTTGGGATCGGAGAAACCACGGATCCTCTGGCCATGTATCTGAACGACGTCTTTGCGGTTCCCGCGAGCCTCGCGGGGTTGCCGGCGATGAGCGTCCCCGGTGGTCTCGACACGCAGGGCCTTCCGCTTGGGCTTCACTTGATCGGCAATGAGCTCGACGAGCAGATGGTGCTCAACGCCGGGCTGGCAATTGAGCAGCGCGCCGGCTTCACCGCGCGGGCCGAAAAATGGTGGTAGACGAGGCCGTCTCCACGACCGAGCCGGATTGGAACCGCGAGGCCAAGCGGTTCTTCGAATGGGCGCCCTCACGCTCGCTACTTGGAGCGATCCGCAGCTATCAGCGACACGCCGCCGGCGGAGCGATGGGCGGCCTTGCCCGCCGATGGGCGGTGCTGCGTCACCGCTTCTGGTCGGCAGTCACTGGCGCGGACATTCCGCTCACGAGCAATATAGGGGGCGGATTATTGCTTCCTCACCCTAACGGAGTCGTGATTCATCCCGGCTCCGTCATTGGTCCAAATTGCCTGTTGTTTCATCAGGTTACGCTTGGCTTTGGAACCGGCGGAGTGCCAACGCTCGGCGGTGGGGTCGACGTTGGCGCCGGGGCGAAGATCATCGGTTCGATCAATGTTGGCGATCGTGCGATTGTAGGAGCGAATGCAGTGGTGCTGGAGGACGTGCCCGCGGGGGCGACGGTTGCCGGCGTTCCAGCTCGGGTGATCGCTCAGCGAAAGGTTATGCCCAGGCGATCGGCGGCGCCGCCAAAAAAGCCTCGTACTCAGCCGGCACGCCGCAGAAAATAACTTCTTCCCGCGGAATCACGGTGAAACGGATATCGCGGCCGTCCGCGATCAGCCGGTTGTACAGCGGCGCGACGTAAAGCTCTCCGGCCTGCAGCTGGTCCGAGCTCAAGACGCTGTCGCCCAGATAGGCCTGGCTGAACAAGCTGGCGTTCGCGAAATGGTAGAGTCCGGTGCAGCAGAAGTTTGAGATCGGGATCTTCTCGCTCGTTTCGGCCACGCGGTCCGATCCGGGCGCAACAGGGCGGACAAACGACCAGTTCGGTCCTTCGCCGACGAAGGTCTCAAGATAACCATCGCACTCATCGATCCAGTCGGGAAAGCGGTAGCCCGGCCGAAACGTGTCGATGTTGAATATCGAAAGGGGCGTTGTTGCATCTACATTCGCCTTCCGGATTCCCTTTTCGACCGTCTCTGCCTGGCCGCGGGTGGGCTCCTCGAGGATCGCAATTTCTGCATCGGCGATTCCAAGCGCCGAAGCGCGAGCGCGAACAAAGTCGGCAGTGCCGCCCACATCGCGCGCGATGAACAGAAATGGGTGCCGGTCGAAGTAATCACGGAAGCTCAGCACCGCATGATCGAACAACGTCCATCCGTGCGCCTCGAGCATGTATTTCGGCCGATCATAGCCGGCGGCCGTGAAGCGCTGGCTGAGGCCAGCCATCGGGATGACGATCAAGCGGTCGGCCTTCCTTCATCGAGCTCGACCCAAAGCCTCAAGGCATTGGCCAGCATCGCCTGCTGCCGTGCCGGTGAATCGACGTGCAGCGGCAGCATCGACAGGAAGAGGTGAACCGTGATCGCTTCGATGGCGGCCATGTCCGCTCGCTGACCAGCCACGATCGCTTCCGCATAGGCATCCTGCGCGGCTCGCAGGGCGGGGGCCGACGGAAAGGAAATCTCGGCCTCATATTCACTGGGATTTCTCGCTTCGACATAGCCGGCGATGATCAGGTCGTAGAGGCCGACGGCGCTGTGGTGCAGCTTGGCCCGGTCATAGCGATTATCGCCCCAGATCGTAGGGTTGCCCGCCGCGTCCTGCCCGCGCGGGTCGATCATCCGCACCGACTGGCTGCGGAAATCGTAGAGGATGTTCGAAAAGCAGCTGTCGCCGTGAACGACCGTCAGGTGACGCTCCTCGGGCGCTGCGATCCGCGATGCGGCCGCTTCGGCGATCTGGACCAGTCCGGGAGTGGATCGGCCGTTGACTTTCCAGCCCCGCTTGAGGTCCAACCCCGTTGCCCGGGCATGGTCTTCGAGCCGAGCGAGCGTCTTGGGCAAATACATGGCCATGACGTCGCCGGCCTCGCCATTTGGGGCGCGATGACCAGCGGCTGCCGCCAGGAAATCCGCGCACGAGCCGAGCATCTCGGCCCAGACGTTCCGGGGCAAGGTGCCGAACGTGAACAGATCGGCGAGCGATGCCAAATAGAGGAACTCGAGCGCGTAGGACTCGTCCGCTGCACGGCCGAGATATTGAGGGAGGAAGAGCCGAAGCGATGGCGGTACGGATTCATACCAACGTGCCTCGGCTTCGATCCGCTCTGGCTTCGCGCTGCTTTTGACGATGGACCGCTGTGCAACGGCCAGGCCGTTGAACGCGCGCTGAGTCGTGATCTGGCCGCGGGAGACGTAATATGTGTGGACGTGACCGAAATCGAGCCACCGGTCGCTGGCAAGGGCGCGCATCGGCCGCTTCGAGACATAGCGGTTCATCGCATCGGCGAAGCTCCCGCGCGACGCGGCAAGCGACAGAACGAGCAGGTTCAAGTCGGCGAAGTGGAAGAAGCCCGATAGGATCGAGCTCGCCTGGGTTTCACCTTGCAGAACGTTGACGACTTCGACGACCTGGCCGTCCTCGATGCGGCATGCCGCCCATTCGTATGCGGCGCCAGTTTCGGAGATCGAGACGGCGTCCGCTAGTCCATAGTCGATGTCATAAATGAGCGTGTCACCGTGGAGAATCGCCACGGGGCCTTCCTCAATTCCGCTTTCTGCAATGACATGAAGGATAGAGGCGGGGAGATTGAGGCCGCGAGGCACGAAGAAGAGCTCGACCCCGGCCTTTTCGAGCATCGCGACATCATGCGCGTCTGGTTTGAAATCGCCTGGCAGCGACATCAATGTGCGCTCGAACCGGCCTTTTGTCTCGCTCAGCTGGTGCGCCAGCAGACGTCGGTTGCCGACCGGCAGAAAGGCCGGCGGAAGAAGCCCGAACTCAGCCGCGAGCTCGGCACTCACATAAGCGCCGGCCGTAATCAGCAGTGTTCCGCGCGGACTTGCTTCCTGGTCCATTCAAGCCTGCCCCGCGTCCGCATCGCGCTCGCGGTCCAGCAGGGCGCGGATCTCGTCATAGCTCATCGATTTCAGTTCCGAGGGGCGGACGGCCTTGTCGTCGACGTAGAAGCCGTCGTTTCCGCACCAGGGCTTGCCGACATGGATCTCGTCATAGGGAATGTCGTGGCGGGCCAGCCAGTCGAAGATGATGGGAAGAGTCTTGGCATTGATGAGACCGATGGAATTGGCGTGCGTGCGCATGTTGCGGCTGCTGGCGATCACGATGGTGAACCCATCGGCCTTGTAGCGGCGAAGCAGCTCGACGATGTCGAGCCGCGGCCGCTTGTCGGGATAGGGGACGTTCGGCTCATCGTGGGTGAGCGTTCCGTCCAGATCGAAGACCAGGCGCTTCATGCTGCGTCGGCTTTTCGCTCAAAGGACTTAAGGATGCGTTCGGCCACGCGATCCCAATCATATTCGGCAAGCACGTGAGCGCGTCCTGCAGCGCCCATGCGCTCGAGGCGCTCCGGATCGGACAAAGCGTCGAGGATCGTCGTCGCAACGGCCTCTGGAGTTGCTTCTGGAGCCGTGAACCCGTGCTTCCCGCCGGCGACGAACTGGGGGAAAGCATTGCGCTCAAGGCCGAGGATCGGAGTTCTTACCGACAGAGACTCCAGGTAGATGATTCCCCACGGCTCGTCGGGGGCAGGTCCTGTGTAGAGGGCGGCGCCTGCAACCAGGTCCCGATAGTCGGGAGTATCCCAATTGTAGAAGGTGATTCCGGGCTTGTTCTTCATTCTCGGCAAGTCGTCCGCCTGCCTCGGGTCCTCTTCATTCCCGATCACGACCAACCTTGCCTCGGGGCGTTGCTGCCTGACGATCTCGAAGGCGTCGAGCAGCAGTCGGCCGCCCTTGTTAATGAAATTCTGCTTGGCGACGAACAGCATGTAGCCGTTCGAATAATCCTTTGGGCCCGGATCGGGCAGCGCCCGTCCAAGGCCCGACTTGACGGCGATCGCCTTGCCTGGAGGCAGGCCGTAGGCCCGGGTGAAAGTGTCGGCGACATAATCGGCGGTCGTGAAGATGCCGTCGAGCATTCCGACCATCTTCCGGTCGCTCTCATTGCATGCGTTCCGGTGTTTCTCGTTCGTGATGGCCACATAGTGAGGATTCGCGGTCTCGAGACACGCGGCACTGTCGGTGAAAAGATAATGGCGTTGGCCGGGGCCCGGCCGAACCGGAAGATGGCCCGAGCCGAAATGCAGGAAATCCGCATCGGGGCCGGCCGAATCGACCACTCGCTGAGCGCGAGCGCGCGAAAGGCTATTGCCGACGCCCACGCGGCCCGGATTGTATGAGGTCAGCCCCATCGCGGCATTGGCCTTGCCAATGAGGCCCAGCGTTCGCCAGTGAAACGATATGTCGTGGGTCACAATATCGGGATGCATGCGCGCGATGGCCTGCCAAATGCCA
>Ga0070672_100001155_pt1 | contig 16156 bp, 10 predicted proteins | sample KBSM13metaG_FD_66151 | JGI IMG/M metagenome (GOLD analysis project Ga0070672, IMG submission 66151) | Miscanthus rhizosphere microbial communities from Kellogg Biological Station, Michigan, USA - KBS M1-3 metaG | ecosystem: Host-associated > Plants > Roots > Rhizosphere > Soil ... | reverse complement strand
CGCCTGCTGACCGACGATTCCGCCAACCAGATCGCCGCCCAGACCTTCCTCCCCTTCGGCGAGGAGCTCCAGGCGACGTTCGCCAACGGCGCGGCAATCAAGAAGTTCACGGGCCACGAGCGCGACAACGACCCCGGACTCACCGGCACGTCGCTCGATTACATGCACGCGCGGTACGCGAACGGGTTGACGGGGCGCTTCATGTCGATCGATCCGGCTCTCGATCTCCAACAGGCAATTCCCCGCCCGCAGATGTGGAATCGCTATGCGTATGTAACAAACAACCCGATCAACGCAACCGACCCTGATGGACGGGCTGAAGACCTCAAATGTTCTACGGCATTCTATAAATGCTCGCCGGAAGTGCAGGCGGCATACGATCGAGCGACAACACAGGCATTGAAGGTCGACCTTCTGGTCGCAGGGGCCGTAGTCGGCGCCGAAGCATGGCCCGTCGTGTCGCGCGTGGGAATGGCCTTCGCTGTGCGATTCCCTGCCATCTTCGATGCCTTTCGCGGCTGGCTGCAGGGTGAGACGAGTACTCCGAGCGTAAACCTGGGAAGCGGTGCCAAGCCGATTCAAGGCGCCATTAACGTCGACATCCCCTTGTCGGAAGGTTTCACGGGCCGCCTGGAGCAGATCCAGGTCGGCGGTAACATGCTTCAATTGCCGTTCAAGACCGGCTCCATCGGAAACGTGACAGCCCAAAACATACCGAGCCCGATACTCGGTATGAACGGATCTCAACTGGCCGGTGAACTGACCCGCACGATGAAGTCCGGGGCTACGCTGACGATTACGACTCGAACACCCGGCGCGCTGCAAAGCTTCGCGCAACTTCTGGGCAAGTCGTTCAAGGAAATCGTCATCAAGGACAACATCATGACTGCGATCAGGAAATGAACGCGGTGAAGGTCGAACGTTTCGATTACGCCGTCATCGGCGAAAGCGTGGCGGGCGTGGCCGCGGCGATCACGATCGCACGATCCGGAGGACGCGTCGTGCTGCTCAATTACGACCGTGATACCGACGCGATTGCAGACATCCCCTTCATTCGGGCGACGTCGCTCGGTGCGCACAAGAGCGGGTTGGCGTTCGAACGAGAGGTGATGCAAGTCCTGCTCGAAGCGGGAGGAGCGCATCTCGGGACGGCTCACATTACTGCCGTTCGTCGCGACACTGGAGTCGTCGTTGAAGGCAGCGAGGAATGGTGGTCCTGCCGGGGCGTCATCTTCGCGCCGAACGGAACAGAGCCGGGGTTGGATGGGAGTAAAACGCTCCACGGCTTTGGTGTTTCGTATTCGGCATCGGCAGACGCATCTTTTTTCAGTGGCCGCCGTGTTGCGGTTTATGGTGACAGTCCAAGGGTCTATGAACATGCGACGGTTGCAGCGCGCTACGCGTCCGAGGTCGTTGTTCTGGTCAAAGACGGTGCGGTTGACGGTGATGCCAGGATCCTGAACGATCTGCATCAGCAACCCTCGGTCAGGTTTGAGGAAGGCGTGGTCATTCGCTCGCTGCACGCTCAAGACCAGTCGCTCCAGTCAATCGAAATCGATTCCCGTGGTGGTCACCGGACGATCGATGTGGCCGCCCTGTTCGTGGCCCAACACCTGGTGGTCGACAAAAGCGTGCTCCCAGACGCAGTCACAGCTGAGGACCTCATGCTCGCCGGCCTGGCGGCCGGGGTTGAGTATTGGAATCATGCAGCGTTGGTTGAGGATGGCATCCGTGCAGCGCAGACACTGATGGCGGCTGTCGAGCAACGATGACGCGGGACGGCGAGTCTTAAATGATGGGATCAAGATTGATTTGCGTTGCAGCACTCCTTCTCGCCGCACTTACATCGACAGCGCAGAACCTGCAATCCGCTCCCAACAGCGGACCGGCGACGTTCGGCGGCGGTACGTACACTTACGATCCCGCCGGCAACATCATCGCCATCGACAACCAGTATTTCCTCTACGACACCACGGGGCGCCTCACCCAGGCCTCCGTCATGGCGCCCGATCGCAGCACGGTCACGCAGAGCTACACGTACGACGTGTACGGCAACCTGCTGACCATGGCCCGCACCGGCGTCACGCAGACGATGACGGTCGACATTACGAACAATCATCTGATGAACGGCAGCGTCGATTATGACTATGACGTCGCCGGCAATCTCCAGACCTGGACTCCTCCCGGAACCAGCACGACCTACCAGTACGGCTGGGACGGACTCGGCAACCTGCAGTCCATCCGCCTTGCCAGTCAGCCGGTCAATGACCCGCCCGCGGTGGCCTATCTCTACACCGCGAGCGACGAGCGGATCTCAACGTTCGACGTGCCGAATCAGGCCTCGCACTGGATGATCCGCGACCTCGGCGGCCAGGTGCTGACCGATTTCCTCGACAGTCAGGGAACCTGGTCCTGGACCCGCGACTATTTCTATCGCGACGGAACGATGCTCGCCGCCACCCTTCCGAACATCGTCCAGCACTACACCGTCGACCACCTCGGCTCACCCCGCCTGCTGACCGACGATTCCGCCAACCAGATCGCCGCCCAGACCTTCCTCCCCTTCGGCGAGGAGCTCCAGGCGACGTTCTCCAACGGCGCGGCCATCAAGAAGTTCACCAGTCACGAGCGCGATAACGACCCCGGGCTCACCGGCACATCGCTCGATTACATGCACGCGCGGTATTTCAACGGCCTGACCGGAAAGTTCCTGTCCGTCGACCCCGTACTGGGCCAGAGTACCGTGCCGCAATCGTGGAACCGTTACTCCTACGTTCTGAATAATCCGGTCGGCCGGACGGACCCCGACGGCCGTTGCGTGTGGGATCTGTGCATCGGTGAGACCGCGCTCGTGATCGCCGCGACCGCGACCGTCGCCACGGCAATCGGAATTTACGTGGCCAGAAATCCGCCGGCGGCGATCAGCGCTCAATCGCTGGGTAATTCGATCAAGAAAAGCCTGGTCGTCGCACACGCGGTAACCACCGTCGCGGCGGCGATGATGCCCCATGTATCGCTGTCGAAACGCCCGAATCTCGTGACACCCACCGGCGTTGTCCTTCCGGGTGGAAAGAACGTTGATCTCGTTCCGACCGCACAGGGGGCCGCAAACGGCACGCCCTGGGTTCAGATTCATGACGACCATGACCACAATGGCCAGCCGCATACTCACACGCCGGAAGTGCACGAGGGGCCGAACGGAGAGATCGACGTAAAGCGATTGGATGCGCCCACGACCGCGGCCGACATCGACGACGCCGACAAGAAGGTCAAGGAAGGTGACCTGCGGCCCCGCCGCAATCGCCGTGACAAGGGCGACCCTTCACCGCCGCAGGAGTAATGAAAAATTGACCCAGTTCGTGATTTGCAGGCGACCCGAGTGGCCCGGCGCGTTTTCGTACCGCGAGCTCCGCGAGAACGAATCGGTGCTGCAGGACGCCGCTCTGGCATTGTTCGGAAACGACGCGGCGGTCGTCGTACCGGTCGCCGGCGGACGCGATGTCACGACGCTGTTCGACGACGCGCATCATGCGGTCATCAACGGCGCTGACTTCAGCACGACCGAGCTGAGTCGCTTCCTGCCGGCGCTCCTGAGTGCTTCCCAGTCGCTCGCCGCGTGGTGGTCGAGCGACTGGTCCGACCTGCCGCCGGTCGACCGCATCGAGGATGCCGTCCGCTCAGTCGACGAACAACTGCGAGGTCCCGTTGGGGAGGTTTATCTCCTCTGGCAGCGCCCCGCCCCCTAATCCCCCTTCCTCGTATCCACGAACTCCACCGGTACCCCCTTCGCGATGCGGTGCGACACCTCCTCGGCGTCCCAGTTCGTGAGCCTCACGCAGCCGTGCGATGACGCGTAGCCGATGGCTTCCGGGTCGTTCGTGCCGTGCATGCCGTAGTGCTCTTTGCTGAGCGCCATCCAGACCACGCCGACCGGCGAATTCGGGCCCGGCTTCATGTGGGCGTCGGGCTCGGAGTCGGGGACCTCGGAATACAGCGTCGGGTCGTAGTGGAAGTGCGGATCGTGAATGATGGCCACGACGTGCAGGTCCTCGTGCGGCGACGGATCGAACGTCGAGCCGACCGTCGTCGGCGCATGGAAGACGAGATTGCCGCTCGCGTCGTACGCGTTGTACGAGTTGCCGCGCAGCGAGATGACGATCTTCGCCAGGTCGGGCTGATCGGTCTTCACCGCGGCCCGAACATTCGGGACGTTGATCGTCGTGCCGGCGCCGAGCTCCGAGAACTTCACGCCGGGGTTCAGCACCTCGAGGAACTCCTCCGACGAATGGAAATGCTCGGCGAGCTTCTCGCGCAGCGACTCGTAGCAGAGGCACGACAGCTTCGCCTTCTCGTACGGATCGTCGGGGATGCTCGTGAACGGTCCCGCCACGTCGTCCGCGGTCACGACGTACTGCGTGATCGCCGGTGCGTAAGCCGCGGCGCGCGCGAGGGCGCGGAACGTCGCTTCATCGACCGCCCCCGTCCCTTCCAATCCGTGAGCGCGCTGCCACCACCAGACGGTGATCGCGGAATTGCGGCCCCACCGTCCGTCGAGCGCGCCGACCGAATAGTGCAGGCGGTCGAGATAGACCTGCGCCTTCAGCACCGACGGCCCGCGCACATCGCCCGAGATCGGGATCATCACCGGCGCCGCGTTGATCGCGTTCGCGTCGAGATCCTTGAAGGTCTCCTTGCTCTTCTTCGTCCGCGCGACGAACTGCAGCGGCTGCTCCGCCGCCTCTTGTTGCTGTTGCTGCTGTTGCGCGACACGTTGCGCTTCTTGCTGCGCGCGGAACGATTGCAGCTGCCTCCACTGCTCGTCGAACCGTTCCTTCTCGCGCTGTGCCGGATCGTCCTTGCCGGCCGAGGGGACCGCGGCCTCGAAGACATCCTGAACTTTCGTTTTGACTGTCTCTTTCGTCTGATGTGCCTGCTCACGACTGCAGCCGACCGCGACGGCAAGCAACGCCGCGATGGCCATCTTTTTCATGCTCATCAGCTGCTTACAAAGCAAAGGCGCTGCCGTATGGCACCATTGAAGGATGAAATCATCCGCGGCCGCGCTCGCCTTGCTTCTCTGCGCACTTCCGTCTCAAGGCGACTGCGTTCCGAAACGGATCCTGCACGTCGTCATGGCCGTCGATGACCCGAAGCTCGCAGACGATCAATTCGCCCGCCAGCCGCGCACCGTTTATCGCCTCGGCGAGAAGTACGGAATCATCGAGGAGGCCGACGACCCGGCGCGACAGCTCCACCTTCGTATCGTCGTCAACGAGCCCGACGTCTGGGTCACGAATCTCGCCGACCACACGGGGCAGCACATCGTCGACGCGGGGCCGACCTTCATCTTCCGCGCTCCGCTGTTCGAGACCCTCGAGTCGAAACACTGGGTGCAGCTGGAGATCGGCTGCGAAGTGCCGTTCATGAAGGCGGTGCATGCGACGACGGAAGCGATCGAAGGGGGCGGCTCGAAGTACGTCCACACCGCCGAGGAGATGACCGTGACCCTGTACACGGACAAGAACGACCTCCCCAGGCGGATCGAGGTCCGGTCACCGAAGATGGCGTACGCGATCGACTACAAGGTCTACGAAATGCTCGACGACGACTCCCCTGCCCGCTTCGCGAAACCAAAGGGTGTGGAGTTCGTCGAGGCCGATTCCGCACCGAGGTAGACTCGACGCAGCGTCATGATCACGTACCTCAAAGTCCGGAACCTCGCCATCGTCGAGGAATTCGCCATCGAGCCTGGGGCGGGGCTCAACGTCCTCACCGGCGAAACAGGCGCGGGGAAATCGCTGCTGATCGACTCGCTTGAGTTCCTCCGCGGCGCGCGCGGATCGACCGAAATGATCCGTGCCGGCGCGGAGAAGATGTCCGCCGAGGCGATCTTCCAGCTGCCGAAATCCGTTGATCTCGAGGAGATCGGCGTCGACATCGACGAAAGCGGCGAGTTGATCGTCAAGCGGGAGATCGCCACGAACGGCCGCGGTCGCGTGCTGATGAACGGCTCGCCGCTCGCGGTGCGGGAGCTCGGCACGGCGATGGACTCGGTGATCGAGATCCACGGCCAGCACGAGTCGCATCAGCGCGTCGCGGGACAGAGTTTCCGCGAGCTGGTCGACGAATACGCGGGACACGACACGCTGGCCGACGCCACGCGCACCGCGTATCGCGAGTGGAAGCGCGCCGAGGACGAGTTGCGGACGCTCACCGACGCGCAGCGCGATCGCACGCTGCGGCTCGACCTGTTGCGCTACCAGGTCGAGGAGATCTCGCAGGCGAAGCTCGATCCGACGGAGGAAGAGACGCTGCGCGGCGAGAAGAGCATCCTGGCGAATGCGCGCGAGATGATCGAGGTCACCACCGGCGCGTTCGCGCTGATCGACGACGACGAATCGTCCGCGCTCACGCAGCTCGGCCGCGCCGCGCACCTGCTGCAGCCGCTCTCGCGCGAGGTCGGGGAGCTGCGGCAGATCGGCGAGGAGCTGCAGGAGGTGATCTACCGCCTGCAGGATGTCGCGCGAACGCTCGGCAACCTGAGTGAGTCGGTGCGCCACGATCCGGCGCGGCTCGACGACGTCGAAGACCGCCTCGTGACGATCGAGCGGCTGAAGAAAAAGTACGGCGGGAGCATCGAAGGAGTGCTCGAGCATCTCTCGCGCATCCAGGACGAATTCGAGCGGCTGTCGGACTTCGAGGCGAACGTCGAGAAGCTGCAGCAGATCGAGCGGTCGGCATACACCGCGTATCGCAAGGCGGCGGAGAAGCTGTCGGCGTCGCGGAAGAAGTCGGCGCAGGCATTCCAGAACGCGATCCAGACGGAGCTGAACGATCTGGCGATGGAGCGGACGACCGTGCGCATCACGGTCGAGAGCGGCGGCGAGTCGTCGGACGGCATCGATCGCATCGACATCCTGATCGCCCCGAACCGCGGCGAGGAGCCGAAGCCGATGCAGCGCATCGCCTCGGGAGGCGAGCTGTCGCGCATCCAGCTGGCGATCGCGGCGGCGCTCTTCAAGGCCTCGTCGCACGCGGCGGCGGCGACGCTGGTGTTCGACGAGATCGACGCCGGCATCGGCGGGCGGGTGGCGGAGATCGTCGGCCGGAAGCTGCAGGAGCTGTCGGCGAAGAATCAGGTCATCTGCGTGACGCACCTGCCGCAGATCGCCAGCTTCGGCGCGACGCACTTCCGCGTCTGGAAAGAGGATGCGAAGGGACACACCCGCGCGCGGATCATGCGGCTGGACGACGACGAGGCGCGCATCGGCGAGCTGGCGCGGATGCTCGGCGGCGAGTCGGTGTCGCAGACGGCGGTCACGCACGCGCGGGAGCTCTTGGTCGCGGCACGGCGATGATGCTCTGGACCTTCACCGGCGCTCCCGATGCGCACCAGCTGGACGAAATCGACCAAACCGTCCGCGAGGGCGGCGTCGTCCTCCTCCCCACCGACACCATCTACGGCCTCCACGCCCTCGCCACCGACCAGCGTGCGGCCGATCGCGTCGCCGAGATCAAGGGCCGCGCGGACACGAAGCCGTTCGTCGTCCTCGGTGCCTCCCTGAACCAACTTGAGGAGATCGGGATCGCCGTCCGCCCCGAGGTCCGGAACGCCCTCCAGCAGCTCTGGCCCGCTCCCCTCACTGCCATCCTTCCGCTGAACCATCCCATTCCGGCCAGCCGCGGCGCGGCCACGCTCGCGGTGCGCGTGCCAGCTCTCGAGTGGTTGCGCGAGCTGCTCGAGCGAACGGGACCGCTCCTTTCCACGAGCGCAAATCGGAGCGGCGAGCCGCCGATCGAGGACGCGAAAAACCTCGCACGCGAGTTGCAAAACCAGCTCGATGGCGTTGCCGATGGCGGGCCCAGCAGGAGCGAACCCTCGACCATCGTGGACTTTACCGGCGATGAGCCGCGCCTCGTCCGCGAGGGGGACGTTTTCTTTACACAGAAAGTGTGGAAAACGCTGCGGATTTCCCTGTGAAAAACGCAAAAAACCGCAAAAATAAGGGGCTTTTCAGCGATTTGCACACCGTTTTGGGCGAACTCACCTAAGTCTATTCACTACATCGACTTAGACCCAAAAAGCCTCATCCGTTGCAGCGCTTTTTGTGCACTTGACTATCGCGCGTTGCAGTTTCCACAAACGGATTTGAAATTCGTCCATCACCAAAACGCGGCCATTTACCTAGCGTTCACCAGTTCTTGACACAGTTATTAGTGTTTCAAGAAGTGAATCGCCAGCGTCGCCAAGCCTAAAAATGAAAAAAATCCGCCGACGTCGGTGAAGGTCGTGACGAAGATCGAGGAAGCAATTGCCGGGTCGTAGCCGAAGCGTTCCAGGATGAGCGGAACGATCCCTCCGGCGACCCCCGCGATGATGAGATTGAAGATCATCGCCACGAACAGAATCGACGCCAGGATCCAGTCGTGCGTCCAGAGGCCGACGACCAGCATCGTCAGTAAGCCGTTCGCGGCGCCGTTCCCGAACCCCACCAACACTTCCTTCCATATCGGAAGCCAGCCGGAATGCCAGTCGATTTCGCCGAGGGCCAGGCCGCGTACGAACACGGTCAGCGTCTGCGTCCCGGCGTTGCCTCCCATGCCCGCGACGATCGGCATGAACACCGCCAGCGCCGCCCATTGCGCGATCGTCCCCTGGAAAAAGCTGACCACCCACGATGCGAGGAACGCGGTCGCAAGGTTGATGGCCAGCCACGGGAAGCGGAGCCGGAACGAGTCGCGCGCCGCCGAGGTCGCGCTTTCCGAGACGTTGACGCCGGCGAGGTGGAGGAGGTCTTCCTCGGCCTGCTCCTGGATGACGTCGATGACGTCGTCGACGGTGACGACGCCGACGAGCCGGTTCTGCAGATCGACGACCGGAACCGACAGGAGGTCGTACTTCGAGACGAGCTGCGCGACCTCCTCCGGCGTCGACTCGACCTGCGTCCGAACGACGGTCTGCACCATGAGCGTCTTCAGATGGGCCGCCGGGTCGGCCAGGATCAGGCTGCGCAGCGACAGGACGCCGACGAGGTGTCCCTCGGCGTCGACGCAATAGACATAGAAGAACGATTCTTTCCGCGGGTAGTGGCGGATCGATTCGATCGCCTCGGCGACGATGAGCTCCTCGTCGAGCGCGAGGAACTCGGTGTTCATCAGCGAGCCGGCGGTCTCTTCTTCGCCTTCGAGCAGCGACTCGAGCTTCGCCCCCTGCGCCGAGCCGAGGAGATCGAGCACCGCCTGGCGGCGATCGTCGTCGAGCGCGTCGAGGAGGTCGGCCGCGTCGTCGGGAGCGGAGGAGCTGCAGATCGCGGAGAGCGTCGCGTCGTCGAGCTGATCGAGGATCGTGTCGAGGTCTTTCTCGTCGAGCTCGAGCAGCGCCCGCGCCGCCTTCCCCGCTTCGATCAGCAGCGAGAGGACGCGATTGCGATCTTCTTCGAGGAGCAGCGGCATCACCGGCGCGAAGTCGGCGGGGAGCGTCTTCTCGACGATCTTGCGCAGCTGCGGATACGCGCCGTGTCTCAGCAGTTTCGTGAGGAGCTGCTGATATGAACGCGCGGAAGGGGAAACGTTGGTCGGTGCGGGCGCGCGGTTCATGGCCCGCAACTATAATCGCGACCATGACGACCACGACCGCCGAACCTCAGCCCGCAGCCGCTCCCGAAGCCGCACTCCAGCGCCAGTTCGTCAACTTCATGTTCTTCCGCGTCGACCGCGCGTTTCGCTCGCTCGGCAGCGACGAAAAGGCCGAGGCGAAGCGCGAGTTCGCGGAGATCGTGAAGCGCTTCACCGGCCCGCTGATGCTCCTCCCCTACTCGACGGTCGGACTGAAGGCCGGGCTCGATTTCATGCTCTGGCGCATCGGCTTCGAGACCGAGCCGCTGCAGCAGATGGCGGCCGCGATCAATCGCTCCATCCTCGGGCGCTACCTCGACGTCCCGGTCTCCTACCTCGCGATGACGAAGCACTCGCAGTACGTCGACGAGCACGTGCACGAAGGTCAGGAAGGCCGCCGCCTGCGCATCGTCCCGGGCAAGCGGCCGTATCTGTTCGTCTATCCGTTCGTGAAGACGCGCGACTGGTACCTGCTGCCGATGAGCGACCGGCAGCGAATCATGAACGAGCACATCGCCATCGGCCACAAGTACCCGCGCGTGAAGATCAACACCACGTACTCGTTCGGACTCGACGATCAGGATTTCGTCGTGGCGTTCGAGGCCGACTCGCCGGCGGAGTTCCTCGATCTCGTGCAGGAGCTGCGCGAGACCGAGTCGTCCAAGTACACCGTGCGCGACACGCCGATGTACACGTGCAAGCGGGCGACGATCGACGAGATTCTCGACTCGATCGGGTAGCCTACCGCCCCCCGAAAAACACAGGATCGCCCGACGTGTTGTCGATGATCGATCCGTACGCGAACATGTCGGGCTGCCCGTCCGCATGCGCCTTGAGAGTCACGCTGCCGAGGGATTGCACGTTGATGCCCGGGAACATCTGCGCGAGGGTCATCTGCGACTGCGAGCGTGGTGCGAGCACCACGAAGCCGGTGGCGAGCGTCTGGCCGTTCGTGCCGAGGAGCTGCGTCGTCACGCCGATCGTCGTGTCGCCGCCGTTCACGAAGCCGACGTTCGAGCGATAGGTGAAATCGCTGCGCAGGCCGGGGACGTACGCGTCGTTGCCGAACTCCGTCACCGGATCGATCGACTGGCCGAACGTCCCGCCGTTCCCGGTCGTCGTGTACGTGCGGCTCGAGACCACCGGTCCGATGGCGCTCGTCCAGCGGACGTCGAGCGCGCCGCTGCCCGAGGAGATGCCGAGCCAGTTCAGCACGTCGGCGAGGACGAGCGTTTTCCCCGCGCCGACCGTCAGCACGCGCGCATTCACGAAACGATTGTCGGAGCCCGCCGGCTGGTAGCGCAGCGCGAGCGACATCGTCGATGAGCCGGGGTTGTAGAACGTGACATCGCTGCGCCAGAACGTGCCGTTCGCGCCCGGCACGCGGCCGACCGCCGGGATCACGAGGCGTCCACCGGTCGGCGTCGGCGTGCCCTGCAGGTAGACCGGATCCTGACTGCGGTTGTCGACCACCGACGCGTACGTGCTGACCACGTTCGGCACCGCGGCGATCACGCGCATCGACAGCGCCGGATACTGCGCGCCGGAGATCGGCGGGAAGAGCGACGTGAGCGGCGTCTGCTGGAAGTTGTTCCCCGGCAGCGTCGTGCTGGTCACGCCGACGCGCGTGCCGTTCGCGTCGAACAGCTCCACCGTGATCCCGACCGGCGAGATGTTGCGATTGACGAAACCGACGTTCGTGCGGAACGACGCGTCCGACTCGAGGCCGGTGAGGTAGACCGTCGACGGCAGGTCCTCCGACATCACGCCGTTGACCGATTGCCCGTACGTGCCGCCCGCGCCGTCGGTGAACGTGCGGCTCGAGACGCGGAGATCGGGCGAAGTGATCACGCCGTCCGCTTCGACGCCGAGCGCGCCCGCGGTGTTCTGCAGGCTGAAGAGCTCGAGCAGTGCATTCGCGTACGTCACCGACTGCTTCGGCGCGAGGTAGATCGGGCGCGTCAGCACCTGGCCGCCGGCGCCGGGAAAGAAGATGAGCGTCGGCGTGACCGCCTCGTTGCCGGCGTTGAAGATCGTCAGCTCCGTGCGCCACGACGAGCCGCCGACGCCGGTGGCCTGCGTGATGACGGAGACGAGCGCGCGATACGGAACCGCGGCGGAGACGACGTTCACGGCGCGCGTGACGCTGCTCGTCGAGACCGCGTTCGCGACGGTCAGCGTGACGAAGTAATTGCCCGGCGCGGCGAACGCGTGCGACGGGCTTTTCGCCGACGACGTCGTGCCGTCGCCGAAGTTCCACTGCCACGAAAACGGTGAGCCTGTCGACTGATCGACGAACGTCACGGTCTGGCCGCTCGTCGGCGCGCTCGGCGAGAAGCCGAAGGCGGCGGTGACCGGCGGCGTGGCCGGCGCGGCGTTGGCGACGGAGACGGCATGCGAAACCGACGAGCTGCCGTTGACCGTCAGCGTGATCGTGTACTGGCCCGCGGCCGCGTAGACGTGCGTCGCGGTGGAGGTCGTCGCGGTCGTGCCGTCGCCGAAGTTCCAGAGGCGCGACGTGACGGTGCCGATGGTCTGATCGGTGAAGCTGAACGTCGTGATGCCGGCGGTGCCGGAGGACGGCGTGTACGTGAATGCCGCCTGCGCCGAGCCGCCGATCGTCACCGAGGCGGTGTTCGACGCCGCCGAGTTGCCGGCGGAGTTCGACGCGATGACGTAGAAGCGATAGGTCGCGGGGCTGAAGCTGGTCAGCGTCGCGCTCTCCTGACTCGCGGCGACGTCGAGCACTTTCGCGAAGGCGCCGCTGCCGATCGCCATGTAGATCGACTGCGCGGTCTCGTTCGTCGCGTTGTCGCTCCAGCCGAGGATGACGTTCGTGCCGCTAGCGGTGGCGATGAGGCTCGACGGCGCGGCCGGCACGGTGACCGTCGGCGGCGGCGTGGAGCTGCCGTTCGGATAGAGCCAGCGCGCGGCGACCTGATCGTCGCTGCGCAGCGAGGGACCGCCGTGCGAGACCGACGCGTACATCAGCGCGGTGCTGTCGAGGCTGTGGCCGAATCCGAGGGTGTGGCCGAACTCGTGCGCGATGATCTCGGCGAGCGTCGCGCTGCTGATCCCATTCGCCGACGACACGTTGTCCTGGATCGTCAGATTCCCCTCGGTGATGTTGTACGCGGTGTACGCGCGCTGCGTGTGCGAGACGTCGGCGGTGAATGGCGCGTTCCACGTCTGCGCGCCGGCGACGCCGTTGAAGCCGCCCTGCCCGACGACGCCGCCGGTGTTGCGATTCCAGGAGCCGGAGATCTCCGCCTTCGGATCGTTGAACAGGATCTCGTTGATGCCGTTCGGCGCGTTGAGGCCGCCCATCGTCGCGGTGGTGCCGTTGTAGGTGTAGCGGATGAGCGCCTGCGAGTAGCCGCTCCAGACGTTGATCGCGGTCTGCGCCTCGCTGACGCCGCCGTCGCTGTAGCCGGGCTGCGTGCCGTTGCTGTACCACTTCGCGCTGGAGCCGTTCTGGAACGCGAACCAGCGATAGATCGTCGGCTCGGAGATCATCGAGAAGTCGGGCGCGGTGCGGAACGACTGCCGCGTTGAGATGACGACCGGGTTGACGACCTCGTAGTTGCGCACGCCCGCGCGGCCGGCGACGCGCTCGCCGATGTACTGCTCGAAGTTGATCGCGTCGCGCTGGATGTGATTCGGCGCGAGCGGATTGAAGTCGCGGTCGAGGAGCGTGACGTCGCTCGCATCGTCATGCCGCGCCCACAGCCTCTCTCCCCCGAGCGTCGTCTCCTCGGCGAACTTCCCGACGTAGAGATCGACCGTCTGGTAATCGCCGCGCGGCGTCGGAGTGAGAAAGAGGAGCACGTGCTCGCCGTCGCGATACTCCGGCGCGCCGAAGATTTTCGTGAAGCGGTTGTCGAGCTCGCCGCCGATCTCGCGGATGGTGATCGTGGCCGCAGCATCTCCTTTAATGACTCTCGTGATGGAGACGCTCGTCTCCGTCCAGATCGCATTGCCGCGATCGACCGCGGTCGACCGCAGCACGGTCCCTTCGATGATCAGAGGGGCTTTGGAGATCAGCTGGTCGTCGGTCGGCAGGACGATCGTCGTCGCGCCGGCGGTCGCAGCGAACATCAGCGCCATCAAGAAGATACACGTCGGCCAGTACACCTTTGAGTGCGTCACGATTGGGTCTCCTTGGTCAGTTCGAGAGCGGTCCGCCGGACGGCGTGGAGGCAGGGTGCTGCTGGCTAGCAGGGCGAACCATTGGGACGATAGTTATTTTCGGAACCGAGGGAGGCGGCGCGAACATTCCTACGCCGCGGTCTGCACCCGATTCCGCCCCTGCGCCTTCGCCGTGTACAGCGCGCGGTCGGCGGCCTTCACCGCGTCCTCGGGCTTCGCCTCGGCGTCAGGAATCACGGAGACGACGCCGAAGCTGGCGGTGAGGAAGCCGTTCGGGGCGGCGTCGTGGGGGATGGCGAGCGACTCGATGCCGGTGCGCAGGCGCTCGGCGAACTGCGCCGCGATGTGCAGCTGCGTGTTCGGCAGGACGAGCGCGAACTCCTCGCCGCCGACGCGCGCCACGAGATCGCTCGCCCGCTGCACGCCGGCGCTGAGGTAGTTGGCGACAGCTTTCAAACACTCGTCGCCGACGTGATGACCCTGCGTATCGTTGAGCGCCTTGAACCAGTCGATGTCGATGAAGACGAGCGCCAGCGGCGAGCGCGTGCGGCGGGCGCGGCTCCACTCCGCGCGCAGCGTCTCGTCGAACTGCCGGCGGTTGGCGATGCCGGTCAGCGGATCGTCGAACGACAGCTCTTCGAGTCGCGCGTTCGCCACGCGCAACTGCTCGACCGCATCGCGCAGCTCGTGCGTCTGCTCCGCGACGCGCTTCTCCAGCGCCGCCGCGCGCAGGCGGAACGCGCGCGTCCGCAGACGGGAGAACGCGCTCATGCCGGCGAGCACCAGCAGCGCCCAGATCGCCCAGGCCCATGGCGTCCGATACCACGGCGGCAGCACGCGGAACGAGATCGCCACCGGGCTGCTCGTCGTGCCGCGGATGTTCTTCGTCCGCACCAGCAGGCGGTAATCGCCTTCCCACAGGTTCGTGAATTCGGTGAACGGCTCGTCGGTCCATGCGCCCCACGCCGCGTCGATCGGCTCGAGGCGGTACTGGTACATCGTCCCGCTGTCGTACGTCGCGGCCGCGACGTCGAAGCGGAGACGTCCCCGTCCGAAGTGGACTTCGCGCGCGGTGCCTACCGCTTTGCCATCGACGGTCACGCTGCGAATCAACGGCTGTCGCGGCGCGACGACCGCGGCGTGTTGGGAGTGCGAGTCGAAGCGCACGAGTCCGCGCTCGCTGCCGAACCAGATCACGCCGTCGACATCGGGATAGATCGCGTCGACCGACGTGCCGGGGATCGCCGCGAGGGTGCGCGGCTGGAAGACGTACTTGCCGTCGGCGCCGCGCGTCGCCACGCCGGTCGTCCGCGTCGACACCCAGATCCGCCCCTCGGCGTCCTCGGCCATCGCGCTGATCTCGTCGCCGTCGCCGATCGCGCCGAGGATCGGATCGGGCGTGAAGCGGCCGCTCCCTTCGTCGAGCGCGGAGACCTGCTTCGACCCGAGGAGGAAGACGAGGCGTCCGGCGAGATGGAACGGGTAGATCGCGTCGCGTCCGTAGTGACGGAAGCGCGGAGTCTCGCCGAGCGTCGCGTGCGTCACGCCGTTGAACGACGTGCCGAGCCAGAGCGAGCCGTCCGGCTCTTCGACGATCTGGCGGATCATCGGCGGCGTCTCTTCGATCAGACCGTCCGAGGTCCAGCCGTTCGGTCCGCGGCGCAGCAGCAGCAGGCCGCGATCGGTGCCGGTGTAGACGAGATTCGGATCGCGCTGCGATTGCATCAGGACGTACGGCGTCGTCGAGTCGGTCGCTTCGATGCGCTCAGGGTCGTGGCCGTCGCGCACGACGTACACCGCGTCGTTCGTGCCGCAGAGGATCTCGTCGCCGACCGCGACGAGCGACCAGCCGGCGGTCATGTGCTGCGCCGCGCCGATCTGCTGCGCGATCTTCGATTCGGGATCGCTGGTGATGCGATAGAGGCCGCTGGTCGTGCCGGCGTAGAGCACCCCTTTGTAGCGCAGCACCGACTCCGCGCTGCCGCGCAGGCCGCCGCGCGAATCGATCAGCGAGAGCGGCGACGAGACGTCGACGCGCGTCATGCCGTTGTCCATCGCCAGCCAGAGCACGCCGTCGGCGTCAAGGAATGCGTGATTGACGTCGCTGTCGGGAAGGCCGCTGGTGGCGTCGATGATCTCGTCGGTCTCGCCGCTGTCGCGAATGATGATGATGCCGCCGCGGCGCGTGACGAGCGCGATCCGTCCGCCGGCGAGCGGGATCCAGTCGGTCAGTCCGTCGCGCACCACGCGCTCCGAGGCCGCGGGGGCGAAGGGTTGCGCAGTCTTGCCGTCGAAGACGAAGAGTCCTTCGCGCGAGATCGCGGTGAGCAGCTTGCCGCCGGGACGCGGCAGCAGATTGCGCACGCGGCGCTTGGCGAAGATCTCGCTGCCC
>Ga0070672_100001153_pt1 | contig 16159 bp, 12 predicted proteins | sample KBSM13metaG_FD_66151 | JGI IMG/M metagenome (GOLD analysis project Ga0070672, IMG submission 66151) | Miscanthus rhizosphere microbial communities from Kellogg Biological Station, Michigan, USA - KBS M1-3 metaG | ecosystem: Host-associated > Plants > Roots > Rhizosphere > Soil ... | reverse complement strand
GCCGGCATCGCCCGCGATGCCGCGGGGCGCGGCCTCAAGGTGCTCGCGGTCGAGCAGGGCGACATCGCGTCGGCCACGTCGCAGTGGAGCACGAAGCTCGTCCACGGCGGCCTGCGGTATCTCGAGCAATACGAGTTCCGGCTGGTGCACGAGTCGCTCGTCGAGCGCGAGGTGGTGCTGCGGCAAGCGCCGCATCTCGTCGAGCCGTTGTCGTTCGTGCTGCCGCACGAGCCGCACTTGCGCCCGGCATGGATGCTTCGGGCCGGGCTCTTCCTGTACGACCATCTCGGGCGGCGCGAGACCTTGCCCGGCTCGTTCGGCGTCGATCTGTCCAAGAGTCCCTGGGGCGCGGGACTCAAGCCGAAGTTCGGGAAAGGCTTCGTCTATTCCGACGCGCGGGTCGACGATGCACGCCTCGTCGTCTGCAACGTCGTCGATGCCGGGCTTCGAGACGCCGACATCCGCGTCCGCACGGAGCTCGTATCCGCGCGGCGCGAGCGCGATGCCGACGGGCCGTGGTGGCGGGCAACGCTTCGCGACACTAAAGGCGCCACTTCCGAGGTGACCGCAAAGGTGCTCGTCAATGTGGCCGGGCCATGGGTCAAGCGGGTGCGCGACACGATCAACGGCGTGCCTTCGAAAGAAGGTGTCCGCCACATCAAGGGGAGCCACATCGTCGTGCCCCGTGTCCACGACGGCGCGCACGCGTACATCCTGCAGAACGCCGACAAGCGGATCGTATTCGTCATTCCCTATCAGGAGCGCTACACCCTGATCGGGACCACCGACATTCCCGTGGACGCGTACAAAAATCCTGCGATCACGGACGACGAGGTCGACTATCTGCTGCAACTCGCCAACACGTATCTCGCGCAGCCGCTCTCCCGTGCGGACGTGGTGTGGACCTACAGCGGCGTTCGTCCGCTCTACGACGATGGTTCCTCGGATCCGTCGGCGATCACCCGGGACTACGTGTTCAAGCTCGACACCGACGACGGCCGCGGCGCTGCCGCATTGTCGATCTACGGCGGCAAGATCACGACCTATCGAAAGCTCGCCGAGCACGCACTTCACGAGCTCACGCCGTTCCTTCCGCGCATGAAGCCGCGCTGGACCGCGCACGCGGTGCTTCCGGGCGGCGACCTGCCTCCCGGAGGGATGAGCGAGCTCATCGGCGAGCTCACCGGGCGCCATCCGGCGATCTCGACCGATGTCGTGCACGGCCTCGCGCACCGGCACGGCACGCTCGCCATGTCGATCCTGGATGATGCGAGGACGCCGGCAGATCTGGGCGAGGACTTCGGTCAGGGTCTCACCGCGGCCGAAATCGACTATCTCGTCGACGAGGAATGGGCGCGCTGCGGTGACGACGTGCTCTGGCGGCGGACCAAATGCGGCCTGGGAATGCCTCAGGCCGATCGCGATCGCGTGGCGGCGTACGTCGCCAGGGTTGCCCGCGAGGCGTGATGCTGCCGCTTGCCAGCATGCCCGACGGCGTGCGCCGGGCGATCCGCGGCGTGCTGACCGACATCGACGAAACGCTGTCCACCCACGGCCGGCTGACCGCCGAAGCCTACAGCGCGATCGAGCAGTTGCGCGCGGCAGGCAAGCTCGTCATCCCCATCACGGGGCGGCCCGCCGGCTGGTGCGATCACATCGCCCGGATGTGGCCCGTCGACGCCGTCGTGGGCGAGAACGGCGCCCTGTACATGCGTTACGACACGGCGGTGCGCAAGCTCGAGCGGCGCTTTGTCGTCGACGAAGCGACGCGGCGCGGCCATCGCGACCGCCTCGCAGCCATCGCCGGCAAGATCGTCGCGGCGGTGCCGGGGAGCGCGCTCGCGTCCGATCAGAACTATCGCGAGACTGACGTTGCGATCGATTTTTGCGAGGACGTGCCTCGGCTTTCGCGCGCGGCAATCGACCGGATCGTCGCCATGATGGAGGCCGAGGGGATGACGGCCAAGGTGAGCTCGATCCACGTCAACGGCTGGTTCGGCACTTACGACAAGCTCACGACGACGAAGCGGTTGCTACAGGAAGTTTTCGGGATCGACGTGGACGCGGACCGCGAGCAGTTCGTATTTGCCGGAGACTCACCCAACGACGCGCCGATGTTCGCGTTCTTTCCGAACGCCGTCGGGGTCGCGAACGTGTGCGCCTTCGCCGATCGTATCGCGACATTGCCGGCGTACGTGACGCGCGCCGAGTCGGGCGCCGGATTCGCGGAGCTCGCGAGCTTCCTGCTGGCTTGAGATCAGCGCGCGCGCAACGGCGCCAGCGCGGCGCGGCCGGCGAACGGCGCGACCGCGTGCGAAGCTTCCTCGATCCGCAGCGCCTCGTTCCATTTCGCCATCCGCTCGGAGCGGGCGAACGAGCCGACCTTGAGCTGACCCGCGTTCCAGCCGACCGCAAGATGCACGATCGAGACGTCCTCGGTCTCGCCGGAACGCGCCGACACGATCGTGGCGAAGCCCGCCGTGCGGCCCGCGGAGAGGGCGGCGAATGTTTCGGTCACCGTCCCCGCCTGGTTGGGCTTGATGAGCACGGCGTTGCACGCGCCGTGGCTTGCGGCCGCGCGAACTCGCGCAGCATTCGTGGTGAGGTAGTCGTCGCCGATGATCTGGATGCGGGCGCCGGCAGCGCGCGTGAAAGCGATCCAGCCATCGCGATCGTCCTCGGCAAGCGGATCCTCGATCGAAGCGATCGGATAACGATCGATCCAGTCGAGCAGCATTTCGATCATTCCGTCGCGGTCCAGTTCGCGGCGCTCGAGCCCGAGCCGGTAGCGGCCATCGTGGCCGAACTCGGAGGCTGCGATGTCGAGCGAGATCGCGACGTCGGTTCCGGGCACGAACCCCGCGCGCTCGATGGCGCGCACGAGCATGGCAAGGGCCTCTTCGTTGGTCGCGAACGTCGGCCACCATCCGCCTTCGTCGGCCACGCCCGCAAGCTTGCCGGCGTCGCGCATCAGCTCTCCGGCGACGCGATAGACCTCGGCCGTCATCTCGAGCGCGTGGGCGAACGAAGTCGCGCCCACGGGCAGCACCATGAGATCCTGGATGTCGATCCGCCGTCCCGCGTGCGCGCCGCCGCCAAATATCTGGATCTCGGGCAACGGCAGCGTGACCGCGTTGCCGGCGGCCAGGTAGCGCCACAGGGGCAAGCCGCGCGCGGCGGCCGCGGCGTGCGCCACTGCGAGTGACACCGCGACGGTCGCATTGCCGCCGAGGCTCGCCTTGTTGGGTGTTCCATCGAGCGCGACCAGTGCCGCGTCGATGCCGGCTTGGTCGAGCGCATCACGTCCTTCGAGCGCGCCACGAATGGGTCCGCTGACGCTCGCGATGGCTTGGATCACGTCCATTCCGCCGAAACGCGAGCCGCCATCGCGCAGATCGATCGCCTCGCGCGAGCCGCGGGAGGCGCCGGCGGGAGCGATTGCGCGCCCGCTCGCGCCGCATTCGAGCACGACCTCGGCTTCGAGCGTCGGCCGCCCGCGCGAATCCCAGACGCGCCGCGCAAGCACGCTGGCGATCGGCTCGCTCATTCGCGCTCCATGTGCGCCGGCGCCTTCATGTCCTTCCATCGGTCTGCAATCGCGCCGACCTTTGCCGGAGGCTCGACAATGAGCGAACGCGCGAACGCGCGGACGGCGTCCTTCTGCGCATCCCGTGTCAAATACTCGACGGGCGATTTTCCGTCGATGCGGGCGAGCATGAGCGCAGGTAAGAGCGCCGCCGCGCGCGCTTCGCAACCCGCGGGCGACTCCCAGCCGACGTGTGCCAAGTACGCAGCGCTGAGCGTCGCGAAGGCGTTCACGTAGCGGGCACGCCATTGCGGCTGCCATGCACCCTTGAGCAGCAGGTGATTGAGCACGAACGCGAGATCGAACGCGGGGTCGCCGTACCACGCGCATTCGGCGTCGAGGATCACCGGGCCCGCCGGGCCAATCAACAGATTTTTCGGGCTGAAGTCGCCGTGGACCAGCACGCGCTTCGTTGTTCGCGTCGTCTCGATGAGCGCAGCGAGTCGGGGCGCAAGCTCGGGATGCGCGCGCGCGGTCGCCTCGAGATAGGGTTCGAGTCGAAGCGCGTGGAAGAGGTCGTCCGTTTGGAAGCGCGCGGCGATGTCGGCGCGATCCGCCGTAGCGGCATGAATCCGGCCGAGCGTGTCGCCGACGGCGGCGGCCGTCACCGGATCGACGGCGCCAATCCGCAGAAGATCTTTCCAGACGGGGTGGGTATCAGGCGACAGATACGCCATCGCAAAGCACCCCGTCGCGCGGTCTTCACCGAGAATCGACGGAACCGCCGCCGGCACGATTGCGCCGGCGACACGCATCCAGTCCACTTCGGAGCGATTGCGCTCGACGGGAACTCGCCAGTCGGCGGCGACCTTCAACTTGGGCAGCGCGCGCTTCAGGCATACGGGGCCGCTGGGAAGGTCGATGCGGAAAATCTCGGAAGATACGCCCCCGGGCAAGGGCTCAGAAGCGATTGGAGTGCGAGCGCTTACTAGCGCCATATTCCTCAGCGCTTGGGCGAGTCGATCCTCGACTGCGTCGAGAATCGTGCCTTCGGATTCGGTTCCTGACGTATCCATTCGCGGAAAATCGGCTTCCGGACAGGGTGTTTGCGCTAGGGAGTTGATCTATCATAGCAACCTTCGTAGCTAAACCCCTGAGGCTCAAGAGGGTGCGCGGGATGCACGCCATGCGGCCAAAGGAGGATTCGCGATGATTCGATACGGATTCAACATCCGCACCAAAACGGGCCAGCGCGTGGACAACATCCTGATCCTCGCCGCGTCGCTCAGTGACGCCGAGCGTCGGTTGCGCCAAATGTACCTGCAGTGCGAAATCATCGAGCGTCGCGAGCAAACCGTCACGGCCCGCGGTGAAGCCCCCGACCTGCGCGCATCGGGCGCACGCACTTCCAGCGCTGCAGCAGCGCACAAGACCAGCACGCAGTAACCGCGCGACCAGACCCGCAAGTCCACAATCATCGCATCGGCGCGACCGTGCGCGCGATGCGCAATGCCGGCGGGCTCGATGCGCGTACGCCGGCGCGCCTGCTAGGGTATGCCGGAGATTCGTCGTAAAATCCGCACCCCATGACGACCCGGCCTTCCCCCCTCAACATCGCGATTCTCGCTGCCGGCGTCGGCAAGAGAATGCGCTCCTCGCTTCCAAAAGTTCTGCACCCGCTTGCAGGTCGACCGCTGCTCGCGCATGTGATCGAGACGTCGCGCAAGCTCGAGGCCGATCGCATTTGCGTCGTTTACGGCCACGGCGGCGATGCGGTGCGGGCGCGCTTTCCCGATCCTGATCTGCAGTGGGCGTTGCAGGATCCGCCACTGGGGACGGGGCATGCGCTCGCCCAGGCGTTGCCGCAACTCGGCGCCGACGGCGTGACGCTCGTGCTCTTCGGCGCCGACCCGCTGGCACGCGCCGAGACGCTCGAAGCCGTCGTGCGACATGCGCGGGCGGGCGCTCTCTCGCTCCTCACGATCGAGCTCGACGATCCCACCGGCTACGGACGCATCGTCCGCGACGCCGACGGCGCGGTGCAGGCGATTGTCGAGCACAAGGATGCGACGGCGAAGGAGCGCGCGATACGCGAGATCAACACCGGCGTGATGGCGGCGCCCACGCAACACTTCGCGCGCTGGCTGAAAGCGGTCGACAACCGCAACGCGAGCGGCGAGTACTACCTCACCGACGTCATCGCAATGGCAAGGAAAGAGGGCGTGCGGATCGAGACATCGCAAGCCGGCAGCGTCATCGAGACGCTGGGCGTCAACACGATGCGCGAGTTGGCCGACCTCGAGCGGCGTTATCAGCGGGCCCAGGCGGACGCGCTCCTCGACGCGGGAGTGACGCTGGCCGACCCGGCGCGCATCGACGTCCGCGGCTCCCTCACTTGCGGCGCCGATGTCGCGATCGACGTCGGCTGTGTGTTCGAAGGGACGGTCCGGTTGGGCGATGGGGTCACGGTCGGTTCATCCTGCGTGCTCAAGGACGTCACCGTCGAGGCGGGGGCGCAAATCCTGCCCTTTTGCCATCTGGAGGGTGCCACGGTCGGGGCCAACTCCCGTATCGGGCCCTATTCCCGTCTACGCCCGGGCGCGGATCTTGCTTCCGATGTTCACGTGGGCAATTTTGTAGAGGTCAAGGCGAGCTCGATCGGCCGCGGGTCGAAGGCCAACCATCTCGCGTACATCGGCGACACGGCGATGGGCGCCGGGGTGAACTTCGGCGCCGGCTCGATCACCGCCAACTACGACGGCGCGAACAAGCATCGGACGGTGATCGACGACGACGCCAGCATTGGCTCGAACTGCGTGCTGGTGGCGCCGATCAAGGTTGGCCGTGGCGCCACGATTGGCGGCGGCAGCACGATTGCGCGCGAAGCGCCGGCCGACATGCTGACGGTAGCGCGTCCTCGTCAGATGACCGTGCCGGGCTGGAAACGCCCCGCGAAGAAACCGAAATCTCCGAAAGGATGACGTCATGTGCGGCATCGTCGGCGCGTCCTCCGCGCGCAACATCGTCCCGGTCCTGATCGACGGCATCCGGCGGCTCGAGTATCGAGGCTACGACTCCACCGGCCTCGCGATCATCGGCAACAATTCCGCCGCGCCGCACCTGGAGCGGCTGGTGAGCACCTTGCGCGTCGCCGACCTTGCAGCGCAGGCCGAGGCGCAGGCGCTGTCCGCGCACACCGGAATCTCGCACACGCGCTGGGCGACCCATGGCGCGCCCACGTCCGCCAACGCGCATCCGCACATTTCCGGCGGCGAAATCGCCGTCGTCCACAACGGCATCATCGAAAACTACGAAGCATTGCGTGAGCGGCTCAAAGCCGCCGGCTACGTCTTCAGCACACAGACCGACACCGAAGTGATCGCGCACCTCGTCCATTCGCACTGGCACGCGGTTGGCGGCGGCGATCTCGTGCGCGCTGTGCGCGCGGCGGTCGCCGAGTTTCACGGCGCCTATGCCATCGCGGTGATTTCGACGCGCGAGCCCGGCCGTGTCGTCGGCGCGAGGGCTGGAAGCCCGCTGGTCGTAGGCATCGGCGACGGCGATCACTTCCTTGCGTCAGATGCGGCGGCGCTCCTGTCCGTCACGCGACGCGTCGTCTATCTCGACGAGGGCGACATCGCCGACGTGCGCCTCGAGTCCTACACGATCCACGATGCGAGCGGCAAGCCGGTGGAGCGCGCAATCGTCAACGTGGAAGCCTCGGGCGATTCGGTCGAGCTCGGCCCGTACCGCCATTTCATGCAGAAGGAAATCTTCGAGCAGCCGCGCGCCGTCGCGGACACGCTGGAAAGCGTCGGCGTCGTCGACGCGAACGTGTTCGGCGCCAACGCGAAGGAGATCCTCAAGAGAGTCGACAGCGTGCTCGTGCTGGCCTGCGGCACCAGCCACTATTCGGCGCTGGTCGCGAAGCAATGGATCGAGTCGCTCGCGGGCATTCCGTGCCAGGTGGAAATCGCCAGCGAATACCGTTATCGCGATAGCGTCCCGAACCCGAAGGCGCTCGTCGTCGTGGTCTCGCAATCGGGCGAAACCGCCGACACGCTCGCCGCGCTGAAGCACGCCCAGTCGCTGGGTCACGCGCACACACTCGCGATCTGCAACGTTCCCACGAGCTCGATGGTGCGCCAGACGGCGCTTACGTATCTCACGCGCGCCGGCACCGAGATCGGCGTTGCGTCGACGAAGGCGTTCACGACCCAGCTCGTCGCGCACTTCCTGCTGGCGCTGACGCTCGCGAAGCTCCGCGGCCGCTTGAGCGTCGAGCAGGAATCGTACTGGGTGCGTGGGCTGCGCCATCTTCCGTCGGCCCTGCGGGCGGCGCTCGCGTTGGAGCCACAAGTGATGGCCTGGGCCGATCAATTCGCGAAGAAGCAGCACGCGCTCTTTCTCGGCCGCGGCCTGCACTACCCAATCGCGCTCGAAGGCGCGCTCAAGCTGAAGGAAATCTCGTACATCCACGCGGAGGCGTATCCCGCCGGAGAGTTGAAGCACGGCCCGCTCGCGCTCGTGGACTCCGAAATGCCCGTCGTCGCCATCGCGCCCAACGACGCGCTGCTCGAAAAACTCAAGTCGAACCTGCAGGAAGTCCGCGCGCGCGGTGGCGAGCTCTACGTCGTCGCCGATCTCGACAGCCACTTGCAGGCGAGCGAAGGCATCCACGTGATCCGGCTTCCGGAGCATGCGGGATTGCTGTCGCCGGTGCTGCACACGATTCCTCTGCAGCTTCTCGCGTATCACACCGCGGTGCTGCGCGGAACCGACGTCGACAAGCCGAGAAATCTCGCGAAGAGCGTGACGGTGGAATAGGGCGGCGGAATTCGCCGTACCCTCATCGCCGATCTTTGGCGGATGCCGGTTTGAAGCTGAATGCGTAGGTCCGCTCGTCGCCGCGCCCGGAAAAGTCGATGCCTTTCCGCACCGCCCACGCCGACACCTGAAAATACAGCGGGATCAAGGCGACATCGGCGCTGACGAGTGCGGCGGTTTCCTCCAGCAGTCTTGCACGGTCCCCATCGTCGAGCGTGGACAGCGCCTTCGAAAGCAACGCATCCACTTTGGGGTTGCAGTACGCTGACCAGTTGACGACCCCCATGCCGGTGGCGGGATCCTCGCACGCGATGAGGGCGCGCAGCGCATTGGTCAGGTCGTTGGCGTTGCCCCAGCCGATCAGCGCGACCGAGAATTCGTGCTTGCCGCCGCGTGGCGCGAAAACCGCCATGGGCATGGTTTCCACCTTGGTATCGACGCCCGCGCGCGTGAACATCTGCGCGACGGCCTGCGCCACCTTCTCGTCGTTGACGAGGCGGTTGTTCGGCCCGTGGAGGGTCAGGCCGAAACCACTCGGGTAGCCAGCCTCCGCCAGCAGTTTCTTCGCGCCCGCGGCGTCGAATTTGGGCGGCACCAAGGCGGGGTTGTAGCCGGGCGCGCCGGGCGCCGCCAGGTTCTCCGTGGATTCGGACAGCCCATCCATCACGCGGTCACGAATGGCGTCACGGTTGATCGCCATGGAGAGGGCGCGGCGAACCTGCACATCCTTGAGCGGGTTTCGCGCGAGCACGGCGCCGCTCCGGTCGGTCACGAAGGGAGACTTGTCGCGCCAGTCCGCGAACAGGAAGACGACGCGATACGAAGTCTTCGTGACAAGCGTCAAGTTGGCATCGCCGCGGACCCTGGCGACATCCGCCGGGGGCACGTTCTCGATTGCCTGCACGTCGCCTGCCAAGAGCGCTGCGACGCGGCTCGAAGGATTGGAAATGAAGCGGATCGTCACCGTGGACCACGGCGACCGTTCAGGACCGTTGTAGGTTTCGTTGCGCGCCATCTCGATTCGGTCGTCGCGCTGGAACTTCACGAACCGGTACGGACCGCTGCCTACCATGCCACGGCCGCCGGCGAAATCGTCGCTGGCAAGGCCCTCGGAGGCCTTCTTGCTGACGATGAGCAGCGACGTGAGGTCCGACAGCAGCAAAGGCGAGGGTTGGCCCGTCGTCAGGCGCACCGTGCGGGCGTCGACGGCTTTCTTTCCGACGATCGCCTTCGTGAACAGCGTGAAACTCGCGGGACTGTTTCGGATCGTCGCGGGTCGGTCCAACGAATGGATCACGTCCTCCGCCGTGACGTCACTGCCATCGCTGAACTTGGCGCCTTTGCGGATCGTGAACTCCCAGTTGAGCGCGTCGACCGTGCGCCATGATTCCGCGAGCGCCGGAACGAGCTTGCCGTCCGCGTCGCGCGACACCAGCGGCTCGAACATGTGCTCGAGTACGTTGGCGTTGCTGGTGATGTTCTGAAAATGCGGGTCCATCGAGGTCGGTGGACTGCTCATTGCCATCCGGAAATTCTGGGCAACGCACGGCGTCGCCGCGAGGCAAGCTGCGAATATCGCCAGCCCGACAAGATGCGGCATGCGCAGACTCGATGGACCGATTGGCCTTGGCATAGGAATTTGGGCTAGAGCGAATCCAGGCCGGCCAGCGCCTCGGCCAGCATTGCATTGGACTGGTACGCCTGCATGACTCTCCATTGCGGCCGCGCCGGATAGAAGAGTTCGCGCATCTGCCCGCGCAAGGCAATTCCCTGCGCGGAGCGCGGGTCGCCGTGCTGGTAGAGCCAGTTCTCGGCCCGGATCACATCGTAGCCGCCACCCTCGCCGGTTCGAAGCTCGACCAGGCACAGCGTCACAGGTTTTCCGGGGAGGATCTCGGGCAGCGAATTGAAGAGGTTGCCCGGGATGTCCGACTGTGCGTCCTTGCCGTGCGCGGCCTTGTCTTCGGAAATCACGCTGACCTGCGCAAACCATTCCCGCGTGCGGGCGCCGGCGCGGTCGTCATCGATGAAAAGGTCGCAGAATCCGAATACGCCGCTGCCGGTGTGATAGTCGATGATGGCGACATGCTCCGCGCGCGCCGCGTATCGGGCGACGAGCTCGCGGAACAGCCGGTTCGACCAGGTGGCGTGAACGCCGCCGTAGAAGGTGCCCCTCGGATTGACGTATTGCCCGCCATGCATCGCCTTGCATGTCACGTCGTGGCTGTCGCGCTGGATGAAGCGGGCGATCGCGGCGTTGTGCCGGCCGAGCGACGGCTCCGCCCATTCGGGCGGGTCGATGTGCCCGCGTATCGCGTCGTAGTCCGCGTTCTCCGGGCGCGGGAGCGCGTGGTCGACGAAGTTTCGATTGAGGTCGATGTTGTCTTCATTCACCCGTCGGCCCCAGGCAAAACCATGCGGATTGATCGCGTGGATCAGCAGCACGGCAGTGTCCTTGGGCGCGGCGCGGGCATACCACCCATCGTTGAGCCAGGCGACATGACAACCCGAGCCAGCATAGCCTTCGATGCCGTGGGTGCCGGATACCAGGATCAGTAGCTTCCGCGCATCGCTCCGGCCAATCCAGCCAACATCGGTGATGCAATCCTCTCCGTCCGGCCCCTTGACGGGATTGTTGTGGCTGGAAAGCAGGCGTGCGCCACTCCTAGCCACGGCGGCCAGGAACTTGGCTCGCGCCTGGCCAAAAGTGTCAGCGAAGCAATCGGCGATGCGATCCATCGTGTCTCCAGCGGTACAGCGTCTGGTATCTTAATTCATGATTCGCGCACCGGGCCCCGGGACCCCTTTCGCCATCGATCCGGCCGGAGTAGCTCGTGCCCAGGTACTGATGTCCTGCGCTGCGCTGGAGCCCACATTGGGCTTTTTCGTCGAGAAGCTCGGATTTCGCATCGACGCAATCCATCCCGCGGACAACCCGTCCATCGCCGAGATTTCCGGCTATGGCCTCGCGATTCGGCTGGTGAAGGGAGCGACCGGAGGCGTTTCCGTCGTGTACCTCCTGTGCGACGACCCCGAGGCAACGGGCGCAGGTGCCACCTCGCTGCGTGCGCCCAATGGCGTGATCGTGGAACTCGTCGCGGAAAACCCGCAGATGTCGGTGCCTGCAACGAAGCAGGCGCTGGCATTGACCCGCGCTTCCGGCGACGCTCTATGGAAGGCGGGCCGCGCCGGCATGCGCTATCGTGATCTGCTCCCCGAGCGTCACGGCGGCGCATTTGTCGTCTCGCATATCCGCATTCCGGAAGGCGGCCCGGTGGCCGATTACGTGCACTTTCACAGGATCCGGTTCCAGGCCATCTTCTGCCGCAAGGGCTGGGTGCGCGTGGTGTACGAAGGCCAGGGCGAACCGTTCCTGCTCGAAGCCGGCGACTGCGTGTTGCAGCCGCCGTTGATCCGGCACCGGGTCCTCGAGAGTTCCGCTGGTGCCGAAGTGATCGAGATCGTCGCCCCTGCCGAGCACATGACGGTGGCCGACCACCAACTCACGCTTCCGACGCCGGATCGGCAGTCCGGACGGGAATTCAGCGGGCAGCGTTTCGTGCGCCACGTTGCGGCGACCGCATCGTGGTCACCTTGGCGCATCCGGGGCTTTGAGTGCTCGGATACCGGCATCGCTGCAGCAACGGGCGGGCTCGCCGGCATGCGCGTGGTGCGTGCCAACGGTGCACCGCCCGCCGTGCGCCAGAGCCACGACACCGAATTCTGTTTCTACTACGTCCTGAGCGGCGCGGTGACGGTAGAACTCGATCGCGGGCCGCAAGTTCTGGCGGCGGACGACAGTTTCGCCATTCCCGGCGGCTTGACGTATGCGCTGGCCGATGCGAGCGCAGATCTCGCGCTGTTGGAAATCACGCTGCCCGGAGAGGTTGGCGAGACCGGCCGAAGAAATGCGGCGGCACCAGGATCGCCGTAGGTCCCATGAACGCAGGAAACGACACGCTGACGCTGACATATCGCCGCGCGCGAGCCGACGATCGCGACGCCGTGCTGCACGTGTTGGCGTTCGCCAACTTCCACCATGTTCCAACTCCGGAGATGCCCGAGTTAACGCTGGAGACGTTTTACGTAGCGGAGCTCGGCGGCCGAGTGGTCGGCTGCGCCGGCTACAAAGTGCTTGCGGATGGCTGCGGCAAGACGACGCTCATGGCGGTCGACCCGACGTATCGGGGGCTCGGCATTGGCCAGCGGCTACAGGAACTTCGGATGATCGAAATGCGCTCGCTCGGCTGCAGTGTTGTGATTACCAATGCCGACCGGCCGGAGACGATCGATTGGTACAAGCGCAAGTTCGGCTACCGCGAGATCGGGACGCTGAAGAAGCTGCACGAATTCGGTCACCCCGCCATTGACTTCTGGACAACGCTGGAAGCGGACATCGAGCGCTGGTACCGCGAGTTGTACATCACCGCGCCGGATGCGCGCTGAGCGCGATCGGAACACCGACGTTCTTTCATCTGACGATCACCCGGGCTCTCCGCTTAGCGAGGCTGAGGATCTCCAGCACCTCTGCGTAGGTTTCCGCGCCAGCGAGGATGTGTGCGATATCGCCGGTGCTCTCGGGCGCCGGAGCAATTCGCTGTCCGGGCTTCGCGTGGATCGGGAATTCGACGATTCCCGGCGTTTGCAGTATCTGCTCATGGTTTTCTATCGAGTCAAAGACGCCTGCCCTGTCCGGGGTGATGCAGTAGATTCCGCCATGGCGCCGCCATTGCGGTTCTGCGCGGGGTTGCTGCCCCAGTCGCTGGGCAATCATGATCTCCAGACTATCGATTCCCGTCGCGATGCGGATACAGCGGACAAACGCAACCCTCGCAGCCAGTTCCAGCAGATAGACGCGGTCTTCGTAAATGCGCGCCTCGATATGGAACGGGGAGTTATCAAGGCCGACCGCCGCGACGCCGGCCTCGACGCCAAGCCGAATCCGGTCGGTCGCTGCCGCGTTGAGCTGCGCTGGGGCGATGTGCATCAAGTCCGGAAAATACGGCCCGTTCGATACGTCTGGCTTATCGATGATCGCGATGATGTGGCACTTGCCGTCCTGCACGTAGCCGTCAATGGCGACTTCGACGCCAGGCACGTACGACTGGACCAGCACTTGGCCGGTGCCGACATCCTCCAGGCCGTAGTACGGAAAGAGCAGAAGTCTTGCCGCCCGCTTGACTCGGTTGATCGCTCCTCGCAGCCCGGATTCCGAGTCCACTTTGATGACTCCGAAGCTCGCGAACCCCATGAGCGGCTTGACGATGACCGGGTATCCGCCGAGGGATGCGATTTGCTCCTCCAGGCCGTCCGGGTGGTCGGTGACGAAATAGCGGGGGCATGCGACACCACTTCGAGCAAATGCTTCGATCATCCGCAACTTGTTGCGGCAGCGTTTGGCGACATCGATGCCAATGCCACGCACGTCAAATGCCTCGGCGAGGAACGCGGTCGGCAACACGGATATTTCACTGAAGCCCACGACTGCCAGCACACGGTACGAGCGCGCGATTTCCTGTTGTACTTGCTGCAGGCCAGACTCGTCCTGGATCGACGCTGGAAAGACGTGGTCGTATCCCACCAGGTCCTGTTGGCTGTACTGCCCTCGCTGCTGCAGCTCGGCATCGATCACAAGGATCTTCCTGCAGCCCAGCTCGGCCAATGTGCGATCGAGAAACTGGAGCCCATACTGCGGGCGATCGACGAAGACGATTGCACTCGGAAGCATTGGCGGTCACCCCATCGCACGTCTGATGTCGTGGTCGCACAATGATATCGTCTTGAGCGCGGTTCAAGCCGATGCCAGCCGGACGCTCGACATCCACGGGTCCTTCGACAAGCGCGGAGGCATTGCGCAAGGCCGTCGCGTGGTCGATCATGTGTACGACCATGCGTTCCTCGCGAAGCGCTGATCCAACGAAGCCGCCCGCCGATGCCGCCAAGGCGCTGGAGACCGCGCCGGCGACTGCCGTGGCGCCCCTCGATCTTTCCGGATTCCCCGATTGGCTCGTCGAGCAGGGGCTGTCCGGCGTATCGCTCGAGGAACTGGTCGATGGGTTCTGCCGGCGCCTCGTGGGTGCCGGCTTTCCGGCGCGCCGCTTCAACATGATCATCGGCACGCTGCATCCGCGGCACGGCGCGCGCAGCTACATATGGCGCCCTACGGGACTCGAAACCGAGGCATTTTCCCGGCGGCGATCCGAGGACGAGAGCGCGGCGTACTTGAGGAGCCCGATCTACTACCTCCGCCGCAGCGGAGAGCCGAGGTTGCGACGGCGGCTCGACACGGGCGAGCCGATGCAATTCCAGTTGCTCGAGGAGTTGCGCGATGCCGGCATGACGGAATACGCCGCGCGAATCGTGCGCTTCGGCGGCGTCGACACGGCATCGCTGAAGCGTGGGCTCACCGTAGTTCGGAACGCGCAGTTCGATCCGCTGCAGGGCGTCTTCTTTTCCTGCGCGACGGACGTGCCGGGAGGCTTCGACGATTTCCAATTGCAACAGGTGGCCGATGCGCTGCCGCCGCTTGCCCTGGCGGTGAAGTCGCGCACGACCTTCGACGTTGCGCGCACGCTGCTCGAAACGTATCTGGGCGAGGACGCCGGGCGCCACGTGCTCACCGGCGAGATCGACCGCCATTCGGTGCAGCGAATCCGCGCGGTGATCTGGCTCTGCGACCTGCGCGGCTATTCGAGCGTCGCCAATCGTGTCGGGCAGGAGGACCTGGTGGAAATCCTCGATGCCTACCTCGAAGCGATGGCGCGGCCGGTATTGGACAACAAGGGTCAGATCCTGAAGTTCATGGGCGACGGCTTTCTCGCGACCTTCGACCTGGCCGAGCGCGACAGCGAAGCCGTGTGCGTCGACGCGCTCAAGGCGGCCGGCGAGCTGCTCGACCACTTTCCGCGCTTCAATACCGAACGTCGCGCCGCAGCCAAGCCAACGCTCGACTTCGGCGTAGGCCTGCACTTGGGCGAAGTGCTCTACGGCAACATCGGCGCCAGCGATCGTCTCGATTTCACCGTCGTGGGTTCGGCAGTGAACGAGGCGAGTCGCATCGAAGGAATGTGTCGCCCGCTGCAGCGCAAGGTGCTGGTGTCGTCGAGCTTCCACGACGCGGCGGGGACCAACGGCAATCGCATGACTTCGCTGGGATTCCATGCGCTGCGCGGCATCCGCGAACCGCGGGAATTGTTCACCATCGCGGGCGGCTAGCGCGCAGGCATCGACGCGCAGGAGGAGCGCCGGCCCGCTCGACACCATTCCGACGCCGCGCGACTGCGCGCGAATTACAACGCGTACAGCGCGCCGTACTTCTTGTTGAGATACGCGAGATAAGGGGCGATGGACAGCGGCTCGCCGGTCGCTCGCTCGACGATTTCGGGCGCGGTGAACTTGCGGCCGTGACGGTAGATGCGCGCCGTCAGCCATTCGCGCAACGAGCCGAACTCGCCCGCGGCGATCTGGTGGTCGAGATCGCCGAGATCGCGCTGCGCGGCGGCAAAGAACTGGGCGCTCATGATGTTGCCGAGCGTGTAGCTCTGGAACGCGCCACCGACGATTCCGCCGTACCAGTGCACGTCCTGCAGCGCGCCGTCGCGGTCGTCGGGAGCCGTCACGCCGAGGTCGCTCTTGATTCTCTCGCGCCACGCTTCCGGCAGGTCGGCGACCTTGAGCGTGCCCTCGAGCATCGCGAGCTCAAGGTCGAAGCGGAGCATCACGTGCAGGTTGTACGTCACTTCGTCGGCTTCCGTCCGGATGAGCGACGGGACCACCTTGTTGATCGCGCGATAGAAGGTGTCCATC
>Ga0070672_100001152_pt1 | contig 16164 bp, 17 predicted proteins | sample KBSM13metaG_FD_66151 | JGI IMG/M metagenome (GOLD analysis project Ga0070672, IMG submission 66151) | Miscanthus rhizosphere microbial communities from Kellogg Biological Station, Michigan, USA - KBS M1-3 metaG | ecosystem: Host-associated > Plants > Roots > Rhizosphere > Soil ... | reverse complement strand
GCAGAAGTCGGCCATCAGCATTCTGAGCATCGCCACCGGCAACGCCGTGCGCGCCCGACCGGAGCCGGCGAGAACTACCTCGTGACCCGCAGCCGCCAGCTCGGCGACGTGCTCGGGATGCCGAGGTACTCGTCGAGGTCGTAATCCAGACCGTCGGTCTCGGCCTCGAGCACCAGGCCGAGCCGGGCGCACTCCTCGCGGATCTCCGAGTCGGCGAAGACCAGCTCGGTCGTGGGCTGCCCGTATGCGTACTTGGCGAAGCGCGTCGTCGGGTGATCCGTCGTGATGGTGAGCCCGTGCAGGATCACGTGATGCGCGGCGACGCGGGCGTACTCCGCCAGCGCGGTACGCCATTGGTCCATGTGCAGCAACGCCACCCCGTCGATGACGACGTCGAACTCGTCGTCGGCGAACGGCAGCTCGTATGCGCTGCCCACCGTGAACCGTCGCCCCGGGTAGCGCTGCGAGGCGACGCGCATCGACGCCGGCGAGATGTCGAGGCCGCTGTACTCGATCTGCGGCAAGCGGGCGAGAAGGATCTCGGAGATGTGACCACCGCCCGCGCCGACCTCGAGAACGGTCGTGCCGGCCTCGACGACCGGTTCGAGCAGGGTCAGGAGGGCCTGCACATCGTCCCGCGGATGCCCGGCGAGGGCCTGCTCGACCAGCGGCCGCCATGCCCGCTCCTGCCGCTGAGCGGTGCGTTCGTTCCAGACCCCGAAGCGGCCGGAACGCCCCAGCTTGTCCACATCGAGGGTGTAGCCGGCGCTGGCGAGCACATGGCGTGACAGCCACGGGGTTCGCTGCGAGGCGAACGCGAGGAGCGACGAGGTGAGTGACATGCCGATCCCGTCAGACGCCCGCAAGCGAACGGAACTCGTCGTAGTCGTGGATGTAGTCGTCGGCGTCGTAGCCGTGCGAAGCGAAGACCATCAGCAGGGCATCCGGCGAGTAGCCGCTCTGAGTCCCCCAGGTCAGGCGGGGCATGTAGAGCCCCAGCTCCGGGCGGTCGAGCCTCACCTCGCGCCGGGTCCGGCCGTCGTCGACCAGCGCGGTGACCGAGCCGCGGAGGCAGACCAGGAACTGCTCGCACTCGCGGTGCGCGTGGGTGCCGCGCGCCTCGCCCGCCGGGATGTCGTAGAGCGCGAAGAAGCGCCGGGCCACGAACGGCAGCGTGTCGGGCACCTCTCCCACCAGGAGGCTGCCGTTGACGTCGACGATCTCGCGCAGGGAGATCAGCCGCGTCTCCCCGACGCCCAGGGGTCCGGCCTGGATCCCGCCGTCCGGCGCGGTCGCCTCGCCGGTCACGCGGCGCCCCCGATCGTGCGCAGCGCCGCAACGACGCGATCCACCTCGACATCCTTGAGCTCCGGGAACATCGGCAGCGACAGCACGGATGCGGATGCCGCCTCCGTCGCGGGCAGCCCGAGGCCGGTGGGCGCCGGCCAGTCCTGCCGGTGGTCGGGGATCGGGTAGTGCACGTCGGTGCGGATTCCCGCCGCGTCGAGAGCCGCCCGTGCGGCGTCCCGGTCGGCGGCGACGCCCACGGCGAGATGACCGATGAACGACTCGGATGAGCGGTTGACGATGCGGAGGGCCTCGGATGACGCCTGCTCGTAGCGCGAGTGAATCGCACGACGGCGCTCGTTCATCGCGTCGAGATACGGCAGCTTCACCCGCAGGATCGCGGCCTGCAGCTCATCGAGCCGGCTGTTGCGCCCGCGTGCACGGCCGATCCGGTACTTGGAGGTCCAGCCGTACTGGCGCAATGAGCGCACCGCGGTCGCGAGTTCTGCGTTCGAGGTGAACACGGCTCCTCCGTCGCCCAGCGCGCCCAGGTTCTTGGTCGGGTAGAAGCTCGTCGTCCCGATGTCGCCGAAGGTGCCGGCCGCCCGCCCCCCGGCGCGCGCCCCAATGGCTTGCGCGACATCCTCGACGACGGCGATTCCCCGGGAGTGCGCGAGCTCGACCAGCTCGGCGGCCGGCGCCATCGCGCCGTAGAGATGCGTGACGACGAGTGCCTTCGGGGGCGTCGGCTGGGCATCCAATGCGGCGGTCGCGGTCTCGACGCTCAGCAGCAGAGTTTCGGGCGAGACGTCGGCATAGACCGGTTCGGCCCCGAGCAGCCGCGCGGCGACCGAGGCGTATCCGCCGGCGTTCGCCACGGTCATCACGGTGTCACCCGGTCCCACCCCGATGGCGGACAGCGAGAGTTCGAGAGCGTCCGTGCCGTTGGCCAGGGCCACGGCGTGCGCGCTTCCGACATAGGCGGCGAGCTCCGCTTCGAACGCGTCGTGCTCGGGGCCGAGCACGTACCACCCGCTCGCGACCACACGAGCGACGGCATCGGCGATCTGCGCCGCCAGTTCGGGCGGCGTGCGCGACAGGTCGTTGAACGGGACGGTCGGTTCGAGGGATTCAGCGGATGATGCCACGCAGGCGAGCCTCCCTGATCAACACGACGATCAATGCAGCGTAAGCGAGCGAGCCCACGATCCAGACCACCATCGGCGCGGGGGCGGAACTCCACCACCACCGGTCGCCGGCATCGAGGTTGAACCCCTGGACGCCGGTCCCGGTCACGTACCGGCGGATGTTCACCTGCAGGGAAACGGTCTGCGCGATCACCAGCCCTGCGCCGGCGATGGATGCCTGCAGCCACGACAGTCGGAACCGACCGCGCCCGACGGTCAGAATGGCGAGGGCGCCGATCACGACGATCAGCGGCAGCAGGTACCGGGGTTGCACGTTGTCGCCCACGATGTTGCCGCCGCGAACCAGCACATAGGTCGGCAGCAGCCAGAGCACGAGCGCCAGCCCGACGACCGCGACCGTCTTGCGCCACCCGGCGTGGCGCAGGCCGAGGAACACCACCGCGGCGAAGACGCCGGCCGCCGCGACCCGCACGACGGCGGGGACGGCGGTGTCGAGCCAGCCGAGCCCCCACTCGCCGAACGCGCCCGCCCAGAGCGATGGCACGGTCAGCAGGTTGTACGCGATGAGGGCCAGTCCCGTGTACACCGGCGCCGCTGTTGCGGAATTCTGACTGCCCGAGATGGCCGACGCGGTGCCGAGACCGGTCGTCGCGACGCCGGCCTGCTGCGTCGACAGGAAGAACCCGGCTGCGACGACGGCCATCGCCACCGGCAGGATCGCCGACAACAGGTAGGCCCGATCGCGGCGGAAGGTGAGCAGGATCGCGATGGCGCTGCCGATGACCGTGTACACCGCGGCGTCGCCCCGGGCCCCGGCCGCCATGATCACCGTGACCGCGAACAGGGCACCCAGCGCCACGCGGCGGCGGCCAGTCGACTCGAAGTAGCCGAGCAGGGCCAGCCACGACGATCCGACTCCGATCAACGCCCAGGAACTGGGATTGTTCGAGGCCAGCAGGAAGGCGCCGAGTGGGACGGTGGTGATGAGCCAGCCCCCGATCAGGGCGACGCGTCTCCTGGCAGGCAGGAGGCACGCCAGCGCCGTCGTCACGGCCACGAAGAGCAGCACGTTGATCAGGCGCATGAACCACACCGAGCCGAGGATGTCCGGCGTGACGAACAGCCCCATCGTCGCGTAATACACCGGCGGGTATTCGTTCGCGAAACTTCCGCGATCGGTGTCGACCGTCGGCCGCGAACTGGGCAGGCGCCTGCCCTGGCACGCCGCCGTGATCGTCGAGTTACCGGCGAAGCACGCCGAGTGCACGAGCGCCTCGGGCACGACCCGCCTGTTCGGCGCCGACCCCGGAAGGCAGGAGGACTGGTCGACGGCACTCGAGCACCAGATGCTGTCGAGGTGGAAGTCGTCGTCGGGGCTCGCGCCCATCGGCGACGCCAATGACCAGGCGAGAAGGGCGATCAGAGCGAACGCCGGCGCGAGATGCACGATGCGCAGCCTCGACAGGGCACGGAGCGGCCAGGCACGTGCGCCGGCCGCAGCCGCGACAGGTGCCGCCGGCTGGGGCTCAGTCGTCATCGTCAGAACGCTCTTCAGCCTGCAGGGCGATCCTCTGGATCGCCTTGCGGAGTTCGTCGCGGGTACGCGCCAGTTCGAGTGTCAACTGCATGAGGAGCAGGAGCACCACGAAGAACCCGCCGACGAACAGCAGGTTGATGGGTTGGGCGATCCCGAAGAACTTCGCGACGTTGTTCAGGATCTGCGGGAACACGGCGAGGATCACGCCGACGATCCCGGCGGCCAGCCAGATCACCGCGTACTTCTCTGGGAGGAAGTAGGAGCGCAGAAGCAGGAGCACGACGATCAGCACCACGACCGAGAGCACGATCGCGAGGATCTGCTGCGGGGTCATTTCTTTCTCCTCTTGGTCACTCCGGGAGGAGCGCTGCGGACGATCGCCAGCAGCAGGATGAAGAATATCCGAAGCGTGTAGAGGGTGGCCCGGTAGATCGACTGCGACGGCACCCCCGCCATCCGCTCGTTCATCTGCACCGGCTTCTCGGAGATGATGAGGCCCTCGCGAGAGGCGAGGACGAGCGACTCCACCGTGTCGCCCAGCCACTCCACCGGGTAGTGGATCGCGAACAACTCGATCGCGCGCCGCCCGGTGGCACGGAATCCCGAGGTGACATCGGTCAGCTTCGTGCGCGTGTACAGCGAGACGACGCCGGCGATGATGCGCTGCACCAGCCGGCGCGTCACGGTCGACTTGAACTTTCCCGAGCCCGCGAACCGGCTTCCCACCACGATGTCGGCGTCCGAGAGCTGGTCGAACATCTCGGTGAGATGCTCGGGGCGGTGCTGGCCGTCCGCATCGACCTGGATCATCTGGTCGTAGTCATGCAGCGCCGCGTACTTGTATGCGGTCCCCATCGCGCCGCCGACGCCCAGGTTGATGGCGAGGCTGATGACGCGCACGCCGGCCTCCCGGGCGATCCTGGCGGTCGCATCGGCCGATCCGTCGTCGACGACCAGGATGTGCTCGCGCGGGTGGAACTTCTCCAGCTCGAGCAGCACCGCTCCGATCGACGCCTCTTCATTGAAGGCGGGGATCGCGATGAGGACTTTCACAGCACCGGTCCTCGAGCGACGTCGGCCCGACGCGGTCGACGACGGGCGGCAAGCATGACCTCAACAGTAGTGCAGGCGTACCGGGCGACCGGGTCGCTCAAGCGTGCGCCAGGTACCACTCGTAGCTGCGCCGAATGCCCTCATGAAGACCGACCCGAGGCTCCCATCCGAGGGCGCGGATCCGACCGGAGTCGAGGATCTTGCGCGGCGTCCCATCCGGCTTGCTGGAATCCCAGCGGATCTCACCCTCGAAGCCGACGACTCCGGCGATAACCGTCGCGAGGTCCTTGATGGAGATGTCTTCGCCGAATCCCACGTTGATGGGGCCGGGTTCGCTGTAGTGATCCAGCAGGTGCAGCACGGCCTCGGCGAGGTCTTCCGAGTAGAGGAACTCGCGAAGAGCGACCCCTGTGCCCCACAGCGTGACCGACTCGGCACCGCTCTGCTGGGCCTCATGGAAGCGGCGAAGCAGAGCCGGAAGCACGTGCGAGGTCTCGAGGTCGAAGTTGTCACCGGGGCCGTAAATGTTGGTCGGCATCGCCGAGATCCAGTCACGCCCGAACTGGCTCCGGTAGCCGTCGGCCAGACGGATGCCGGCGATCTTGGCGATCGCATAGGCGTCGTTGGTCGGCTCGAGCGGGCCGGTGAGGAGGGAGTCCTCGTGGATCGGCTGGGGCGCGAACTTCGGGTAGATGCACGACGACCCGAGGAAGAGAAGCCGGGGCACGTCGGCCGCGTGAGCTCCGTCCATCAGGTTGGACTGGATCTGCACGTTGTCGGTCAGGAAGTCAACGGGATACGCGCTGTTGGCGGCGATGCCGCCGACCTTGGCGGCCGCGACCACCACGGCATCCGGCTTCGTCTCCGCCAGGAAGTCGAAGACGGCCCGCCGGTCGAGCAGGTCGAGTTCGGATCGCGTTCGGCCGAACCACTCGTCCTGGCCGTGCTCGTCGATCTTGCGGGCGATCGCCGACCCGACCAGGCCGCGATGGCCTGCGACGTAGATGCGCCGTGGCGTGTCCGTCATGACTTCTCCTTCACCAGCCCGGCCGCGCGGAAGGTCGCCCACCGCACCGGCCCCTCCCAGACTACGGAGAGGGGGCGCAGCCACGCTGGCAGGTGCGAGCGCCGCACCTCACTGGCCTCGCGGACCGAGTCGGAGCGCTGGCCGACCGACAACGAGTCGCTGTGCCAGCGGAAGGCGGCCAGCGTCGATCGCAGGTACGACAGCCGCCCCACGCGCCCCAGCCGGATGAAGAAGTCGAAGTCGAACGCCCAGCCGAGATCGGTGCGCAGCTCCCCCACCTTCTCGACCGAACTGCGGCGGAACAGCGAGCCGGGCTGCGGGATCAGGTCGGGCCCCACGCGCAGCAAGGGGGCGGCCCACGATCCACTGCGGTTGACCCACAGCACCCGGTCGTTCTCGTCGATGTAGTCGCAGCGGCCGTAGACCGCTGCCGATCGCGGATGGTCGATCAGGAACTGCTCGGTCTGCCGCAGCGAACCGGGTCGCAACAGGTCGTCGTCGCCGAGCCACGCCAGGAACTCGATCTCGGCGGGCAGCGCGGCGAACGCCTGATTGATGGCGGCGGCCAGACTGCGCCCGGTCTCGTCGATCTTGCGGTCGACGAGACCCGAGGCGATCAGCGCGCCGGCGTCGAAATCGGCCGGCGCGACCATCAGCACGTAGGCGTCGCCTGCGGCTCGGATGGAGCGCAGCGACCTGTCGAGGAACTCGGGACGCCGACCGAGCGTCGGGACGACGACGGCGCTCCTGGGCACGGCTCGGCTCACGAGACCCAGGGGCTGACCTGCGGAATGTCGACGAGGTGCCGGCCAGTCTCGAGCTCCGCGATGTCATGGTCGACCATGATCCTGGCCAGTTCTTCGGGGTGCACCGTCGCCTTCCAGCCGAAGGCGCCGAACGCCTTCGACGCGTCTCCCACCAGCGAGTCCACCTCGGTCGGCCGTAGGTAGCGCTCGTCGAGGCGGACGTGCTCGCGCCAGTCGAGGCCGGCGTGGCCGAACGCGAAGCCGACGAAGTCCTCGACACTGAAGTCTGTTCCGGTGCCGACGACGTAATCCGCCGGCTCGCTCTGCTGAAGCATCTGCCACATCGCATGCACGTACTCGGGGGCGTAGCCCCAGTCGCGCCGGGCGTCGAGGTTGCCCAGGTAGACCTCCGACTGCAGGCCGGCCTTGATGCGCGCGACGGCCTCTGTCACCTTGTGGGTCAAGAAGGTCTTGCCGCGTCGCGGGCTCTCATGATTGAACAGGATGCCGTTGACCGCATACAGGCCGTAAGCCTCGCGGTAGTTGCGCGCAGCCCAGTAGCCGTAGACCTTGGCGGCCCCGTACGGCGACCGCGGGTAGAACGGCGTCTCCTCGTTCTGCGGGGGCGGCGTCGCCCCGAACATCTCGCTCGAGGAGGCCTGGTAGAACTTGGCGGGAACCTGCGTCTGGCGAATCGCCTCGAGCAGCCGGATGGTGCCCAGGCCGGTGGTATCCCCCGTGTACTCGGGCTCGTCGAACGAGACCCGCACGTGCGACTGCGCGGCCAGGTGATAGACCTCGTCCGGTGCCACCGATGTCATGAGAGCCGACAGCCGCGAGCCGTCGGTCAGGTCGCCGTAGTGCAGTTCGAGGGTCGCACCGCTCTCGTGCGGATCGTGGTACAGGTGGTCGATCCGCTCGGTGTTGAAGGTCGAGGCGCGCCGGATGACGCCGTGGACGTCATAGCCCTTCGAGAGGAGCAGCTCGGCGAGATAGGAGCCGTCCTGGCCCGTGATGCCGGTGACGAGGGCGCGTTTGCGCGGCTCTGAAGTCATCGAGAGGGTCCGTTCGGTCCAGCTGGTGCAGAAGTCACAGCCTATCGGCCATCGTTGGCGATGGTCCCCATCGAGGCAGTCGTCAGGGCGCTGGTCCCGCGGCGCCACCGTGCCAGCAGCACGGCGCCCTGCAGCAGGCCCGAGGTGAGCTCGGCGATCCCCAATCCGCACGCCGCACCGGGCGCGCCCCAGACCGCGCCGCCCACGAGCAGCCCCAGCACTCCGATGGCCGCCGCGATCAGGACGCAGACCATGAAGGTCTTGCGGGCGCCCAGCGTCACCAGGCCGATCCGGCCGCAGGCGGTTCCCAGCGAGATGCCGAGGGTGGCCACCCCGAAACCGACCGCCGTCAACTGGTCGATCGCCACACCCTGCCCGAACAGGATGGAAGTCAGCGCGGGACCGATCAGCGTGAAGGCGATGAGCCCGAGGATGCCCAAGGCCGCGTGAAGCAGCACCGCGATCCGCAGTCGGCGGCCGAGTGCCGCACGATGCTCGAGCGCCTCGGCGACCCAGCCCTGGAGCGCGTTGCCCAGCGCGGTGACGGCGTACTGCCCGATGCGGTACGCCTTGTCGCCCGAGACGTACCTCGCCGATTGTGCGGTCGGTGCGACGCCGGTGACCAGCGCGACCGCGAGGGCGTTGTAGGCGCCGGCCGCCGTCTCGGCGATCACCGCAGGCGGGTGGAGCCGATAGATCGCGACCATGTCCGAGCGGGCGGGCCGAAGCACCTCGCGTCCCGCGAAGCGCGCGTACACCACGGCCGGTCCCGCGATCATCGCGATCCCGAGCAGCGCCGGGTACCAGAGCACGCCGCCGCCGGCCAGCAGGATCCCGGTCGCCGCCAGCGTGGCGGCCATGCGAGGGAGCACCTCGAACCAGAGGATCGGCAGGGCGCGGCCCACCCCGATCCAGTACCAGGTGGGAGCGAGACCGGCGAGGCTGATCGAGCCCGCCATCAACGCCGCCTCGGCGCCATGCGATGCCGGGGCCAGCAGCGACGCGATCACCGCGCCGACGATCGCCCCGAGCAGCCAGACCGGGGCGCGGGTGTGCAGGCTCGTGGCCAGGAACCGCATGCGCCGCTGGGCGGAGGCGATCGCGACCTGGGGCGGGGCGAGGGTCGGGTACCCGAGTCCGGAGACCAGGGCGACGAATCCGCCCACCGACTGCCCGACCGCGATCGCGACCCAGGCCTCGGCTCCTGCCACTCGCGCGAGAACCGGGAGGAAGAGGAACGGCGCGATGAGAGCGAGGAACGGAACACCGGCGAACGCGAGGATGCGCCTGCTCAGGCCCCGCGCGCCGCCGGTCGGCGGAAGCACCGGCCCTGAGTCACTCATCGTCGTCACGACCGCGTCACGGCGCGCGACCGAGCACGCATCCGCTCCCGCACCTTGTCGGCGACCGCGGCCCAGCCCCCGTCACGCCGATAGTGCAGGATCCTGGCCAGGTTGTATGCGGGTCCGTACTGCGTGACGAGCCGCGGCCTGACCGAACGAGTGCGGCGAACGAGCTGCCGGTCGGGGGCCGGCCACGGTTTCGCGACGTACTCCACGAGGGGCGCCAAAGCGTTCTGCCAGCGGAACGAGTCCTGAACGCGGCGGATGTTGGCCGCCGCACGTTTCGCGAATGCGGTATCGAAGAGCACCCGCTCGAGGGCGTCCGCAAGAGCCTCGGCATCGCCGGGGCCGACCGCGACGCCCAGCCCCTCCCGTTCGACCAGCTCGCCGAAGGTGTCGCCCGTCGTCACGACCATCGGCAGCGCTGTCCACAGGTAGTCCAGAATCCGCGTCCGAAACGCCAACACCGTCTCGAGGTGCACGCCGTGCGTGCTGACTCCCGCATCGGCCTCGAGCAGATAGTTCTGGCGCTCGTCATATGGCACCCAGGTCTCGTTGAAGAAGACGGCGGTGCCCAGCAGCCCCAGCTCGGCGGCCAAGGCGCGCGACTGCTCGACGATGGGCATCTCGGCGACCCCTGGATGCTTGGTGCCCTGGAAGAACAGGCGCACCGTCGGCCGTCGCGCGGCGAGCAGGCCCATCGCGCGGATCAGGGTGAGCGGGTCGAACCAGCTGTAGAGGCCGCCGCCCCAGATCACGACCTTGTCGTCCGCCGCGATTCCCGGGATGACGCCCTTGAGCGCCTGCCGCCCATGGACGGGCGCCTCGGACGGGAGCCCGAACGGGACGACCGAGAGCAGGCGATCCAGGTCCGAACCGTCGTTGTACGTCAAGGGATTCAGCCTGCCGAGCGCGGCGAGCTGGCCCAGGTAGAACATCCGCTGGCGGTCAGAGGCCGCCATCAGGAAGTCAGCGCGCAGCAACTGCTCATTGAGCAGCTCGACGCGGTCGGCCACGATGCGCTCGTACTCGGCCAATGGCCGCTCCCGCGCCTGCTCGAGTTGCTCGACGTGCATCGGGTCGTAGATGTCGGCGACGAGGAACTTCTGCGTGCGCCTCAGCGACCGGAACATCGCCATGGCGTGGCCCTGCACCACGATCACGTCGGCCCAGCGCTCCAAGGGGCGGAGCGCCCGATCCCGTCCCGGAGGCACGAAGTACTGCGCGAAGGGCGCGGGCTGAGCGTCCAGCCCTGCTGTCGTGACGAGGCGCACCTCGTGGTCGGTGCTGAGCGTCAGCGCGATGTTCCAACTGCGGATCGCGGGCCCCGCCATCCTGGCTCCGATGGGGTCGTTGGTGATGACCAGGACACGGGTCATCGAGGGGCCGCCATCACGGCTCAAGCGTAGCCGCCGCTCGCCGCGGGGCAGGTTGGACGAGGTCCCGCAGCACGTCGATGGCCCCCCTGCTGTAGCGGGCATAGTCACCGCGCGCGGCCGCGGCGATGACGCCCGGGATCCTGGCGATCCGCGTGCCCGGCAGCGACCGGCGTCGCATCTCGTGCTCGAGCGCCGCGCGCGCCAGTGCCAGGTGCTCGGGGGGAACCGCCGCCCCGAGACGCTCCAGTGCATCGACGAGGGCAGCAGAGCGGGCGACCATCCGCGATGCCCGGGGTTCGCGAGACTCCCGGAGTTTGGCCCACCGATCGCGCATGCCGGGCCGGCGGGCGCCGATCTGATTGGAGCCGTGCTGCCGGTAATCGATCAGCGGCTCGGCAAGCAGGCGCAGAGTCCCGGCCGCCGCCGCGATCGCGGCGAGCCACTCGTCGTGCACCCAGCCGCTCGGAAACGGGACAGCGAGCGCGAGCAGTTCTCGTCGGAGCACCGCGGTCGCCCCGGTGACCAGGTTGCGGCGCAGCAGTGTGGCGAACGCGTCGCCCCGTTCGAGGCCGGCGCGTTCCCCCGCCGTCGTCTCGAGGGCCTCCAGCACGGTCATGCCCAGCGGCGCGCCACCCGCGTCGACCAGCCGCGCATCGGTGTGCAGCAGCAGCAGAGCGGGGTCGGCGTCGAATGCGGCCACCGCGGCGGCGAGCTTGCCGGGATGCCAGATATCGTCCTGATCGCTCAACGCGATCACGTCACCCCTGGCGTGCTGAAGCGCGTCGGAGAAGTTCGCGACGACTCCGAGCGCGGGGTCATGTCGCAGCACCACCAGCTCGATGCTGCCCCCTGACGAACGGTGCTCATCGACCAGGCCGGACACGATGTCCACGGTCCCGTCGATCGACGCGTCGTCGCCGAGCACCAGTTCGTCCGGGGCCGGCTTCTGCCCCAAAATGCTCAGCACCTGCTGCTCGACGTACTCGGCACCGTTGTGGGTGCAGAGGACGACCGAGATCACCCGGCCAGCCTAGGGCGAGCATGCGCGGATAAGATCGGACACACCATGGCCAACAGCAGCCGCGGACCGTCGGTGGGGATCGTCACGGTCGCCTACCGCTCCAATCGCGTGCTCGACCCGTTCCTCCGGTCGTCGTCCGCGGCCAGCGCCGCTCCGCTCAGCGTCGTCGTCGTCGACAATGCCCCGGGCAATGAGGACGACGCATCTCGGGTCGCTGCCGATCACGGTGCGCGCTACCTGCCCATGCCCGAGAATCCGGGCTACGGCGGCGCGGTCAATGCGGGCGTCAAGACCCTGCCGGAGGGCATCGAGTGGGTCCTGATCAGCAACCCCGACGTCGTGCTCGCGCCCGGCTCGATCGACGTGCTCCGCGCCGCCGGAGCGGGGGGGGCGACGATCGGAGCCGTCGGGCCTGCCGTGCTCAACCCCGACGGCTCCGTCTATCCCTCGGCGCGCGCAATTCCCAGCCTGCGCAACGGGATCGGCCACGCGCTGTTCGTCAACCTGTGGGCGCGCAACCCGTGGACGCTGGCGTACCGTCGCGAATCCGACCCGAGCGATCAGCCCCGGGATGCCGGCTGGCTGTCCGGTTCGTGCCTCCTGGTGCGCCGGTCGGCCTTCGATGCCGTCGGCGGCTTCGATGAGGGCTATTTCATGTACTTCGAAGACGTCGACCTGGGATTCCGGTTGGGCCGAGCGGGCTACCGCAACGTCTACGAGCCCAGCGCGACCGTCACGCACGTCGGAGCGCATTCGACCGGCAGCGAGTCGGCGCGCATGGTCGCGGCGCACCATGCAAGCGCCCGACGATTCCTGTCGAAGAAGTACGCGAGTTGGTGGCTCTGGCCGGTGCGGGTCGTGCTGGCGATCGGACTCGCCGTCAGGTCGCGCGCGATCCAGCGCCGGCTGCCTAGCGAGTGACCTCGAGCAGCCGCTGCAGGTAGGTGCCGTACCCCGACTTTGCGAGCGGCGCGGCGAGCGCCGCGAGCTGAGCGTCGTCGATCCACCCGGACCGCCAGGCAACCTCTTCGATGCAGCCCAGCTTGATCCCCTGCCGGTCCTCGATCACCTTCACGTACTCCGATGCCTGCATCATCGACTCGAAGGTGCCGGTGTCCAGCCATGCCGTGCCGCGGTCGAGCACCCGCACCTGCAAGGCACCCGCCCTGAGGTAGTGCTCGTTGACGCTCGAGATCTCGAGCTCGCCGCGCGCGCTCGGAACGACGGCCTTGGCGACGTCGACGACCGTGTTGTCATAGAAATAGAGGCCAGGAACCGCATACGAGCTCTTCGGCCGAGCCGGTTTCTCTTCGATCGAGACCGCCACCATCTTCGCGTCGAACTCGACGACGCCGTACGCCTCGGGATTCGACACCTGGTAGGCGAAGATCATCCCGCCGTCGATCTCGGTGATCCCCTGCAGCTGGGAGCCCAATCCGAAGCCGTGGAAGATGTTGTCGCCGAGCACCAGCGCGACCGAGTCGCCGCCGATGAACTCCTCGCCGATCAGGAAGGCCTGGGCGAGTCCGTCGGGACTGGCCTGCTCGGCGTAGACGATCGTCATCCCCAGTTCTGAGCCGTCGCCGAGCAGGGCGTGGAACTGGGCGCGGTACTCCGGGGTCGTGATGACCAGCACCTCGCGGATGCCTGCCTGCATGAGCGTCGACAACGGGTAGTAGATCATCGGCTTGTCGAAGATCGGCATGAGCTGCTTCGAGATGCCCTTGGTGATCGGCCAGAGCCGCGTGCCGGAGCCGCCGGCCAGGATAATCCCCTTCACGCGAGCGACCTCTCGTAGGCCAGGCACTCGTCGTACGACGGGAGCGCCCCCGCGGCCTGTGCCTCGGCGAGCGTGGGGGCCGCGATGTCTTTCGGCGAGAGCAGCAGCTCCCCCGCCTCTGGCGGGTATTCGAGCCCGATCGCGGGATCGGTAGGTGAGATGCCGAGCTCGCGCCCGGGGTTGAACACTTCCGAGACCAGGTACGAGACGACCGCGCCCTCTGTCAGCGCCACGAAGCAGTGCCCGAGTCCCTCGGCGAGATACAGGGCGCGGCGGTCGACGTCGTCGAGCCGCACGCTCTCCCAGGCGCCGAAGACGGGAGAACCGACCCGCAGGTCGATCACGAAGTCGAGAACCGCGCCGCCGGTGCATGTCACGTACTTGGCCTGGCCGGGAGGGACCAGGGCGTAATGGATGCCGCGGACGGTCCCGCGCCGGCTCACGCTGGTATTGCCCTGACGCACCGTGAACGGATGGCCGAGCGCCTCGGCGAGCGGCTCGAAGCGGTAGTACTCGTAGAACAGACCGCGGTCATCGCCGTGCTGCACGGGCGTGAGCTCGACGGCGCCGGGGATCGAGAGCTGCCGGGTCTGCACGGCTCCGAGTCTAGACGGCGATCCCCGTAGACTTCGGGGCGTGAAAGTCCTGGTCACCGGTGGCGCCGGCTTCATCGGCTCGAACTTCGTACGCCGCACCCTCGACGACGCCTACCCGGGCCTCGAGGGGGCGGAGGTCGTCGTCTACGACGCGCTGACCTACTCCGGCAACCCGGCCAACCTCACCCCGGTCGCCGACAACCCGCGCTTCACCTTCGTTCAGGCCGACATCCGGGATGCCGGTGCCCTCGACGACGTGCTGCCCGGCATCGATACCGTCGTGCACTTCGCGGCCGAGTCGCACGTCGACCGCTCGGTGCGCGACTCCGGGATCTTCGTCGAGACCAACGTGCTCGGCACCCAACGGCTGCTTGACGCCAGCCTGCGGGCCGGCGTTCAGCGCTTCGTGCACGTCAGCACCGACGAGGTCTACGGATCGATCGCCGAGGGCTCGTGGGACGAGACCCGCGCGCTCGAGCCCAACTCGCCGTACTCGGCGAGCAAGGCGGGCAGCGACCTGATCGCCCGCAGCTACTTCCGAACGCACGGGATGAACCTGTCGATCACCCGCTGCTCGAACAACTACGGGCCGTACCACTTTCCCGAGAAGGTCATCCCGCTCTTCGTCACGAACCTGATCGACGGGCTGCACGTGCCGCTCTACGGCACGGGCGAGAACATCCGCGACTGGCTCCACGTCGACGACCACACCCGCGGGATCGCGATGGTCGTGACCGGCGGGCGCGCGGGCGAGGTGTACAACATCGGCGGCGGCACCGAGCTGAGCAACCTCGAACTGACTCAGAAGCTGCTGGATGCCACGGGCACCGACTGGTCGTACGTCGACAAGGTCGAGGATCGCAAGGGTCACGACCTGAGGTACTCCGTCGACATCGGCAAGATCCAGTCCGAGCTGGGCTACGCGCCGCTGATCCCCTTCGATACCGGACTCGCCGAGGTCGTGCAGTGGTACCGGGACAACCGCTCCTGGTGGGAGCCGCTGAAGGCGCGCGCTGCCCTGTGAGCCGGCTCCGATGACCCGCTACCTCGTCACCGGCGCCGCCGGCATGCTCGGGCATGATCTCGTCCGCGCCCTGGACGGCCGCGAAGTCACCGCGCTGACGAGGGCCGAGCTGGATGTCACCGACGCCGCGGCGGTGCGTGACGCGGTCGCCGGGCACGACGTGGTGTTCAACACCGCGGCATACACCGACGTCGACGGGGCCGAGACCCACGAGGACCTGGCCTTCGCGGTCAATGCGGCCGGCGTCGAGAACCTGGCCACCGCGGCGGCGAGTCACCGCGCCAGATTGGTGACCCTGTCGACCGACTACGTCTTCGACGGAATGTCGACGACGCCCTACGCCGAAGACCACCCGCGAGATCCGATCAACGCGTACGGTCGCAGCAAGGCGGCAGGTGAGGAGCTGGCGCTCGCCACCCACCCGGACGGCACGTTCATCGTGCGCGCGGCGTGGCTCTACGGCACCGGTGGTGCGAACTTCGCGGCGACCATGCTGCGGCTCGCCGCCGCCAATCCGACCGTGTCGGTGGTCGACGACCAGCTCGGCCAGCCTACCTGGACCGCCGACCTGGCCGAGCAGCTCGTCGCCCTGATGGATGCCAATGCCCCGGCCGGCATCTACCACGGCACCAACTCGGGCCAGACCTCGTGGTTCGGCTTCGCGCGAGCCATCTTCGACGAGGCCGGTCTGGATCCCGAGCGCGTGCGTCCGACGGACAGCGCCTCGTTCGTGCGACCGGCTCGGCGTCCCGCGTACTCGGTCCTCGGGCACGCGGCGTGGGCGGCGGCGGGACTGGGACCCATGCGGCCGTGGCGCGAGGCGCTGACCGCGGCAGCGGCATCCGGCGTTCTGGCCTCGGCGGATGCGCCATCGGGGCCGGGCACCTCGGAAGCAGGACGCCGATGATCACGCTCCGCGTCATCGTCGACGAGGTCACGGCCGTGCCCAACGGGGGGATGTCGCGCTACGCCGAAGAACTCACCAGGCAGTTGATCGCGACCGCGCCGCGCGGGTCGAACGTGGCCGGCATCGTGTCGGCATCGCCCGAGCCAGACTACGCACACCTGGCCGAGCGCCTGCCCGGCCTCGTCGAGCTGTACAAGAGCCCGCTCGCCCGGCGCGAGCTCGCTGCCGCCTGGGCGCACGGTTTCACCCGCCTGCCGGGCG
>Ga0070672_100001138_pt1 | contig 16267 bp, 14 predicted proteins | sample KBSM13metaG_FD_66151 | JGI IMG/M metagenome (GOLD analysis project Ga0070672, IMG submission 66151) | Miscanthus rhizosphere microbial communities from Kellogg Biological Station, Michigan, USA - KBS M1-3 metaG | ecosystem: Host-associated > Plants > Roots > Rhizosphere > Soil ... | reverse complement strand
AACCCGGAGTTCAAGGGCAAGGCGGCGATCCTCAACATCCCGTCGATCGGCATCATGGACGCGGCGATGGTGGTCGAGGCCAAGGGGCTCTACAAGTACCCCGACAAGGGCAACATGACCAAGCAGGAGATCGATCTGACGATCAAGACCCTGATCGAAGCCAAGAAGGCGGGCCAGTTCCGTTCGCTCTGGAAGGACTTCAACGAGAGCGTCAACCTGATGGCCTCGGGCGAGGTCGTGATCCAGTCGATGTGGTCGCCGGCGGTCACGGCGGTGCGCGTCAAGGGCATCCCCTGCACCTTCCAGCCGCTCAAGGAAGGCTATCGCGCCTGGGCCGCGGGCTTCGGCCTGCCGTCGACGCTCTCCGGCAAGAAACTCGATGCCGCCTACGTCTTCATCAACTGGTTCCTCGACGGCTGGGCCGGCGCCTACCTCAACCGCCAGGGCTACTACAGCGCCGTGCTCGAGACCGCGAAGGCGAAGATGGAAGCCTACGAGTGGGCCTACTGGATGGAAGGCAAGCCGGCTTCGCAGGACATCAAGTCGCCCAACGGCGAGCTCCTCGCCAAGGCCGGCAGCACGCGCGACGGCGGCTCGTACGAGCAGCGCATGGGCGGCATCGCCTGCTGGAACGCGCTGATGGACGAGAACACCTACATGGTCCAGAAGTGGAACGAGTTCGTGGCGGCATAGGCAGTCGATGAGCCGCAGCCACGAGGCTGGCCCGCCGGCGTGGCTGCAGGCGCTGCCGTTCGCGGCGGTGTTCGTGTTCTTCTTCGTCGCGCCGCTGGTGCTGGTCGGCGCGGTGAGCCTCTGGCCGACCAGCGACTACGAGCTCAAGCCCGGGTTCGTCTTCGACAACTACGCGACCATCTTCGCCGGCTGCGCGAACCTGGCCGAGCCGTGCGTGACGCTCAAGACCTACTGGTCGACGCTGCGCTTCTCGCTCGCCGCCTGGGCGGTGACGCTGGTGCTCGGCTTCGCGATCGCCTACTTCCTCGCCTTCCACGTCCGCTCGACAGCGGCGCAGACGCTGCTCTTCGTCGTCTGCACGATCCCGTTCTGGACCTCGAACGTGATCCGCATGGTCTCGTGGCTGCCGCTGCTCGGCAGGAACGGCCTGGTCAACCAGGCGCTCCTCGGCCTAGGCCTCGCCGACCAGCCGGTCGAGTGGCTGCTGTTCTCGAACTTCTCGGTCGTCCTGACGTTCGTTCACCTCTACACAATGTTCATGCTGGTACCGATCTTCAACTCGATGATGCGGATCGACCGCTCCCTGCTCGAAGCTGCCGAGGACGCCGGCGCGAGCGGCTGGCAGACGCTCTGGAACGTGATCGTGCCGCTCTCGCGCACCGGGATCCTGATCGGCTCGATCTTCGTCATCACCATCGTCATGGGCGACTTCGTCACCGTCGGCGTGATGGGCGGCCAGCAGATCGCCTCGGTCGGCAAGATCATCCAGGTGCAGACCTCGTACCTGCAGTTCCCGCTCGCCGCCGCGAACGCGGTGGTGCTGCTGGCGGTGGTGCTGTCGATCATCGTCGCGCTGAACCGCATGGTCGATCTGCGGCGCGAGCTTTGAGATGAACACCGTTGCTCGCGGCGCTCGGAGTGTCGGCTGGGCATGAGCAACCGACACAGAGAGCCGCGCAAGAACGGCTTCTGGCCCCTGGCGATCCTGTTCGCCGCGTTCGTGCTGTTCCTCTACGGTCCGGTGATCACGATCTTCGTGCTCAGCTTCCAGGGCCCGGAGGGCGGGCTGACGTTCCCGATGCGCGGCGTGTCGCTGCACTGGTACCACAAGCTCTGGCAGGGCCTCGGCGTGGTCGACATCGGTGCCGCGCTGCGCCGATCGTTCGCGCTCGGCGCCGCGGTGATGGTGCTGACAGTGCTGCTCTCGCTCTCGGCTGGCCTCGCCTTCCGCAAGAAGTTCCGCGGCGCCGACCTGCTCTTCTACGTCACGGTGGCGAGCCTGATCATGCCGTCGATCATCGTCTCGCTCGGCATCGGCCTGCAGTTCCGCCTCATCGACGCAGCCGTGAAGTGGCTGCTCGAAAGCGCTGGCGCGAGCGACGCGCTCGAGGGCTACACCACGTCGCTCGGCATGTTCACCTCGGGCCTGGGGGCGCACCTGACGTGGACCCTGCCATTCGGCCTGCTGATCATGTTCGCGGTTTTCAACCGCTTCAACCCGGCCTACGAGGAGGCGGCGCGCGACCAGGGAGCGACACCGTGGCAGGGCTTTTGGCACGTCGTGCTGCCGCTGATCGCGCCCTCGGTCGTCGGCATCGGCATGTTCGGCTTCACTCTCAGCTGGGACGAGATCTCGCGCTCGTCGCAGGCGATCGGCGACCTCAACACCTTGCCGCTCGAGCTGCAGGGACTGACGACGACGGTTACCGACCCGGCCATCTACGCCCTCGGCACGATCACCACCGGCGTCTCGCTGCTGGTGATCGCGATCGCGCTCGCCAGCGTCGCCTGGCTGCGCGCGAGCCGCGCCGGGCGCAGCCGGCGCCGCGCCGCCGCCGCGACGTGAAGAAGCTGCTCGTCGTCAACCCGAACACGACCGCCGCCGTCAGTGAGCTGCTCGCGCGCCGGATCGGCGCGACGATCGGCCGAGCGGCCGAGGTCGAGGCGATCACGGCGCCGTTCGGCGCCGCCTACATCGCCAGCGAGGCGAGCTACGTGGTCGCGGCACACGCCGCCCTTGCTGCGTGCAACGCGTGGTGCGACGCGAACGGCCGGCCTGGCGCGATTATCGTCGGCTGCTTCGGCGACCCCGGGGTGTTCGCGCTCCGCGAAGCGCTCGCGCTGCCGGTGCTCGGCCTGGCCGAGGCGGCGATGCGCGAAGCAGCAACGCACGGGCGGTTCGCGATCGTCACCGGCGGCGCCGCCTGGGGGCCGATGCTGACGCGGCTGGCGCGCGCGCTCGATCTCGCGGATCGCCTGGCAGCGATCGAGATCGTCACCGCGACCGGCGCCGAGCTGGCCGCCGATCCCGAGCGCGCGGTCTCCCTTCTTGGCGACGCCTGCATGCGCGCCGCCCGGAGCGCGGACGCCGTTGTCCTCGGCGGCGCGGCGCTCGCCGGCATGGGCGAGCCGATCGCCGCGAGCCTGCGGATGAAGGTGCCGATCATCGACAGCGTCGATGCCGCCGCGCGCGCCGCCTCGGCCGCGCTAGGCGGCGCCTGAGGCGATCGGCTCGACCGCGTCGCAGATGCGCCCCGGCGTCGTCCACCACGTGCCGCGTGCCGCCGCGAGATGACGCAGCGCCGAGCGCAACGGTCGCAGACGATGCGGCTGGCCGACCAGGTAGGGATGCAATGCGATCCCCATCACCAGCGGCGCGCTCGCCGACTGCTCGAGCATCTCGTCGAAGTGATCGACGATCAGGTCGGCGAAGTCGCTACCGCTCATCGACCGCGCGACGACCGCCGGAATGTCGTTGACCTCCTGCGGATACGGGATCGACCACAACCGCCCGGCACGCGTCGCGAGCTGCGTCGGCTGATCGTCGTGGCACCAGTTCAGCGTGTAGCGGTAGCCGGTCTCCACCAGCAGGTCGGGCGTGACGGCGCTCTCGGAGATCCAGGGCGACAACCACCCGCCGGCCGCCTGACCGGTCGCCTGATGGAGCCGTTCGCGGCAAGCGAGCAGCAGGGCGCGCTCGTCGGCCTCGCTCATCGCCCCTTGCGCCTCCGCGTTGCTGTGGCCGTGGGCGACGATCTCGTCGCCGCGCCGGACGAACGCGCCGATCAGTTCCGGCGCGTGATCGCAGACGGCGCTGTTGACGATCGCCGCCAGCGGCAGCGCGAGCGACTCGCACAGCTCGAGCAGGCGCCAGGCGCCGACCCGGTTGCCGTACTCGCGCCACGAGTGGTTGAGGACATCGGTGCCGGCCGCGGCCGGCGCGAGGCGGGCGCCGAGGCCCTCGCCGAAGGCGAAGTGCTCGACGTTGAAGCCGATGTAGAGCGCGAGCCGGCCGCCGTTCGGCCAGTCGTGGCGCGGCCGGCCGGTGATCGGCGAATAGTCGAAGCGGCCATGGGTCGGCAGCGGTTTCATCGCTCGGCTCGGCGGCAGCGCGCTGACAATGGCTTCATGCGCCGCCATCATGCACGCCGCGTGCCGCCCGCGATCGTCGCCGCGCCCACGGCGAGGGCACGCGAGCGACGATGACGCCGCGTCGCACGCTCCTGCGCGGCGCCGTCGCCTTGCTCGGCGACGAGCTCGCGTTTCAGTCGCGCCCGCTCGACGTCCTGGTCGAGGGCGACCGGATCGGCGCGATCGAGCCGGCGCAGACGATCGCGGCGGCGAGTGTCGACGAGGTTGTCGACTTGAGGCAGCGCCTGCTCGTCCCCGGCCTCGTCAACGGCCACCAGCATTCGAACGAGCACTTCCAGCGCGGCCGCGCCGAGAACCTCCCGCTCGAGCTCTGGATGCAGCTCGTTCGGCCGCGTGTGCCGGTGCCGCTGACGCCGCGCCAGGTCTACCTGCGGACGATGATCGGCGCGATCGAGTCGCTGCGCACCGGCTGCACCACGCTGGTCGACGACTTCCCGCAGGCCGCCGGGATCGACCGGGCCGCGGTCGAAGCGGCGCTGCAGGCCTACGACGACGCGGGCATCCGAGCCCTGGTCGGCTTCGGCATGATGGACCGGCCGCTGATCGACAGCCTGCCGTTCGTCGACGAGCTCGTGCCGGCGGAGCTCGCGGCGCAGCTGCGCGGCGCGCCGCGAACCAGCGGCGGCGAGTTCGAGGCGCTGCTGCGCGAGCTCGCCGCGGCGCGCCATCCGCGGGCGCGCCGCGTCGGCGTGCTGTGCTCGGTCTCGGCGCCGCAACGCTGCAGCGAAGGCTTCCTGCGCGGCATGCGCGCGCTCGCCGACGAGCTCGCGCTGCCCGTCATCTCGCACGTCCAGGAGACGCGCCTGCAGCTCGTCACCGGCGCGCTCTTCAATGGCAGCACGATCGTCGAGTACCTCGGGCGGATCGGCTTCCTCAAGCCGGCGACGAGCCTGATCCACGCCGTCTGGCTGAACCCGGCCGAGATCGCGCTGCTGGCCGGGAGCGGCGCGACCGTGCAGCACAACCCGTGGAGCAACCTGATGCTCGGCTCGGGCGTCGCGCCGGTGCGCGATCTGCTCGACGCCGGCGTCGCGGTCAGCCTCGGCTCCGACGGCTCGTGCTCGACCCTGACGACGAGCATGCTCAACGTCGTCGGCAGCGCCGCGGCGGTGGCCAAGCTGCGCGGCGACAACCCGGCGCGCTGGCTGAGCGCGCGCGAGGCGCTGCACGCTGGCACGCTCGCCGGTGGTCGTGCGCTCGGCTTCGGCGAAGCGCTCGGCAGCGTGCGCGTCGGCGCCCTCGCCGACCTGGTCGCCTATCGCCTCGACAGCGTCACCTTCACGCCATGCAACCATCCGCTGCGCCAGCTTGTCTACGCCGAGCGCGGTGCCGGGCTCGCCTTCTCGATGGTCGCCGGCGAGGTCGTCGTTCGCGGTGCGGCGCTGACACGAGTCGACGAGGCGGCGCTGCTGGCCGAGATCGCGGCCGAGTTCGCCGGCCTGGTCGATCGCTACCGCGAGGCCGAGGCCTCCGCGGCACCGCAGCTGGCCGCGGTCGAGGCGATCTACCGACGCTCGCTCTCGCTGGCGATCCGCAGCGACACGCTGGCAGCGAAGCTGCCCTGAGCGCGAGCCGCGCCGATGACCCCGCCGCCGGTGCCGGGATGCCGTCGACCTACCATTTCTCCTCGTGCAAGGAGATCCCATGAGCCACTATGTCGATGGATTCGTCGTCCCCGTCCCACGCAGCAACCTCGATGCCTATGTCGCGATGGCGCGGCGCGCGGGAGCGATCTGGAAGGAGCACGGCGCGCTCCAGTACTGGGAGTGCGTCGGCGACGATGTCAAGCCCGGCAAGGTGACGTCGTTTCCGCAGGCGGTGCACCTGAAGGACGACGAGACCGTCGTCTTCTCGTGGATCGTCTACGAGACGCGCGCGGAGCGCGACCGGATCAACGAGAAGGTGATGTCGGACGCGCGCCTGAAGGACATGATGGATCCGAAGACCATGCCGTTCGACGGCATGCGCATGTTCTGGGGCGGCTTCGAGTCGGCCGTCGAGCTGTGACGCCTTTGGCAGCGTCCGAGCGCTAGCCGGCGAACAGGTCGCGCGCGCGCTCGCTTGCGCCCTTGCGAACGCGGCCGGCGATCGCGACGGCGGCCGGCGTCGCCAGCATCGCGGCGAACACCGCGCGAACGTCCTCGGCCTGCACCGCCTCGGCGCGCGTCAGCAGCTCGGCGCGCGAGCGCACCCGGCCGTGGACGAACAGGTCGAGCGCCGCGTCCTCGAGGCGTCGCGTCGGCCGTTCCTCGGCGCGCAGGGTGCGCACCGCGATCTGCTTCTTGGCGCGCTCGAGGTCGCCGGGAAGGATCCGCTCGGACTGCGCCCCGAGCAGGCGCCGCACCTCGGCGAAGAACTCGTCGAGCTGCGCCGGCGCGGTCGACGCCTCGATCACGAACTGGCCGCACAGCTCGCCGACGTCGGCCGAGCACGACGCGTAATAGACCAGGCCGCGCCGCTCGCGGATCTCGTCCATCAGGGGCGAGCTCATGCCCTCGCCGAACAGCGCCGCGGCGACGACGCCGGCGTGATAGTCCTGGCGCAGCGAGGCAATGGGATAGCCGAGGACGACATGGGTCTGGCTGTAGCCCGGCTGGACGCGCGAGCCGACGCCGCCGACGTAGTCGGGCGGCGCGACCTCGTTGGCAGCGCCGCGGCGCGCCGCCCCGAACGCCGCGTCGGCGGCGGCGACGATGGCGTCGACGTCGATCGGCCCGGCGACGCCGACGACGATGTTCTCGCCCGCGTACTGCTCGGCGACGTAGCCGAGCAGCTCGGCGCGGCTGATGCGCTGGATCGTCAGCCGGCTGCCGATCACCGGCTGGGCCAGCGGATGGTTGCCGAACGAGAGCTTGTCGAACAGCTTGTCGGCGCTCGACAGAACGTCTTCCTCGTCTTCGATCAGCTCGTGCAGGATCACCTGGCGCTCGCGCTCGAGCTCGGCCTCGGGAAAGCTGCTGTGGAGAACGATGTCGCCGAGCATGGCGATGAAGCGCGGCGCGTCCTCGGCCAGGCCGCGCATGTGGTACGCCGTGTGGTCCTTGTCGGTGTGGGCATTGACGTCGGCGCCGAGGCGCTCGGCATCGAGGTTGATCTGCTGGCAGCTCCGCTCGTGCGTGCCTTTGAACGCCATGTGCTCGACGAAATGGCTGATGCCGTTGAGGCGCCGGCTCTCGTGGCTGCTGCCGGTGCGCACAAATACGCTGACGTTGACGCTCCTCAGGTAGGGCAGGCGGATCGCGACGACGCGTACGCCGTTGCCGAGCGTCGCCACGGTCGTGTCCGGGTCGCGCAGGGCGGCGCTCACGGCGTCCCCCGGGCGTCGAAGTCGGTCGCCGCCAGCAGTTCGACCAGGGCGTCGATGTCGAGCGGCTTGACCAGGTGGTGATCGAAGCCGGCTTCGCTGGTGCGGCGACGGTCGTCCTCGCGGCCCCAGCCGGAGAGCGCGATCAGCATCATGTCGCGCGACTGCTCGTCGGCGCGCAGGCGCCGCGCCACCTCGTCGCCGCTCAGTCGCGGCATGCCGATGTCGAGGATCGCGGCGTGCGGCCGCAAGGCCGCAGCGACCTGCAGCGCCTCGTCGCCGTCGTAGGCGACCGCCGTCTCGAAGCCCATCAGGCTCAGCATCGCCGCCATGCTGTCGGCGCTGTCGCGGTTGTCGTCGGCGACCAGGACGCGCGCGCCTTGCCCGGCGGCCCTGCGGCGCTGGCTCGGAGCGGCGGCGGCGCGCGATCGCTCTCTCGCGGCCTCAGCGGGCAGGCGCACCTCGAAGCGGCTGCCGCGGCCGCTGCCCTCGCTCGCGGCGCTGACCGTGCCGCCGTGCATCTCGACCAGCCGCTTGACCAGCGCCAGGCCGATGCCGAGCCCGCCCTGCGAGCGACCGAACGAGTGATCGACCTGGGCGAACATCTCGAACACGTCGGGCAGGCGATCGGCCGGAATGCCGATGCCGGTATCGGCGACGGTGACCACCGCCTGCCCGCCCTCGCGCCGCGCCGCGACCGTGATCCGCCCGCCCGAAGGCGTGTACTTGGCGGCGTTGTTGAGCAGGTTGGCGACGACCTGGGTCAGCCGCGTCATGTCGCCGTCGACGACGATCTCGGGCCCGCTGCCCGGCGCCAGCACGAGCTCGTGACGGCCGGCATCGATCACCGGCCGGCTGGTCTCGATCGCGTTGGCGATCACCGCCGCGAGCTCGATCCGTTGCCGGCGCAACTCGACCTTGCCCTGGGAGATGCGGCTGACATCGAGCAGGTCGTCGACGAGATGGACGAGCTGGCGCAGCTGGCGCTCGATCATGCCGCGGGCGTTGTCGTGGGCGGTGCTGTCGGCCGACATGCGCATGATCTGCAGCGCGTTGCCGATCGGGGCCAGCGGATTGCGCAGCTCGTGGGCGAGCGTCGCCAGGAACACGTCCTTCCTGCGGTCGGCCTCGCGCAGCGACTCCTCGGCGGCGTGCCGCTCGCGGTCGGCGACCTCGCGCTCGGTGACGTCGCTGGCGATCGACAGCACCGACTCGACACCGCCCTCGGCCGAGATCTCGGGGATCAGGCGCGCCTCGAAGTGGCGCAGCTCGCCGTCGCGAGTGCTGAACGAAAAGCGCGCGTCGCTGCTCGAGCCGGTGTCGAAAGCGTTGCGCAGCAGGCCGCGCCATTGACTGGCGAGGGCGGCCGGCATGCCGGCCTCCTCGTGGGTCTTGCCGATGAACGCGCTCGGCGGCCGGCCCGTGACCTGCTCGATCAAGGGACTGACGTAGACGTGGCGCAGGTCGCGGTCGAAGCGCGTGAAGATGAACGGCGAGTTCTCGACCAGCGTCGCGAACTCGCGCTGGCTCCGGCCGAGCTCGCTCATCGCCTCGCGCAAGGCGGCCGCGGCGCGGTAGCGCTCGCTGACGTCGCGACTGACGATGAGTCGCCCGTCGGCGGGCGCGCTCGCCTCGCGCAGCACCGTCACCGTCGACTCGACGTGGATCTCGCCGCCGTCGTGCCGGACATGGACGCACTCGCCGCGCCAGGCGCCGGCGTCGCGCATGGCCGTCGCGGCCACGGCGTCGTCGTCGACGCGGTACCAGCGAACCGCGAAAAGATGGCCGAGCGGATGGCCAAGGACCTGCGACGAGGCCTGGCCATACTGCGCCTCGGCGGCGCGGTTGAGGTAGATCACGCGCTCCTCGGCATCGACCGCGACGACCGCGTCCTTCATCTGCGCCAGCACGTCGCTGCGCAGCCGGTTCGAGGCGGCGTTGGCGCTGTCGAGCGTGTAGACGTCGTCGCCGACGATCAGCGCGTCGACCTCGCCCGAGCGGATCGCCTCGAGGGTCTGCTCGGCCTCGGCGAGACGGCTGCGCAGCGCCTGGAGCTCGGCGCGCGGATCGAGGCCTTGCGACTCGGCCATCTCGTCTTCAACCGGCCGCGGCGACGACGTCGAGCCCGGCCAGGATCCGTTGCGCGTTCGACATGTCGCCGATGAAGCGGCGCTCCGGCAAGGGCTGCTCGCGCACCAGGGTCGGCGCGGCGATGATCTGGTGCTGTGCCGCCAATGCCGGCGTCTGCGAGAGGTCGATCACCGCCAGTGTGTAGCGGCCGGGCAGGTTCTCCTCGCAGAGCTTCCTGACATTGACGATCGCGCGCGCCGAACGCGGCGTCGGCCCGCTGACGTAGAGGCTCAGGACGACAAGCGCGTCGCCGGCGGGCGCGCCCGCGCCGGCGTCGTGGCGGTGCGCGCTTCGCGTCACGTCACCGGCACCGGCTTGACGTCGAGCCCGACCAGGACGCGCTCTTCGTTCGAGAGGTCGCCGATGATCTTCCTGATCGGCTCGGGGAACTTGCGCACCAGCGTCGGCACCGCCAGGATCTGGTCGCCTGCGGCCAGCCGCGGATTGACGAGCAGGTCGATCACCTCGATCTCGTAGCGACCGGCCAGGTGGGTCTCGCACAGGCGCTGCAGGTTGCGCAGCGCCGCCGCCGACTTGGCGGTCTGGCCGGCGACGTAGAGGCGCAGCTGCCACTCGGCCTTGACCGGGCGCACCGGCTTGCCGGATTCGACAGCGACGCTCTTCTTCATCGCCTCGCCTTGCGTTTCGCCGGCGCGGCGACGGCAGCGAGCGCGCCGCGGTCGGCGACCGGCACCCCTTGCGCGCCAAGTCGCAGCCGACCGGTGAGCACCTTGCCCTCCGCGGCGAAGACGTCGATCAGCTCGATGCCCTGGTCGGTGAAGACGAACTCGCGCACCTGGTTCGAGTGCGGCATGCCGCGCGACTTGATCACCTGCAGTGCGCGCGTCCGCTCGCCGTTGGCTTCGAGGTTCGACAGCAGCAGCCACGTGTCCATCAGCGACGAGACGCCGATCTGCGACTCGGCCAGCGCCGCGCCGGTATCGCCGATGAGGCTGGTGAAGACGGCGGTCACATGGCTCTGCTTGAGGAAGTCGATCAGTCGCATCAGCGTCGGCTTCAGGCCGCTGTCGTCGCGGTCGAGCGACAGGTTGCTTATCGGATCGACGACGACGACGCGCGGCTCGAAGTCGCGCACCGCCTGGTACATGAAGACGAGGTGCTGCTCGAGGCCTTGCAGCGTCGGCCGCGAGGCATGGATGTGGAGCCGCCCCATCTTGACCCAGCGCTCGAGGTCGATGCCGATCGACCGCATGTTGCGCGCCAGCTGCGCCGCCGACTCCTCATAGGCGAACAGCATGACGCGCTCGCCGCGCGCACAAGCGGCGTTGGCGACGCTCGCGCCGACGCTGCTCTTGCCGGTTCCGGGAGACCCCGAGACCAGCATGCTGCTGTCGCGATAGATGCCCTTTCCTGCCAGCATCCGGTCGAGTCCGGGAATGCCGGTGGCGACGCGTTCGGCAGGCGCCGGATGGTCGAGCCGCAGCGACGTGATCGGCAGAACCGAGAGCCCGTTGGTGCCGATCAGGAACGGGTATTCGTTGGTGCCGTGCGCCGAGCCGCGGTACTTGACGACGCGCAGGCGCCGGGTCGAGATCTGCTCGTTGACGCGATGGTCGAGCATGATCACGCAGTCGGCGACGTATTCCTCGAGACCGTAGCGACTGAGCGAGTTCGCGCCGCGTTCGCCGGTGATCACCGCCGTCATGCCGCGGTCCTTCAGCCAGCGGAACAGGCGGCGCAGCTCGGCGCGCAGCACGGCGTGGTCCGACAGCCCCGAGAACAGCGCCTCGACCGTATCGAGGACGACCCGCCGGGCGTTGACGGTCTCGATCGCGTGGGCGAGGCGGATGAACAGGCCGTCGAGGTCGTATTCGCCGGTCTCCTCGATCTCGCTGCGCTCGATGCGAACGTAGTCGAGCGCGACCTTCTTCTGGCGCACCAGCTTGTCGAGATCGAAGCCGAGCGAGCGGACGTTGGCGGCGAGCTCCTCGGCGTTCTCCTCGAACATCATGAACACGCCGGGCTCGCCGTGGCGCACGGCCCCCTGGACGATGAACTCGGCCGCCAGCATCGTCTTGCCGCAGCCGGGACCGCCGACGATCAGCGTCGGCCGGCCGCGCGGCAGGCCGCCGCCGGTGATTTCGTCGAGCCCTTCAATGCCGGTCGCGGCCTTGGCGATCGATGCGGGGCCGGGGTCTTTCTTCGCGGTCATGAGGATGGGAGATGGCGAACCGATCGATTATCCGGGCGCGGGGGCCGGCGGCCTGTCAGCGAACACCCCGCCCTGGTTTGCCGGACCGGGCGGCGCACGGGCGCTCAATCGCTCGCCGTGCCGCGCAGGCGGGCGCTGAAGCCGCGGTTCGAGGTGAAGGCGATGTCGACCTCGTTGCCGTGAAAGGAGTGCAGGTAGGTCGTGACGATGCCTTCGCCGACGGTGCGCGCCGTGACCTCGAATTCGTGGTCGTTCAACCAGTGGCCCTTGACCGCGAGCGGGCCGTCGACGCCGACGTCCTGGGTGCGGAACCGGCCGTCGAGCCCGATCAGGCCGGCAATCCGGCGCGGCGCGGCGCCGGCCCAGCCGTCGAAAACGATCTCGTAGTGCGGCTCGACCGCGGTCAGCTCGACCCTGAGCGAGCGCAGGCCGATCAGGTTCGATTCGAATTTCCAAGTGCGGCCCGAGACCGTCTGCGCCAGGGGCGGCGGCGCCATGACAGGCGTCGCCCGTTCGACCGCCGCCTCGCGGATGCGCGCGGCGAGGCGCGCGCCGGCGGAGGCGTCTGCAGGCAGTGGCGAGCTCGACCGCGCGGCGGCGACGATGCGGTCGATCAGCGGCAGAAACGAGGACCGGCGGCGGCCGGTGACGACAGCGACGACGTCGACCTCGGGCAGGACGATGATCAACTGGTTCAGGAAGCCGACCGCAAGGTAGGCGCGCTTCTCGGGCACCGTCCACCAGCCGTTGGCGTAGCGAAGCGCCGGGGTCGAGCCGAAGCCCATGTCGACCGAGGCGTGGAAGACATGCTCGCTCCACGCCGGCGGCAACAGCTGCTCGCCTGCCCAGCGGCCTCGGTGCAGATAGAGGTAGCCGATCTTGGCCATGTCGCACGGCTGCAGGTAGAGGCCGAAGCCCCCGGTGCGGATGCCCTGCGGGTCCTGGTGCCAGGTCGCTTCGGCGATGCCGAGCGGCCGGAACAGCGCCTGGCGCGCGTAGGCGAGCGTGTCCATGCCGGTCTTCTTGGTCAGGATCGCCGACAGCAGGTGCCAGGTGCCGCTGTCGTAGTTGAACGCGCGTCCGGGCGGCTGCGCCATCGGCCGGTCGAGAACGAAGCCGACCCAGTCGCGGCTGCGTGCCATCTGCAGCATCGTCTCGGGCGGGGCCTCGCTCAGCGGCTCGTTCCAGTCGAGGCCCGAATTGGAGTCGAGCAGCGACTCGATCGTGATCGCCTTCTTGGCGGCGTCGAGCCGGGCGATCTCGCGCTCGAAGAACAGATCGACGACCGGCTGATCGAGCCGCCCGATGCGCTCTTCCTGGACGGCGACGCCGACCAGCGTGCCGACGACCGCCTTGGTGACCGAGTTGACGAGGTGTTGCTGACCGTGGCGAAAGGGCGCGTAGTAGGCCTCGGCGACGATCCTGCCGTGGCGGACCACGAGCAGGCTGTCCATGTCGCTCGCCGCGCCGAAATCGACCAGGTCGGCGAGCGCCGACGACGACATGCCCTCGGCTTCGGGGGTCGACGTCTCCCAGCCCGCGGTCGGCCAGGGCGTCGCGGCGCTGTCGGCGGCCGCCGCTGCCGCACCAGCCAGCAGCGCGCCCGCGAGGCCGAGCGTCGCCAGGAGGCGCATCGGCGCTACCGCTTCCTGCGACCGCGGCTCGCGCGTTGGCCGATGCTGCGCAGGCGGCCGACGACGCCGGTCGGCAGGTAGTACACCGAGAGCACGAACAGAATGCCGAGCCAGAGCAGCCAGCGATCGGGCGAGACCAGTTGCGCCAGCACCGGCACGCCCTCGACCGCGGTCGCACCGAGCTTCATCAGGTCCTGCAGGTAGTTCTGCGCCAGCACCAGCAGCACGCTGGCGACGACTGCGCCGTAGATCGTTCCCATGCCGCCGATGACGACGATCAGCAGCACGTCGAGCATGATCTCGAACGAGAGGGTCGTGTCCGGGCCGTTGTAGCGCAGCCAGAGCGCGAGCAGGACCCCGGCGAGGGTCGCGAACAACGCCGAGACGACGCTCGCGATCGTGCGATAGACGACGGTCCGGTAGCCGATCGACTCGGCGCGGAAGTCGTTCTCGCGGATCGCCTGCAGGACGCGGCCGAACGGCGAGTTGACGATCCTGAGCAGCATCAGCACCAGCACCGTCGCGGCGACGAACAGCAGGTAGTACGTGACCAGCCTGCCGTCGAGCGAAGCACCGAGGAACGGCGCGTCGGCGTACGCCGTTCCCGGCTGCAACGCCTCGGGCACCTTGAACGTCAGGCCGTCCTCGCCGCCGGTGATGTCGGAGAGCTGCGAGGCGAGGGTCGCGAACGCCGAGGCGACGGCGAGCGTGATCATGGCGAAGAAGATGGCGCGAACGCGCAGGCTGAACAGGCCGATGACGAGCGATAGCACGAGCGAGACGGCGAGCGCGCAGACGACGCCGCCGGCGAGCGCCGGCCAGGTCGGGCCGATCCGCGTCGCTGCGATCGCCACGCCGTAGGCGCCGATGCCGAAGAACATCGTGTGCGCGAAGCTGACGATGCCGGTGTAGCCGAGCAGCAGGTCGAAGCTCGCCGCCAGGACGATGAAGACGATCACCTTGGCGGCGACGTTGAGCGCCTTGGTGCCGGGGAAGATGAACGGCGTCAGGGCAAGCGCGACGACGATCGCGATCAGCGCCAGCGCCAGCCAGCGGTTGCGCGGCAGGTCGTGCGAGAGCAGGCGGCTCAGCATCGTCGGCGACCGGTCAGCGATTGGTGACCGGATAGAGGCCCTGCGGCCGCCACAGCAGCACCGCGACCATCAGGCCGATGCTCGAGAACATCGCCAGCTTGGGCGCGAGGAAGCCGACGTAGTTGCTGATCAGGCCGACCAGCAACGCGCCGAACAGGCAGCCGAGCGTCGAGCCGAGGCCGCCGATGATGATGACGATGAAGAGCAGCACGTTGACCTGGCCGCCGATCTGCGGCACGACGATCTGCTGGTTCATTCCCCACAGGCACCCGCCGAGGCCCGCGAGCGCCGAGCCGGCGGCGAAGACGCCGACGAAGAGACGCCGGATCCGGTAGCCGAGGCTTTCGACCATCTCGCGGTCCTGCACGCCGGCGCGGATCAGGAGGCCGATCTTGGTCCGGTTGAGCGTGTAGAGCAGCGCCACCAGGACGACGACGCCGATCGCGACCGAGACCAGGCGGAGCTTCTCGACGCTGGCGGCGCCGATCAGGATCGAGCCGCGCAGGGCCTCGGGCGGCGGCAGCGGAATCTGCGCCGGGCCCCAGACGACCTTGATCAGTTCCTCGCCGACGATCGCGCCGCCGATCGTCACCAGGATCTGCTTCAGGTGTTGGCCGTAGACCGGGCGGACGATGACACGCTCGAACACCAGGCCGATCGAGCCGGCGAGCAGCATCGCCGCGATCATCGCGACGGCGATCGCGGCGAGGTTTTGCGCCAGGCTCGTTGCCGTGGCCCAGTTGCCGAGCGACGTGAACACGCTGGTCGCGATGTAGGCGCCGAGCGCGATGAACAGGCTGTGGCCGAAGTTGAGCACGTCCATCAGGCCGAACACGAGCGTCAGCCCCGAGGCGGCGATGAAGATGATCATTCCCATCGCCAGGCCGGCGACGGTGAGGGTGAGCCAGGTCGAGGACGACCCGACCACCGGCCAGGCGGCGAGCGCGATCGCCGCCATCAGCGCCAGCGGGCGCAGGTCGAAGCGGGTCTTCGCGAGCGCTTCGCCGGCGGGCGCGGCGGCCGTGGCCACCGCGCCGGGGCTTGCGGTCTCGCTCATTGATGCGCCCCCAGCGACAGGCCGAGCAGGCGATGCTGCAGCGCCTCGTCGCCGGCGAGCTCGGCCATCTGGCCGCGGTGGACGACGCGGCCGTCGTCCATCACCGCGACCCGGTCCCCGAGCGCCTTGGCGACTTGGAAGTTCTGCTCGACCAGCAGCACCGTCGTCGCCGTGCGTTTGAGCTCGCGCAGGGCGGCGATCAGGTTTTGCACGATCGCCGGCGCGAGACCCTTGCTCGGCTCGTCGATCAGCAATAGCCGGCGTGGCTCGACGATCGCGCGCGCGATCGCCAGCATCTGCTTCTGTCCGCCCGAGAGCTTGCCGGCGGGATGGAGCCAGAACTTCTTCAGCGCCGGAAACAGGCCGAACAGCCACTCGAGCCGCGCGCCGTCGAGCTGCGCCAGCGTGCGCGCCTTTCTCGCCGCGAGCAGCATGTTCTCGGCGACGCTCAGGTCCGAGAAGATGCCCATGTTCTCGGGCACGTAGGCGATTCCCTGCGCCGCGATCTCGGGCGTTCGCAGCTGGCTTGCGGCGGCGTCGCCGTCGCCCTTGCCCTCGGGCCCGCCGATCTGCCGGCCGTCGAAGACAACCGACCCCTGTGACGCCTCCCACAGCCCCATGATCGTGCGAAGCGTCGTCGTCTTGCCCGCGCCGTTGCGGCCGAGCAGCATCGTCACCTCGCCGACGGGCACGTCGAAGTCGACGCCGTGCAGGATGTGGTACGCGCCGATGTGCGTGTGCACGCCCTTC
>Ga0070672_100001136_pt1 | contig 16275 bp, 13 predicted proteins | sample KBSM13metaG_FD_66151 | JGI IMG/M metagenome (GOLD analysis project Ga0070672, IMG submission 66151) | Miscanthus rhizosphere microbial communities from Kellogg Biological Station, Michigan, USA - KBS M1-3 metaG | ecosystem: Host-associated > Plants > Roots > Rhizosphere > Soil ... | reverse complement strand
CGCCGAGGACGCGGTGCGCGCGGCGCGCCTGGGCCGCGAGGTCGGCCTCTCGAACTGGGTCAAGCTCGAAGTCCTGGGCGACGAGCAGACGCTCTGGCCCGACAACGAGGCTTTGCTTTCGGCGACGAAGACTCTCGTCGCGGAAGGGTTCGTCGTTTTTCCGTACACCTCGGACGATCCGATCGTCTGCCGGAAGCTCGAGGATGCGGGCGCCGCGGCCGTCATGCCGCTCGGCGCGCCGATCGGTTCGGGGCTCGGCATCCAGAATCCCAACAACATCGCGATCATCCTGGAGCGCGCGCATGTTCCGGTGATCGTGGACGCGGGGGTCGGCACGGCCTCGGATGCCTGCGTCGCCATGGAGCTCGGCGCCGCGGGCGTGCTGATGAACACCGGGATCGCCGGGGCGGGCGATCCGGTGCGGATGGCGCGGGCGATGCGCGACGCCATCCGCGCAGGGCGCGACGCATTCCTCGCCGGACGCATCCCGCGGAAGCGCTACGCCACGGCCTCTTCGCCCATTACGGGCGTGATCGGCTCGTAGAAGAAGGAGGCACGAAGCAGGAATCAGGAGGCAGGAGCCTGCCCGCTGACGCCTGCCTCCCGCCTCCGGCCTCCTGCCTCCTGCTTTTCCGGCATCGCTAACCGCAAGCAGCGAATGGGCTTGCCGGGCGCCTGTCCTTCCGTACAGATTCCCCTTGCAAAGATTTCAAATCCCGTGCTACGTTCCGCCAGCTTTTTTACGAAAACCCCGCACACCCCAATCGCGCCTTTTATGCTTTCCATCCCCCATCCGTACGCCCTTTTGCGGGGAGGCGTGCGTGCTATTGAAAGGGGGTCGGTCCTAGAGAGAGCTTGATCCCGGCGCGGGGCGCCGGGTTTCTACCGAGTTGTGTATCCGTTTCGCCATTTTTTTCACCGTGCGGACTTACGAGCCTCACGGGCAGGGGATTAAACCCAGGAGATCGTTAACTTCCATGATGCAGCAATACACGGACAAGAACCTCACGTGCGTCGACTGTGGGGGGACCTTTCTGTTCTCGGCCGACGACCAGGAATTCTACGCGCGCAAGGGTTTCACCAACGAGCCCAAGCGTTGCAAGCCTTGCCGCGACAAGCGGAAGATGTCCTCGGGCGAAGGCCGCGAGCGCACCTTCTACGACGTGACCTGCGACGGCTGCGGCAAGCAGACGCAGGTGCCCTTCAACCCGACCAACGGCAAGCCGGTCTACTGCCGCGAGTGCTACTCCGCTCGCCGCTCGCAGCAGGCCTACTAAGCCGCGTCGTTCCCGGTCCAATACAGCCCCGGCATTCGCCGGGGCTTTTTTTGTTATCGTCGAGCGGAGATCCCAACTTGGCCGCCAAGCTCTCTCCGCCCGAAACCGCCTCGCTCCCCGCGGGCTCCGTCTCGTCGGCGATCGGCGCCACGCCCCTCGTCGAGCTCCCCCGCTTCGCCCGCGGCGCGGCCCGGCTCTTCGCCAAGCTCGAGTGGTTCAACCCCGGCGGCAGCGTCAAGGACCGGATCGCCCGGGGGATGATCGACGACGCCGAAGCGCGCGGGCTTCTGGCCCCCGGCGGCACGATCGTCGAGGCGACTTCCGGCAACACCGGCGTGGCCCTCGCCCTGATCGCGGCGTCCCGGGGCTATCGCTGCGTGGTCGTGATGCCCGAGGGTTACGGAGTGGTCAAGGCAAAGCTCATGACGGCGGCCGGCGCCGACGTGGTCCGCACGCCCGCCGACGACAAGATGGCCGGCGCAGTCGAGCGCGCGACCGAGATCGCCCGCTCCACTCCGGGCGCCTGGGTTCCCTCGCAGTTCACCAATCCCGTCAATCCTCAAACACATTTCGAAACGACCGGCCCCGAGATCGCCGAGCAGATCGGCGGCCGCATCGACGCGTGGGTCGCCGGCGTCGGGACGACCGGGACGTTCGTCGGCGTCGCGCGGTATCTCACCGAGCGACATCCCGAAATCCTCCGCGTCGCGGTCGAGCCGGAAGGTTCGATCCTCACGGGTGGGTGCCCCGGTCCGCACGACGTCGAGGGCATCGGTCTCTCGCAGATCTGGCCGATTCTCGACCGGAGCCTGATCGACGAGATCGTCACGGTGGCCGACGCGCCGTCCTTCGCGACCTGCCGCGACCTCGCGCGCGAAGAGGGCCTGTTCGTCGGCGGCTCCTCCGGCTCGGCGGCCGCGGCCGCGCTCCAGATCGCCCGGCGCCTCGGCCCCGGCAAGACGGTGGTCACGCTGTTTCCGGACGGCGCGGAACGCTATCCGGATCAGGGCATCTTCGACCAGTAACACCGAAAGGACAGTGATGGGCTTCTCGACCGACTGTATCCACGCCGGCAACGAGCCCGAGCCCGCGACGGGCTCGGTTTCGTTTCCGATCTATCAGACTTCGACGTACGTCCAGCAGGGGCTCGGGCAGCACAAGGGTTTCGAGTACGGCCGGACTCAGAACCCGACGCGCTCGCGCCTCGAAGAGAACCTGACGGTTCTCGAGGGAGGCTGCGGCGCGCGCGCCTTCGCCTCGGGCATGGCGGCGATCACGGCGATCTCCACCTTCGTGAAGCAGGGCGACCACGTCGTCTGCTCGAACATGACCTATGGCGGCACGTACCGCTACTACACGAAGATCCTGGCGAACTACGGCGTGACGTTCGATTTCGTCGACACGGCGGATCCGGCGGCCGTCGAGCGGGCGATCCGGCCCGAGACACGCATGCTGCATCTCGAGTCCCCCACGAACCCGACGATGCGCCTCGCGGACATCACGCTCCTCTCGGAGCTCGCTCACCGTGTCGGCGCCATCGTCGTCGTCGACAACACTTTCTGCTCGCCTTACCTCCAGAAGCCGTTGTCCCTCGGGGCGGACATCGTCATGCACTCGACGACGAAGTTCCTGGGGGGGCACTCCGACACGGTCGGCGGAATCGCGGTCGCGAAGGCGAAGGAGCACGAGGAGTGGCTGGGCTTCGTCCAGAACAGCTCGGGCGCGATCCTCTCGCCGATGGATTCCTTCCTCGTCCTGCGCGGCATCAAGACACTCGTGGTCCGCATGGAGAGGCACGAGGCCAACGGCCGAAAGGTCGCCGAGCATCTCGCCAAGCATCCGAAGGTCCGGCTGGTCAACTATCCCGGCCTCCCGACGCATCCCCAGCACGCGCTCGCGAAGAAGCAGATGTCGGGGTTCGGCGCGATGATCTCGTTCGATCTGGGATCGCTCGAGAATGCCGGCGCGTTTCTGAAAAAGGTCCGGCTGTGCTCCCTGGGCGAAAGCCTCGGCGGAGTCGAAACCCTCATCTCGCATCCGGCGTCGATGACGCACGGCTCGATCCCCGAAGAAGAAAGAAACCGCCTCGGCGTCACTCCCGGTCTCGTCCGCATCTCCGTCGGCATCGAGGATGCCGAGGATCTGTTGGAGGATCTGGACCAGGCGCTCGAGGCGGTTCGCTAGAGAGCCAGCTTCGCGGGACTAGTTTCGAATCCGATCCCAGGCGTCGCGCGTGGCGTCCTTGACGTCGTGCCACGCCCGTCCGGTCGTGCCCTTCGCCTTGTCCCAACCCTTCTCGAGATCGCCTTCGACCTCATTGAACTTCCGACCTCGGTACTCGGGACGGGCCGCGCTTTCCCAGCCGTACCGATAGGCGGGCTCGTACTCGTCGTACGCTTTGCCCGTCACGTAGTAGGGACGCTTCTTGTAGTTGTCCCGCCAGAACGTGGCTTCCTCGGTCGGGTTGACGGCCTCGCCCGCGGCATGGCCCGCGGCTCCGCCGGCCACCGCTCCCACCACTCCGCCGACGGCGGCCCCGATCGGGCCTCCCACGACGGCTCCGGCCGCCGCACCCGCGACTGCCCCGCCGGTCGCGCCGACTCCCGTGCCTACGGGATGGGAGCCCGGCTCATCTGTGATTGGATCTCGATTCGCAGGATTCTTGTCGATCTTCTCGTCCATTTCAGGGTTACCTCCGCCGTCTTCACAGAGCAAGACGGATGCCCGGGCCCCTTTCGGGCGCCCGGGCTCCGGAAGTCGCTGACGGGCGGATCGAACTTCAGGCCGTCTGGAGCAGGCGCAGACCCGCGCGGCGCGGCTGCGGCGACGGAACCCGGAACGCGGCCGGAGCCGCGGCCGGTTTCTCGAGCCCGCGCCGCCACTTCGCGGTGAGCCAGAGCTGCTCGCCGCCGCACTTGGGGCAGGTCCGGTTCCGGATGCTGAACGTCACGCTGCAATCCAGACAGAGCGCCGTTTCGTCCTCGCGAATGCTGGTTGTGAGCAGCGAAAGATCGCCGGACGAAGCGCCGACTTCACCTAGAATCGACCCCTCAACCCTGACTCTCATCGGAGCCCTCCTGCCGCTAAATTCGAACGTCGGATGTGCAACTTTAGGGCCAGACTGGCCAAATGGCCAGCCCCGGACTGGTCAGTGGACCAGCTCTATGCCCGTCGTCCCCGGTACAAGCTGAATCTCCTGCGGGAGATAGCGCCCCTGAGCCCACAGAATTCTCTGCGTGTCCAACGTGTCTCGAAGGCGGGCGTAAGCCGCGCGTAAGCTGCTCCGGGTGCCGACGGCCGCGACGTCTCCCCAGGGCGAGCCGGCCGGAGGCTCCTCTTCGAGCGACCAGACGAAAAGCGGAACGCGCAGCATCGCGAGGTACTTCTTGACCACCTCCGGCCTGTAGGTGCTGACGTCCACGGCGGCGCCGCCGAGGACGAGGAGGACGGCGCGCCGGCCGAAGCTCTCGAAGGCGTTCAGCCCCGCCACGGCGACGGCGTCGGCATACATCGGGAAGAGCCCTTCGGGAGTCGGATTGGAAACATGGGAGAGAAGGAACGTGAGGCCCCCGTTCGCGCGGGTCAAACCCCCGGCGGAAGGGAAGAGCGCCGACCCGCGAAGGGCTCTCGGGCGCGGCCAGAGGAAGCTGACCTCGTCGGCCTTCTCGAGAGGCAGCGCGGCCGGTGCGAGCGGACCTGCGCCAAGCCCCGAGAGCTTGCCGTAGGCCTCCGTCGCGCTCTCGTCGCGGACGATCCAGAGGCTCGCCGGCCCTTCCTCGGCCGTGGCGACGCGAAGCGGCTTTTCGCCCGCGCGAAGGACGCCCTGGAAAGCCTCGGGGTTGAGCTTGCGCTTCTTCGTCATCCGGATCGGGACCGCCGTCAGCTCACTCTGCGCCTCGCCTCCGGCCGCGCCTCCGAAGGCCACGTCGTCGCGGGACCGAAGGCCGCTCGGGAAGTCGAGCTCGACCGTGACCACGTGAACGAGTTCCGTAGAATGCGGCGGGATCTGGACGCGCCGCAGCGCGTCCATCGGGATCGGCCGTCCGTCGAAGCTGACCGTGACGTGCTGGGGCTCTTCGCCCATCACGTTCTGCCAGGTGACCCCGGCCGCGACCGCGCGGCCCTCGGCGTCGCGCTCGAGCAGAATCCCCGCCTCCGCCGGCGGCCGGGGCATGTTGATCCACTGCCTCGCCCGCGCGAGTTCGCCTCCCTGCGGGTCGAGCGCGCGGGCGACGAGCTCGTGCGGCACGAGCTGCGGGCCGAGATCGATCGGCGCGATCCAGGGTGGCGTGTCGAGCCGTGCGACTTCTTCGCCGTCGAGGAGGAGCTGGACTTCTGCGACGCTCCCCTGGACCGCGAGACGAACCTGCCGATCCCCGGAGGTCAGGCCGAGAAAGAGCGACAGGAAGGCGACCGAGGCGGCCGTGGGCGGAGCCTCAGGCCTTGGAGCGGCTGGCCTTTCGCGCCTTTGCGGCGGCGGGTCGTGCCTTCGCGGCGCCGGGGCCTTTGCGCGGCCTCTTCCGAACGGCCGGGCGCAGCGGGGACTTGGTCATCTTCTCGATCCACTGGGTGAACCCCGGCGAAGCCCAATCGACACGGTAGCCGAGGACTTCGGGAAGCTCGTAGGTGTTGACGCGATGAATCGTCTCCCGCACGGATTCGAAGTTCGAAGACCGAGTCTTGATGAGCAGCAGCATCTCGCCGTCGTCGCAGACGCGTCCCTTCCAGCGATAGATCGAGTGGACGTTGGGAATGATGTTGACGCAGGCCGCGCGCCGGGCGCGCACCAGCGCGTGGGCGACATCGAGCGCCTGCTCCTCCGTTCCCACGGATGTGACCACCACCATCAGATCGTTGCCGGACGCCACGTCGCGGATTGGACTCCGAGCGGGCACCAGAGTCAAGCGGCGCGGGAAGAAATGCCGGAGGGCGGGTGTTAGACTCCCTTCTCGATCTTTGAGATTCGTGCGATCGAGACCACGTGGGGGCGAAACGGCTTCGACGGGGACGATGGCGCGAGAGGTTGCATGCCGAGGTCTCACCCCTCCTCGTAAAAGCAGGGTGAAAAATAGTAGCTGCGAACAACAGCAACTTCGCTCTGGCTGCTTAATTAAGTAGCCTCGTTGGACGGATAGCGCACCCGACGCGCTTCGGCCGACGTCGCGAAATTCGGGTGTAGGCGCTGCGGGTCCCCGGACGAAGCGCTGAAACAAATTCGGGGTGGCTCCGACGCCGTTTTGCCTCTTCTCGAGGCGGCGGGGCGACAATTAAGAAGAGGCTGAGCATGGAGTGGCCTTTCCCGCCGCGCTTCCGGACGCGGGTTCAACTCCCGCCGCCTCCACCACTACCGTCGCTACGAACGCAGTCGCGCTCTGCCCCTTCGGGGCACCGCTCCGCGGCTCGCCCGGGTGCGGGCTCGACCGCGGAGCTGAGCGCTCTCTGCGTTCTTCGCTCCCGCGGCGCGCGCCTCCTCCGCTGCACCCGCGGAGACTTCGCGCGCCGCGAGCGGATGTTTCAGCGTGGCGCACGATTTCCTGCCTCCTGCCCCCTGCCTCCTGCCCGTCTGATTACGCCGCCGGTTTGCTAAGGTCGTCGTCGTGTCCGAGCGTTCCCCCGAGCAGATACGCGAACGGCTCGACTCCCTTTATCGCTTGGATTCGGGACGAATCCTGGCAACGCTGATCCGCCTGCTCGGCGATTTCGATCTTGCCGAGGAGGCGATGCACGAGGCCTTTGCGGCTGCGCTGAGCCAGTGGCCGAGCAGTGGGATCCCCGGCAACCCGCGACCATGGTTGATCTCGACGGCCCGCTTCAAAGCCATCGATGCTTTGCGTCGACGGGCAAGATTTGGTGCGTCTCAAGAGGAGCTCGTGCGACATCTCGAAGCGCACTGGAGCTCGGCGGAAAGCTCCGATGAAGAGGACAGCCTCGAGGATGATCGGCTGCGCCTGATCTTCACGTGCTGTCATCCGTCTCTCGCGCCGGAAGCGCGCATTGCGCTCACCCTGCGTGAGGTGTGCGGGCTGACCACCGAGGAGATCGCCAAGGCCTTCCTCATCACTCCGCGCACGCTGGCGCAGCGCATCGTGCGCGCCAAGGCGGCGATTCGAGAGACGCCGATTCCGTACGAGGTGCCGACGCCGGAGGAATTGCCGGAGCGACTGGGCGCGGTGCTTCACGTCATCTATCTGGTCTTCAATGAGGGCTACTCTGCTGCGGCGGGAGCGGAGGTCACGCGGGCCGAGCTCACCGGCGAAGCGATTCGACTCGGCCGGTTGCTGACCGAGCTCCGGCCGGAGCCGGAAGTCATCGGGCTGCTGTCCCTGATGTTGCTGCAGGAATCCCGTCACGCCGCGAGAACCTCTCCGGCCGGCGAGCTGATCCTTCTCGAGAACCAGGATCGCTCGCTCTGGAACCGGGAGCAGATTGCGGAGGGAGTGGCATTGCTGGAGACAGCCCTGAAATCACGCCGCTTCGGCTCTTACACGCTGCAGGCGGCGATCGCGGCCGTACATGCGGAGGCGGAATCAATCGCCGTGACCGACTGGCGGCAGATCGTTGCGCTTTACGACCGATTGCTGCGGATTCAGCCTTCGCCCGTCGTACAGCTCAATCGTGCCGTGGCCATTGCGATGTGCGATGGTCCGGAGGTCGGCCTGACGCATATCGATGCGGTGTTGGAGCAGGGCGAGCTGGCGAATTACTACCTGGTGCATTCCGCCCGTGCAGACCTGTACCGCAGGCTCGGCAGGACGGCGGAGGCCCGGACCTCCTACGAAAAGGCTCTGGCTCTGACCCAACAGGAACCGGAGCGGCAGTTCCTGCAGGAGCGGCTTCGGCAGTTGAAATAAGAACTGAAACAAAAATCGAGATGGCTGTCGATTTCCGGTCTCCCGAACGACTATAGGGCAGGAGACCGATGAGCCTGGAAACGAGCAACAGGAAAAACCACGTAAACCAAGGAGAAACAAATGCCACAGTATCTGGTTTGTAACTACCTCCCCGACGACTTCGACCCGTCCACCGTCACCGAAGCGATGATCGAGGAGATCCACGCGCTCAACCGCGAAATGATTGCTGCCGGCGTGAGGAAGTTCGCCTGCGGCATTTCCCCGGCCGCCGCCGCGAAGACGGTGCGGAAGCAGGCCGACGGCAAGGTGCTCGTCACCGACGGGCCGTACACCGAGACCAAGGAGCACATGGGCGGTTTTTGGATACTGGAAGCCGCCAACATGGACCAGGCACTCGCGTGGGCGCGCAAGGGTGCCATCACCTGCGATGCCGTGGGCGAGGTGCGCGAGCTTCTGTTCTTCCCGGCTCCGGAAGAAGGACCTGGCGAAAGCAAGTAAGCAACCTGCCGCTGCGGCCTCGGCACGCGCAATGAGCGGGCGCAAGGCTCTGCCGCTGGCTCCCATCCGGAGGAGAAGAAAGAGTAGAAGGGCGATGAAATACATCTGTTTGGGCTATCTCGAGCCCGGCAAGTTCGAAAACATGTCTGAGAGCGATCGCCACACCGTTCTGGACGAGTGTTTCCGCTACAACGACGAGCTGCGGAAGAACGGACACCTGGTCGCCGAGGAACCTCTTCAGCCCGTCAATACGGCGGTGACCGTGTCCTGGAGCAACGGGAAGGTCGTCGTGACGGACGGTCCGTACGCGGAAACGAAGGAGTATCTGGGTGGAATTCAGGTGCTGGAAGCGCGAGACCTGAATCACGCGATTCAGCTCATTTCCCAGTCTCCGGGAGTGCAGTTGAACTGCGGAACAATCGAGATACGTCCGGCAGCGGACATCAGCGAAATGGTCAGGGAGAGCGAGCGGCGACGGCGAGAGGACACCTCGCGATGAGGTCGGGAGACTGACTTCCGGAGAAGATCATGTCATTCGTGAACGATCTGAGAGTTGCATTCCGCTCGTTGATTCGGACTCCCGGTCTGGCGATCGCGGTGGTTCTCACACTGTCGCTCGGCATCGGCGCCAACGCGGCCATTTTCACGTTGGTGCGCGGAGTCCTGCTCAAGCCTCTCGTCAACCGCGACGAGGGCCGGCTGATCTACATCCGACAGAGCGCTCGCGGCATCGGCAACGACAACGCGACGTTTTCCGTACCCGAGCTGCAGGACTTGCGCGAGAGCGTGAAAACCCTGAGCGCGTTCGGCGACTTCTCGACCATGGACTTCACCATGGTCGGCCTCGGCGACCCTCGGTCGATTCGGGGCGGCGTCGTCGGCGGGACTTTTTTCGACGTGATGGGCCTTCATCCCGTGCTCGGCCGCCTCATCGGACCGGAAGATGACGGCCCCAAAGCGGCCGGCGTCGTCGTACTCACCTACCGTTTCTGGGCGACCGCTTTCCAAAAGGATCCTTCGGTCATCGGCAAGTCCGTTCGCCTCGGCAGCACCGGTGATCGCGATGCGACCGTCATTGGCGTCCTCGAGCCTTGCGTCCCCTATCCCCAGGACACCGAAATCATCGCCAACGTCGTCACCAGCCCGCATCATCTTTCCGCAACGATGGTCACCGGCCGCATCCATCGCATGACCGAGCTTTTCGGCCGCCTGGCTCCCGGAGCCACTCTCGATCAGGCCCGCGCCGAGCTGCGCTCCGCCTACTCCGCGATGAAGAAGGCCCACCCCGATGGTTATTCGCGGGAAGCCGACTTCCAGATCGGGGCCAGGTTGCTTCGTGACGAGATCACTTCGGGCGCCCGGACCGTGTTGCTGGTGCTGCTCGCAGCGGCAGGGCTGGTCTTCATCATCGCGTGCTCCAATGTCGCCAACCTGATTCTGGCGCGGACGGTTCGCCGGGAAGGCGAGCTGGCAGTCCGCGTGGCGCTGGGCGCGAGCCAGGGCTCGTTGCGACGCATGCTCCTGGCCGAAAGCCTTCTGCTTTGCGGCGCAGGCGCCGCACTCGGCGTCGTGAGCGCGCAGCCGCTGGTGGCCATCCTGGCCCGCTACGCCGCGCGCTTCTCCGTCCGGGCCCTCGATTTCCGAGTCGATGCGAGCCTGCTCTGGGTCGGAGCGGCGCTGGCGATCGTCGCCGCGGTGATTCTCGCCTTCGTCCCGCGCCTGCCCTCGACCGGCACGCAGGGTGGACTGGGCCTCTCGAGCGGAAGTGCGCGGATCGCCGGCAACACGAGCCGCCGCCAGCGGATCTTCGCCGTGATCCAGATCGCCGCGTCGTTCGTGCTGCTGGCCGGCGCCAGCGCATTGATCACGACGCTGATCGCACTGCAAAAGACCGAGACGGGACTGGACACGCAGCAGGTCCTCGCGATCGATGTTCCTGCCATGTCCTACGGGAAGACTCCCCGGCAGGTGGTCGAGTTCTACGAGGAAGCGATCCGCCGCGTCGACGCCTTACCGGGCGTGAGTCGGACCGCCTTCGGCAACATCGTTCCGTGGCGCGATGCCCTCTTCGGTTCCTATGGTTTGCAATTCTCCGCCGACGGACACGTCCATGCCGCGGGTGTCGAGGATCCGCGGGCGAAATGGCGCGTCATCTCTCCCGGATTCTTTGCGGCGCTTGGCGTTCCCATCATTGCCGGCCGCGATTTCAACGCGCTGGACAACCGCAACGACTCGGAGCCGGTCGTGATCGTCAGCCAGAGTCTTGCGCGGCGCATGTTCCCCAACCAGGATGCGGTCAATCGGGACGTCTATTGGACCGATCCCGTGTTGGAATTCTTCGACGGGACCGATCTCGAAAAGGCGCGTTTCCTCGCGCGGCGCCGCATCGTCGGTGTCACGGCCGACATTGACGACGGACACGTCGTTCCGGAGCCCACGGTCACGATCTACACCCCTTTCGAAGAAGGTTTGATGTTCGGCGGGCGACTGTTCGTTCACACGGATACGGACCCATATGCCCTGGTTCCATCGGTCACGCGCATCCTTCGCGACATGTCCGCCGATCAACCCGTCGAGCACGCCGCCACTCTCGAAGACATTCGGGCGGAAGTACTCACGCCGGATCGCTTGAACTCGCTGGTGTTCGGCGTCTTCGCGGCCGTCGCTTTGGCGATCGCCGTGGTGGGGGTCGCAGGCGTGCTGGCGTTTTCGGTGAGCGCGCGGACGCGGGAATTCGGCATCCGGCTGGCCCTCGGATCGGAACCGCAGCGACTTCTCAACGGTGTGATCAAGGAGGGCGCGCTGATGGCCGCGGCGGGCGTCGTCGCGGGCGCGGCATTCGGGTTCGTGCTGGCGCGCCTGGCGGGCAGGTATTTTCTGGACGTCAAGATGCCGGGCGCATTGCCGGTGCTCGCCTCTGCGCTCGTGCTGATGGCGGTCGCGATGATCGCGTCGTTCTTGCCCGCGGCCCGTGCGGCACGCGTCGACGTCATCAAGGCTCTACGCGCCGAGTGAAATGTCTTTCTACCGCCCGAGTCGCGGATCTCCGAAATCGTTCGAGTCTCCCGCACACAGTCCCGCGACGTGAACCGTCCGGCTGGCGGGCACGTAGCGGATCTCGCAGTGGTTCGTGAGCGGGAACTCCGCGGCGAGCGGCAGCGCGTCGAGCTCCCTCCGCGCCGCGGCGTTCGTCGGGCAGACCGCGAGCACGAGCCAGGCGGGCCCGGCCACATCCGTCCGGCTGTGCTCGAGGGCGACGGTCGGCGGCGGCTCCCCCGCTTCGTTCCAGTAGTAGCCCAGGTTTCGAAACACCCAGGAGTTCGCCGCAACGAGGCTCTCTCCAGGCTTCGCGCGCTCGCGCAGAAAAACCGCGACCTCTCTCCACTGCGGCCGGCCCTCCGAGAAGTAGGAGTGCAGGCTGCGCGCGTCGTACGCGATGATCAGTGTGACCGCGACGATCGCCGCCAGCCACAGCCATGTCGCCCGACGCACGCGAGCGGAGGCGACGCCGGCCGCCGCGAGCACGACCGCTGCCATCCCGCTGGGAAGCAGATAGCGGGCCGCGGGATAGTGGGGCCGCAACTGCAGGATCGCCACCTGGATCGCCGCGCCACCGAGCAGCCAGACGGCCGCGACGGCGGCGAAGCGCGAGCGCCGCGCGCTGACGAGACCGGCGGCGACGAGCAGCCAGAATGCCCATGAGCCGATCGACACCGGCTCCGCCTTCCAGTCGCCGGTGCCGAAGGCCTGGAGGCGCGATGCCGCCCACGCACGATCCAGCCGCTCGGGCGCGACACCCGGCGGGGCGCTCCTTGCGGCCGAGAAGATGACGGGGAGCCACGGCAGGTAGAGCAGGGTCCATCCGAGGACGGTGAGAGGCAGGGCCCTCCAGAGTGGCCGCGTGCTCGTCCGGCGAAACGTCCAGATGAACGCGATGCCGGCGAGCGCCGCGATCAGCCCGGCGAAGTAGAGCGTGTACGCGGCTGCGAGAACGCTCAGAAACCAGCCGGCTCCATGAACCGCTCGCGGTCTTTCACGGAAAGCCTCGAGCGCCGCGAGGCTCGCCATCAGGAACATCACGCCGAGCGCATATGGCCGGACCTCCTGCGAGTAGCGGACGTGGATCGGCGAAAGCGCGAGGAGCAACCCGCCGGCGATTCCGGCGATTGGTCCGAACCAGCGGCCCGCGAGAAAGATCGTGAGGCCGATCGTCGCGACGCCGGCAAGAACGCTCGGAAGCCGCCGGGCCCACTCGGGAGCGCCAGTGCGGTCCAGGAGTGTCTGGACACAGTAATCGAGCGGTGGATGCACGCCCTCGCGTTTCGCCGCGGAAAGCATCCGCGGCCATGGAAGCCGCGACCAGCGCACCTCGTGGATCTCGTCGTTGCCGAGCGAGAAGCGTCCGAGAGCGTGGCCGCGCAGGGACGCTCCGAGGAGAAGAACGCCGAGAGCCGCGGCGACGTACTTGCGCCGCTGCGCGCGGCTCAGTCCCGGTCGCACATCCTCCATGTCCACGTCGGCTCTGCCGGAGAGGATATGCGTTCGGCTGTAGAATCCGCGCCACCCCGGACGGAGAGAGGAGTCAGAGCTCATCCCTTCCTTTGGGCGTCTGAGTCTGTGTCTTCCGGCCCTGCCGATCCGGGCCCGGCACGAAGCTCGGCAAACGCACGAATTCCGGATATCGGAACTCGTTTTCGAGCGCCGTGCTGAACTTCCGCGCCATCCACGAGTTCGCGCCCGGATGAACGGACCGTGAACGGCACAGAAGATCGTGCGCCGCGAATTTGGAATCGGCGCGGCACTTTCCTTGCTATTTAGTGCCGAGCTCGAGCTGCCATGTGGATTGTTCGCCTCGCCCTCCGCCGTCCCTACACCTTCGTGGTGCTCGCGCTGGTCGTGTTGCTGCTGACCCCGGTCGTTCTCCAGCGCACGCCCACCGACATCTTCCCGAACATCGCGATTCCGGTCGTGAGCACGGTGTGGAATTACGGCGGACTCTCGGCGCCGGAGATGGCGAATCGCATCGTCTCGGGCTACGAGCGGGCGCTGACGACCACGGTCAACGACATCGAGCACATCGAATCCCAGTCGCTCGCGGGCGTCGCCGTGGTCAAGGTCTTCTTCCAGCCGAGGGCGCACATCGATGCGGCCGTCTCCCAGGTCACGGCCATCGCCCAGACGGTGGTGCGACAGATGCCGCCGGGCACGACGCCGCCGTTCATCATCACCTACAGCGCCTCGACCGTGCCGGTGCTCCAGCTCGCCCTCGCGGGCCAGGGCATCTCGGAGCAGCAGCTCTTCGACCTCGGTAACAACGCCCTCCGCACCCAGCTCGCGACCGTGGAGGGGGCGGCGATCCCGTACCCGTACGGCGGCAAGCAACGCCAGATCCAGGTCGACATCGACCTCCCCGCGCTGCAGGCCAAGGGGCTCGCGCCCGCCGACGTCGTCAACGCGCTCAACGTCCAGAACCTGATCCTTCCGACGGGGACGTCCAAGATCGGAACCTACGAATACGCCATCGAAACGAACAGCAGCCCGACGACGATCCAGGGGCTGAACGACCTCCCGATCCGCGCCTCGGGCGGCGCCGTCGTCTTTCTTCGCGACGTCGCGCACGTGCGGGACGGCTACCCCCCACAGACCAACATCGTGCGCGTGGACGGGCAGCGCGCGTCGCTGCTGACCATCCTGAAGACCGGGGCGGCGTCGACGCTCGACATCATCAAGCGCGTCCGCGAGACGATCGCGCTCACGAAGGACTCGCTGCCGCCAAACTTGACGATCACGCCGGTCGCCGACCAGTCTCTCTTCGTCCGCGCCTCCATCAACGGGGTCATCAAGGAGGCCCTCATCGCGGCGTGCCTCACGGGGCTGATGATCCTGCTCTTCCTCGGGAGCTGGCGGAGCACGCTGATCATCGCCGTCTCGATCCCGCTCTCGATCCTGATGTCGCTTTTGATCCTCTCGGCCCTCGGCGAGACGATCAACATCATGACGCTCGGCGGCTTCGCCCTGGCCGTCGGCATCCTGGTCGACGACGCCACCGTCGAGATCGAGAACATCAACCGCAATCTCGCCCAGGGCAAGGAGATCACCCAGGCGATCCTGGACGGCGCCTCCCAGATCGCAGTCCCGGCGTTCGTCTCGACGCTCGCGATCTGCATCGTGTTCGTCCCGATGTTCTTTCTGACCGGCGTCGCCCGCTATCTCTTCGTGCCGCTCGCCGAGGCGGTCGTCTTCGCGATGCTCTCGTCGTACTTCCTCTCCCGCACGCTGGTGCCGACGATGGCGCGGTTCCTCCTGAAAGCGGCGGAGCCCGAAGGCGCGCCGGCGCAGAACGTCTTCGAGCGCGTGCAGCGGGGCTTCGAGGAGCGCTTCGAGCGGTTGCGCGCGGGATACCGGAGCCTCCTCGAGAGAGCCATGGCGCGGGCGTCTCTCTTCGCCATGATCTTTCTGGTCGCCTGCGTCGGCTCCGCGGCGGTCCTGATGCCCTGGCTCGGGAGGGATTTCTTCCCGGCGGTCGACAGCGGCCAGATCAAGCTGCACGTCCGGGGCCGGACCGGCACGCGCATCGAGGAGACCGCGCGGCTATGCGACCGGATCGACGGCACGATCCGCGCCATGATCCCGCCGGACGAGCTCGGGACGATCATCGACAACATCGGCGTGCCGTACAGCGGGCTCAATCTCTCGTACAGCAACTCCGCGCCGATCGGGCCGGCGGACGCCGACATCTTCGTCGCCTTGAAGGAAAAGCACCGACCCGTCGCGAAAGTCATCCGCGAGCTGCGCGACAAGCTGACCCTGGACTATCCGGGCGTCACGTTCTACTTCCTCCCGGTCGACATGGTCAGCCAGATCCTCAACTTCGGCCTGCCCGCTCCGATCGACGTCCAGATCGTCGGCAACGACCAGGCCGGCAACCACGCGTTCGCCGAGAAGCTCCTCTCTCGCATGCGGCGCATCCCCGGCATGGTGGACCTGCGCATCCAGCAGGCGACGGACGCTCCCCGGCTGTACGTGGCGGTGGACCGTTCGAAGGCCGAGCAGATCGGCTACACGCAGCGCGACGTCGCCGGGAATCTGCTCGTCGCCCTGAGCGGGAGCGCTCAGACCCAGCCGACGTACTGGCTCGATCCGAAGAGCGGGGTCACCTACTCCGTCGCAGTCCAGGCGCCCCAGTACCGCATCCAGTCGTTCGCCGACCTCGAGGGCATCCCGGTGACGGGACCGGCGGGCCGTCCGCCGCAGATTCTCGGAAACCTCGCCCAGATCAGCCGCGGCTCCCAGCTTGCGACGGTCTCGCATTTCAACGTCCAGCCGGTCATCGACATCTACGGCGGCGTCGACGGGACCGATCTCGGCGCCGTGGCGGGACCGGTCACGCGGCTCGTCAAGGAGTCGGAGAAGGACCTCCCGCGGGGCTCGCGGATCATCACGCGCGGGCAGATGCTGACCATGCGCGACTCGTTCCGCGGGCTTCTTTTCGGCCTGATCTTCTCGATCATCCTCGTCTACTTCCTCATCGTCGTGAACTTCCAGTCCTGGCTCGACCCCCTGATCATCATCTCGGCGCTTCCGGCCGCGATCGCCGGGATCGTCTGGCTCCTCTTCCTCGTGCACACGCCGCTGAGCGTGCCGGCCCT
>Ga0070672_100001126_pt1 | contig 16321 bp, 14 predicted proteins | sample KBSM13metaG_FD_66151 | JGI IMG/M metagenome (GOLD analysis project Ga0070672, IMG submission 66151) | Miscanthus rhizosphere microbial communities from Kellogg Biological Station, Michigan, USA - KBS M1-3 metaG | ecosystem: Host-associated > Plants > Roots > Rhizosphere > Soil ... | reverse complement strand
CCGCAGGTCATGCCTGAAATCGTCAGTGCGCGACTTCAAGTGATCGGCGTCTTCAACAAGCCGGAATTCCGGTTCGAGCCCTCAGCAGCGACAACATCAAAACCAGCGACAGACAGACGGCTCGTTCACTTCGAAGCTAACAAGGCCGTCGAATGCATCGTCCATAAGAGGAGCACGTTGCGGTCAGGTCAAATGTTGCAAGGACCGATTGTGATCGAAGAGCCATCCTCGACAACGCTGGTCGGGCCCGGTGATTCGGTAACAGTCGACACCGAAGGAAATCTGGTGATCGTCGTTGGTATCAACGCCAGCAAGTGACTAGCTTGTACCTCAGATGCGAGATATTTGCGTTGTCATGGGTGGTGCTCGCGACCACTGCACTCTCCGCGACGCCGCAGGTCGCGCCTTATCCCACCCATGCCATTCGGGTGGTCGTTCCGTTTACGCCGGGTGGCGGCGCCGACTTCGTGGCACGAACCGTTGGACAGAAGATTTCAGATCAGGTCGGTCAGGCAGTGGTCATCGAGAATCGCGTTGGCGCGGACGGAAACATCGGTACTCAGCTGGTCGCTCAAGCCACGCCCGACGGCTACACATTGTTGCTCGGTTATGTTGGTAATCTTGCAATAGCGCCCGCGCTTCATAACAAGTTGCCGTTTGACCCGTTGCGGGACTTTGCGCCGATCACTCAGCTCGCCGCAGCTCCGAACATCCTGGTGGTGAATACGGCCATGCCCGCAAAAGATTTCGCTGAATTCCTGTCGTACATAAAGGCCAATCCAGGGGTTGTGAGCTTTGCGTCGGCGGTGGTTGGAAGTCCAGGGCACCTCGCCGGCGAAATGCTTAAACGCAGCGCAGGATTGCAGATGTTCCACATCCCCTATAAGGGAGCGAGCCAGGCGCTCGTCGACGTGATGGGCGGTCAAGTGCAGGCAATGTTCGGCGTCAGCACCGTGCTGCCGCACATTAAAACCGGCAAGTTACGCGCGCTGGCTACAACGGGGCAGCGTCGTTTACCGGTCTTACCCAAGGTCCCAACAATTGCCGAACTCGGATTCCCCGGCTTTGAGGCATCTGCTTGGTACGGCTATCTGGCACCGCAACCTGCTACACCAGCGACGATCCAATTTTTGTACGGGCAGGCAACGCAAGCGCTCAAGGACCCGCAAATCAAAGACAGACTGGAGGCAGCCGGTTTCCAAATCATCGGCAGCAGTCCACGCGAGTTCGCGGCTTACATCAAAAGTGAAACGGCGAAATGGGCTGCGGTAGTCGCGGCCTCAGGCGTAAAAGCCGAATGATCGGTTTCTTTTTTGCCGTGCAGGCGTACCGCATATGGCGAAATGCCCGTTATTTGATAACACAGATAAGTACCTCCTCTTAGCATAGCTTGCGTCGACTGACAGGAGACGCCTAACATGCGGCCAGGCGACATCGCACAGCCACCTAACGCGCCCAAGGCCCGCAGCAGTGTTGCCTAGCCGGTGGCCTTTAAGTGAATCGCGTGAAAGCCGGGATGCCGCAACAACTACTGAATCAGAAAGAATGCGTCGGCCAAAACGGCATGCGCAACGCCTGCGACAGTCAACAATGGAACAAAGGTTGGGCCGCCAGTTCGGGTCAATCCACACCCCGGCATGCGCAGACCTGTTGCCGGTGGTCAGAGTGAGCCAACCGTCAGCTCGGGCGGGTGCGGCCAGTGTCACCCAGCGCAGCGGAAAATGGCCGCAGATAAATCCCATCGCTCTTTCCTGCGTTCTCGAGACACGGACTCTTTGTCTGATAGGCTGCTGGCCGGTAAACGCAACGAGTTCGGCGACCACGAGATTAAGCACGCGCGAGCGACAATGACATGCAGATTGAACGCGACTCCACGGCCGTGCGCTGGATCGGCATTGCCGATGCAACGGAACTGCGACGTGCGGCCTACCTTCGTATCGTCACGGCCGCCGCGCGAGCGATCGAAGCGCGTGGCCGGTTTTTAATCGTATTAGCCGGTGGTAATACACCGCGCGGAGTGTACGATCTGCTGCGGGCGGCATTAACCGAGTGGTCGTGCTGGCATGTCTTCTTCGGCGACGAACGTTGCTTACCGCGGGAACATTCCGACCGCAACAGCCGGATGGCGGCAGGCATCTGGCTTGACTACGTGCCGATTGCGCAGAACCAAATTAGAATCATTCCCGCCGAGCTTGGTGCGGACGCGGCGGCCCGCACTTATGAAGATACGCTGCGCGGCGTCGGCGACTTCGATCTCGTGCTGCTCGGGCTCGGTGAAGACGGCCACACCGCGAGCCTTTTTCCCGGCCACGACTGGGGTGTGGCACCACACGCGCGGGACGTGTTGGCCGTATTCGATGCACCTAAACCACCGCCGCAGCGGGTGTCGTTGAGCGCGGCGCGATTGAGCCGGGCACGCGAAGTACTCTTTTTGGTTGAAGGCGAAGCCAAGCACGATGCTGTGAGGCGTTGGAGGACGCGCGCCGACATCCCCGCTTCCTCCATTCACAGTCCCGCTGGCATCGATGTACTCGTCGAATCGCAGCTGTTGAAGGCGGATGCAGCCTGAGCACGCCTTTTGTTCATCACCCGCTTCATGGTTGCATGTGACAATGTTAGAACCGACTCGTTAACCTATACTGCCCGCGGCTAGAAAACTCTCTCGGCAGTCGCAGTCGATGTATGCACACGTAATATCCACCGGGACTCTAACGCATCGTCGTTACCGGCTGGCACCGTGCACTGACGAAGGACTTAGTACAGACGGCCAATGCAGCGGTTGGCTCACACGCCCCCAATGTCAGCCCCTGCACGTCCCGTAACGCGACGCTGGTACTCAGCCGGCGTAAGGCTCGTCGCCTTTCGGAATGGCGGCCGAAGTGACTCTGATCGGCGAAACCGAGTTCTGCCGATACGCGCTTGACCGACCGCGTCCTCGCGAGCAGTTCGCGCCCGCGAGCAATTCTTAGGCGGATTTGATCGGCACGACGCCCGAGCAGATTCATCAAAGGTAAGAACGTTCAATGGAGCGCAACGGCGCCACGCCGCATCGAACACTGGGCGAAGCTCGAAGAGATCCCTATCGGAGCCACTTGCTCGGCAAGTGCGCAGAGGGCCTTCCTGCTTGAGGAAACACTATGTCCTGGAGCTCCTCCTTCCCGCGCTCGAACGAATTCGATGGCGTAATTGCAGTCTTCGGCGTGTAGCCGCGGCGGCAGAACAAGGCCAAACAATATCGCAACGCAAACCACGTTTTCTAAATTTCTGCATGTCCCGTTTCCTTCGCGAGGTCCGATGCTCGTCGGCTTTCACGAAAGCAAGCAGCCGATGCGACACTCATCGGTCGGCGGTGCAGATGCTGAGCGGTTTTCATGGCACCTCTTTTGCGATGACAGTCACGTGATTAGGATGGCCAAAAGTTAAAACCGAGTAATTCTGCATATTGATATAGTCGCCCTTCGATATTTTTCCGTCTCCATCCACATCCACTAGTACTGCGATGGAGTAGCTGGCACGTTGGTCGGGCAGTCCGCCGTAGATCTCAAATGGGATCGGCTGCCCCGCATTTGCCTTTTGCGCTATGTCAGTCAGCACCTGCTCGGCAACTCGGCGCGCCGGAACGTCCGCCATGCTGGTGTCCAGAAGTTGCACGTAAATCTTGGCTGTCGATGAAAGCCGAGGCTTCTGTGCAAACAGGATGTGTCCGCTTACGAGAGGGTTCACAAGCCATCACTTCCGTTTGAGGACGACAATCTGTGTCGCATTGACCGTCCGTTCCAGTGTGCGTCAATTGGTCAGCTAAATTTGATGAGCTTTCCGATCGTCATCGGGCAGTGCGTCTTCGTGTTGGTAATGCGAACGAGAGACGTTTGCGCGACCGAACCCACTCCACTTATATTATTCGGTCGCGCAAGGTAGGCTGCGGAGGTGTGGTACTAAACGAGTGATCAAATCACACTGAACAGCATGGAGTTCAGTCGGTGCGCGTTGTCAGTCCCGGTCCAACCCCAAACCAGCCGGTTTCCGAGATTACTAATGACCGGCCCATCAATGCACGTCTCTTTTGAAATCTGCTTGCTTGCCCATGCTGACCCATTAGGGCTCGCGAGCACGTTGAGAAAGCGGTTGCCGACGCCTTGCCATGTCAAAAAGGCACGCCCTCCGCTTGTGTGCAGCCCAGGCTTCGACACAGTTGTTTCACCTAGAGTAACTTTGTTGACGAAGTTTACGCCGTTAGCGCTTTGCATAACGTTCAACTGGTTATTACCAACACCGCGCCAGCTAAGCAGTAAACTGTTCCCCAGTGCCGCAACAGCCGGGCCGGAGGTGGTTGTATCCCCCAATGTCACCTTATTTCCCCAATGCACCGCATCGGAGCTGCGCATTACATTTAACTGATTATTGCCAACGCCACGCCAGGCGATGAAAAGCTGGCTGCCCACAACGGCAAGCGCGGGCGAAGACAGGGATGTATCGCCAAGAGTCACCTTGTTACTCCAACTCAGTCCATTGGTCGACTGCATCACATTAAGTTGGTTGTTACCCACGCCTATCCACGCCACGACAAACCTGTTTTGAAACACCGCCAGAGCCGGAGCCACGCCCGACACTTCATTGAGCGTCACCTTGTTAACGTAGTTAAGTCCGTCGTTTGATCCCATGAAGTTGAGGCGAAGATTGCCGACCCCCGTCCAACCGAGAAGGACCTGGTTACTTTTGGTTGTTAGGGCGGGACCGTTAGTGCTCGTATCTCCGAGGATGGCTTTTCGTGGATAAATTGAATTGATAGCGGCGACGTCGCCGGCACTCAACCCCGTGCGCTGCCCGATAGGTACGTTGGCATTGGGCTTTGGCGTGATCGTGTCTACATTGGGATTAATGGCGAAGGCATTGCGCGGATAGTGCATGATGGAACCATAGTCGTATGGCCCAATGTCATCGCCGTCCGTTATTTGCTGATCAAAGTTGTGCTGCAAGCCCGCCTGTACGTTGGCAAAGTTGATAGTGACGAAGTTATCTCGGTCCTCTCTGCTTTGCTCATGCCAAAGCGCTATCGCATGGCCGATTTCATGGATCGCGTTGCCGGTCGTGCATGCCGCTCCCAATGTAACGAACTGCTCTCCGCCTCGCATTCCCACTTGAGAGCTACAGCCTCCCCCAGGCACAAAACTGACGAAATTCGGCTCTGTAGTACGTTGTTTAAATCTGATGTTAGTGTTTGCGGCCCAGTGCTGAATTGCATCCGTGACTCGTTGCTGATTCGGCAGGCTAGGATCAATGCGGAAGATAACTATGCCGTCCGGCCAGCGAAATTGGTTGCCGCTGATTACGACCGCCGACAGTGCGCCCGGCGTCGGATTTTCAACTTGCTTCCTGATAGACTCCATCTCCGCGACGGAACCTAGGACGATATCACCTTCAAACATCGCTTGGTCTTCGATTGCGGCGTACTTCACTTTTTTAATTCCGAACGTTGTCCCGGTGATATAGCTGCTCTTCACCTTGCTTGAAGCCAAGTACTCGCCGACGCCACTGGACGGGCCGTTTCCAGTACTGGAATCCTTTAGGGAAGAAGCTTTCTTAGACGGCTTTTTAGGAGCGGGTTTTTTAGTTGCCATTTAATTCTCCTTGTTTTTGAATCGCCGGCAACCGCGCGGCGTAACGAAGAGGTTACGCCGATATATCAAAAGCGAAACTAGGTCTTAGGTCGTAGGTCGACGGCAACTGGGGGAAAAACGACCCGGCCCTTGTTCCGCGAACACATCCCACGCGGTCTTGAGCCGAGTTCAGCGTCGTGCGCGGATTTGATCTGAAGCGTGCGAGGCTTTAACACACCTGCTCGTTTACGCAGAATGTGCCAGCGCCCTTCCTGCGAAAGCAAATGGGTGCCAGCGCAACAACGAGCTCGACTAACATCGATCTCGTCCTCGAATGGCAGGTCCTCTCGCACGCGCCTATGCGGCAGCAAGTCGCCGTTCGGTGAATGGCCTTCAGGTCCTCGATGAATCTTGCCGTGAAAAGCTTTCATCGATACGATGCGCACACCAATCCGTGCAGGATGCGCCCATGACGATGAACGATGACGAACGGAAATTTCTTTCCGACCAGATTGCGGAAAAATTCGCGTGGTTTAACAGGGGCTCTAGGAATTGGAGCTTTGTGTTCAACTGGAGCCTAGCGGCTTCCGCGTTGTTATCGGCGGCTGCTGCCATCGTGCTCAAGATAACTTTGCTTCAGGAGTACATAGGGGCCGATGGCGCGAAGGACATCGCCGCCTGTGCCGCGGCGGCAGCAACGCTCATTACCGCCCTTGCGGCGGGCGGCGGCTTTGGACGCAAATGGCAGGCCAATCGTGTTTCGCGAGGGCGCATCGAACGACTGCGTATCTGCTTGTCAGACCCAGAGGCAGATGCGAAAAAGATCCGAAGTGAGCTCGCGGACATCATTCAAAAGCACGACGAGGCCATCATCGGTTCGCCCGTCAAGTAGCTCGGTCGAAATAGCCTGCAACTTCACTGGCGGACCGAGATAGTCAATAGAAGCGCGACGGCGTTGAGTCGCGAACGTTGGCCCCGTGAAACGTCTGCTTACCGGTGGTCGAGCTGAACGCAGCCTATGTCTGCGATGCAGGCGCGAGGCAGTCGTGAAGAACGTCAATTTGCCTGGACGTTGCTCTGTCATGTCGCGGACGAGCGCGCACAAGCACACGGCTCATCCTCGGCAACACTTGGTTTGGTTGTGCCAGAGAGCGCGCGACCCGTTGCCCATGACTGCCGGCGGCTGCGACTGCAAACGTATAGCGGTATAGCGAGTGTATGTGTGTTCCTTCGCCCATAAAACGGCATCGACGAATCGCCGCTCATTCAACGATGGACTGCGTTTGACCAGACAATTATGCGATACGCTGAACTTGGATCGAACGCGCGAGCGCGAACGATTGCATGGGAGATTCTTTGGCCGGCAACATGAGCTACGTATGCAGTACCTCGAAGCCGACAAAGAACGGCGGCTGCTCAGATGCTTGACCCCGCGTCTGATCTTGATGGTGTCCGGTACTTTTTCCGCACCGAAGTCGGTTTTGGTCGCGCGCCTCGCTTATGGTCGCCTGCGAATGGCAATAAAGTATGGACACAGTCGCGTACATATTCCGGCGCTTTTTGCACGCATAGCCGCGACACTCTACTATGAGAGAAGCCGGCGCTCTGGTCGGAAACCGTTTGGGAATGACCGTCCACGGTTACGGCGCCAGACTGAACCTGTTCAAATCAAGGACGACGAGTGTCTTCATCCATCAAGTCCACAAATTTCAATATGGCAATTCAACGCGCTCTCGGCGCCGAACCGATCGCCGGGAGACCTTTCCCGTACAACCGAGATTATCGACGAGCATTGCGCAAACACCTGAAGGTGGATGTCGCGCGTGTGGTGCCTTTTTTTCTCGCAAGTGAACTTTCCTCTTACGTAAACGGATCAAATATCGTCGTCGACTGCGGCCGCACGGTGATTACTCAAGGATGTTACGAAGACTAGTTGTTGCAACGCTACTCACCTGGGCCCAGCACGCGATCGCGGCATGTGCGCGCGCGAGTTAATCCTGTTGCCCGCAACAAACTTGCTAGGTGTTAGTTCAATCCCGTTCTCTTCGCGACAAAGACATGAGAGTTAGAAACGGGGACGATTCACCTATACTTACAGCATGATCTACGGGGCATTTATCTCCTATAGCCATGCTGCTGACGGCAGATTGGCTCCTGCGATTCAAAGTGCTCTCCAACGTTTCGCCAAACCATGGTACCGCCTAAGAGCGGTGCGTATTTTTCGCGATCAGACAAGCCTGGCTGCTACGCCTGCTCTGTGGCCATCTATTGAGAAAGCGCTGGCCGAATCCGATTATTTTCTTCTAATGGCTTCGCCCGAGGCAGCGCGATCGAAGTGGGTGGCGCGCGAGATCGAATGGTGGCTTAAGAACCGAAGCGTTGACAGGATTTTTGTCTTAATAACGGACGGTGATCTCGCGTGGGATACGGCGAGGAGCGACTTTGATTGGCAGCAAACGACGGCGTTGCCGATAGCCCTCCGCGGCCAATTTCGAGACGAACCGCCACGTAGACTTGCGCTGGGCAAGGACACAGGATCATCTTGCGCTCCGCAGTGCGCGCTTTAGAGCTGCGATATTGGACATCGCCGCCCCATTACACGGCAGGGCCAAGGAGGACCTCGACGGCGACGATGTTAGACAGTTTCGCCGAACGCGCAGAATGGCGTCGGCAGCCACCGCCGCAATTTTAAGCGCAGCCATATTGGCTGGCTGGCAGGCTTACGTGGCGACTCAACAAAGACGTGATGCGGTCGCTGCGCAGGAAAGAGAGAAGGAGCAGCGGATAGAGGCTGAACGCTTAGCCAAGATCTCGCAGTCTCGTGAGCTTGCGGCGCTGGCCATGAGTCGATTGGAGATTGACCCCGAATTGAGTGTGCTCTTGGCGATCGAATCAAACCGCATCACCCGAACCGCAGAGAGTGAAGCTGCGATAAGGCGGACTCTCGCTCGTTCCCATGTGCGAGCCATCCTCGGCAAACCGGATGGAACTGTAGCAAGCGCCACCATCAGCCCCGATGGTAATTCTGCGATTACCCTCGTCAAAGGAGACCACACTGTACGGGTATGGGCAGTTGCCGACGGCAAGCTTCTGGCCGAGCTGCATGAAGCAACTGGGCCGATTAACAGCGCAGCGTTCAGCCCGGATAGCCAATTGATAGTCACCGGTGGCGAGGACTCTATTGCAAGGATCTGGAACACCGTTTCTTGGGTACAAATTGTGCAATTGCAAGGGCACAGAGGTTCGATAGTTGCCGTAGCGTTTAGTCCGGATGGGAAACTTGTCGTGACCGCCGGTAATGATCATACCGCTCGACTGTGGGACACGAGTTCGGGCAAAGCCCGAGCAATCTTTGAACACCCAGTGGACATTTATGCTGCAGTCTTCAGCCCAAATGGCAATTGGTTGGCAACCGGTGGTGCCGACGATATGGTGCGGTTATGGAATCTGCAAACTCACGCAAACGCCGGGCATGTGAAAGGCATCGAACACTCTATAGACCAAGACTGGTTTAGCCCCGATGGCAAATCGTTGGTAACTTTGGCCCACTGGGATCCAGCAATGGTGTGGGACACTGCGACATTCAAGCTCACTGCAAAACTTAGCGGCCACATACACCGCGTATGGAGCGGTGCGTTTAGCCCGGACGGCAAGCTTGTTGTTACAGCCAGTATGGATAGCATGGCGCGCGTATGGGAGGCGCGCACAGGTAGAAAAAATGCTGAACTTCGGGGTCACACAGGCCCTGTCTGGAGTGCAACATTCAGCCCCGATGGTCACCTTATCGTTACGGCCAGTGAGGATACGACCGCACGAGTGTGGGATGCGGTCACCGGACAAGGCTTACTGATTCTTCGTGGGGGTGGAGGCCGATTGCAAAATGCGGCCTTTGCCGCCAACGGGCGGTTCGTTGTCACAACGTCGATAGAGGGACCTGCTAGGGTCTGGGACATAACAAGCGGCGACGGCAGCGCCGTTCTTCTAGGTCACGCAGGGCCAGTCACCAGTGTGGCGTTTGATTCAGGAAGTAAGCGGATTGTAACGGGAAGCTTTGATGGATCAGCCCGAGTGTGGGACGCAGCCACGCGCCGCAGCATCAGCGTGCTGAAGGGCGAACAAGCTATCTTAAGTGTGGGCCTCAGCCCCACAGGTCAACATGTTGTGACAGGATGCAGCGACGGTTCGGTGCAGGTTTGGGACACGGCTAGTGGGCAAAGCGTGCTCTTACAGGACCCGACCGACAGTGATATTCCTGCAATCCGAAGCGTAGCATTTAGCGCGGACGGATCCTTCGTAGTTGCGGCAAGCACGGATGGTGCAGCTAGGATGTGGGATCTCAGGACACGTCGTATCGTTGCCCGTCTTGAGCGAGGTGGAGAACCGTCATATCAGGCCGCCACATTTAGCCCAAATGGCAACTTCGTTCTCAGAGGCGGACCGGACGATGTGGCCGAATTATGGGAGATTGCGACCGGCAAGGTGAAGGTGGTATTCCAGGGACACGCCGATCGCTTGAACTTCACACGCTTTAGTCCCGACGGCAGCATGGTCCTGACAGGGAGCTCTGACGGCACAGCGCGGATTTGGAACGCCGACACAGGCAAAAGCTTAGTTGACTGGCAAGGACATGCAGGTGAAATTCGAGGAGCTGCATGGAGTGGCGACATGAAGTTTGTCGTGACGACCAGCAGCGATCGGACCGCTACCGTGTGGAACGCTGCCACTGCGCGCGCCGTAGCGGAGTTAACCGGACATACCGGACCCGTCAATGATGCGGCAATTAGCCCGAACGGGAAATTTGTCGCGACCGTAAGCGATGATGGGACGGCTCGCGTTTACTCCTGGGAGGAGTTTGCTCCGATTGACGACGTTCTATCCATCGCTCCCAAGCGCGTGACGCGCAGTTTAAGTAAGGAAGAACGGACGACTTACTTGCACGATTTGCGGCCGCCCAAAGCATCCACCAAGTAGCTTCGACCAGCGCAACCCGCAGCAAATAGCGTAGCGTGAGACGGCCATGGGAAGGGAAATATACGCCTTCAGCAGACGTGCGGATTCGAGCCTGTAGCAACGTACGCATGCTCAAAGTCTATCGCGCAGTTCGGGCGACTTATTGAACGGTACCCGGTTGCAACGCTGTACGTTGAGTAGAACGCCATACCGCTCCTCGGAGTCGGCTCAAGTTTGAACTTGTTCTCCGACTTGCTGAAGCTTGATGACTACGAACTCGGCGGGTTTTAGCGGAGCGAATCCGACGAGTATGTTTACGATGCCAAGGTCGATGTCGTTCTGTGTGGTGGTCTCGGCATCGCACTTGACGAAATAAGCGTCGCGCGCGCTACTCGCCTGGAACGCACCCTGCCGAAATAGATTTTCCATGAAGGCGCCGATCGAGAGACGAATCTGCGCCCAGAGCGGCTCGTCGTTGCGTTCGAACAGCACCCACTGCAATCCGCGGTACAAGCTCTCTTCGATGAAGAGCGCCAGGCGGCGTACCGGAATGTATTTGTATTCATCCGCTGCCTGGTCGGCCCCGCGCAGCGTGCGTGCGCCCCATACGACACATCCGTTTACAGGGAACGACCGTAGACAATTAATCCCAAGCTGATTCAAGCGGGCGTTGTCCTGATCGTTTACGTTTAACTGTAATGCTTGGACGCCATGTAATACCGCATCAAGTCCGGCGGGCGCTTTCCACACACCGCGGTCCACGTCGGTGCGCGCCATAACGCCCGCGACCACGCCGCACGGCGGGAACGTTTGAAGCTGACCGTTTGTCAGTGGGTCGATCTCCCGAACGCACGGAAAGTAGAGCGCCGCGTTGCGGGCATCCGGGCCGAGCATGTTAAGTGCGCTGTGTCCATCGATCGCATTTTGCACGGCGCAACCTGAAGCAGCGGCCCACGCTGGGTCAGGATCGACGATGAGCATGGCCCGCCGCTTGACGCAGACCTTCAGCGCTTCGCGATACACCGAGCCGCTGGTTGAGGCGCCGGCGTTCTTCGGAGGTATGCACAGTATGTTGAAGAGATCTGCTTTGGTGAGCGCGTGAAGACCCGTTTTGCCGTCCGCATCACCGTTGATGTCTTCGTCCCGCAAGTCGGTGCCGTCACTACCACCACTTCCGGTCGCCGCCTCTATTGTGCTGCCCGCGAGCGGTCTCTCCGTGGGCATGTCACCTTTCACCCGCACCAGCGCCGATTCATGGTCAAGAACCAAAGGCAAGTAACGGATATCCGTACTGGTTGTGGACACCGACGGGAATGATTCGTTGGCGACTTCGCGTCCATCGGCGAGGCGGTAACGGAGCGTGAGATTGAAACGTGTCTTATCGGTAGCGGGAGGCGAGCTCATCGATAGATTCTTGTCGGTTTCGGAATCGACGCTCGCCTCAATGCGATTTCCCCATTCGCCCGCGCTCGTTGCCTCCAGCACAAGTGTTCGAGGCGTACTGTCGCCGCCAGACAGCGTAACAGTCGCGCGCTTCGCATCGGGATGGACGACGCGAACGATTAGCGCGTGACTTCCGCCATTGAGATAAAAATCGCGGACCGCATAGCTCATCGGACTCTCAAGATCGAGTGCGCCGAACCGCCGCTCGTAATCTGGGAAGCTCGTGATGAGCACCGGTTCATCCGTCGGGCCGCTGATGGCCCTGCCGATGAACGCTGTTATGGAGGTGGGGACGCCGGCTATGGTGCGGAGTCCACCCGGTACCTCCTCGATGTATACGCCGGGGTAAGACGGTGCCACTGCCATCGCTTTAGACTCCTTGCAAAAAAACCATCGATATAGATAAGCGGCGATTCGTCGTCGCATCTCGTTACAAAAGATTCGTTTATCTGGCGCGCTCGTAAATGCTTACCTCACCAGTGACCCGTGAACGTAACCGCTTATACAGTATGCGTGTCGTACGTATCGACGGTAGTCCTATACAAGACGTTTGATGCATATATTGGCGCACTGTTCCCATGAAACGCAGCTTCACGCGTAGTTCGACACGCAATGTCTCGACTCGATGAATCACAGGTATGAGCCGATCCGCCACTATAAGCGATCAACCGATCGCCGAGGATTCCTTCGGCTAACCCATTGCAGAGGCAGTACGCTCAGTACGTTTCTTGACTTCATGAATGTGAGATCAGTATGATCATCACGTAAAAAGGAGCCTCCAATGAGTAAAGACGCAATCGCAGGCGTTTACACACAAATGTTATCGGATCCGTCATACCGACACGTCGTCGCAACTAACCCCGACGTGCTCAACTCATGGGACTTAACCCATGACGAAAAAGCGGTACTTATCGAAGAAGCACGGCGCAAAATCGACGCGAACTCAAATATCGAGTCGGGTCCGGTGATGCAGCATCTGGTAACGAAGCGAGGTCCCATGTTGTCGCCACCAATCGCATCGGGTTTGGGCGTTGCGCTCAACCAAGCTGCGGGCTTGCCGCTCGGAGCACTGAACGGCCCCGGCTTCTTGTCTAACGCCGCGTGTTGCCCTTGGGGAAAACCGATCATCGGTAAAGTGCGACAACAGATTGAGTCGTCGTGACCCCGTGCTGCTAACGAAGGCGGATCGCGAATCGCGCTTAGGTGGGCGATGGTCCACACCGCATCTTCCGGATCATTTGCTGCGCCTTGCGGCGGTAGAACGTGCAGCAGGCCACGTTATCGCGGGGTGGGTGCCGAAAGTTCCTGAGCTGGACCAGAAGCTTGCTATTGCAGCAGAGTTTGAGAGTGCATTGCTTCGAGCGGTTGCATTACGCAAGCACGCGCTGGCATTGTTAGAGCGTGATGATTGCCAGCTCAAGACGGACCCGTCTGTAATCGAACCGCTTCACAATCTCGACTGTTCTACAGCTACCGTTGATACGCTAAACGGCATATTGGGAGACGTGCGGCGCTTTTTGCGCTCTCGCTACGGCGAGCTTGCGGCCTCCCTGGATCCGCTTTTGGACACACGGCTGTTAGCAACTCTTGATGCTGCTATTTGCAGCCTTGCATCGGACACATCACCGATCGGTACGCCACGACTGCCGTACGCAGCGAACGATGCTTTTGCTCGCGCTCTAGACATGTGCTGGAACGGCGATTCAGGAATACGTGTGCCGTTGGATTCGCTGCTGTGGCCTCCAACAGACCGGGTACCATTCCCAGCCCGGCCTCAAGGACGTCTTCGGCCCCCGACGGGCGTCCGGGCGCACATTCGCAAAGCGTCACGACTAACACAGGAGGACCTCGCCGGCGAGCTTAACGATAACGTCATGGCTGAGCTGTGCGCGTTAGAGCTGTTGTGCCGATGTTCCTATGAACATCCTGGGCAGCCGTGGGAAACACACCTGGCAATGGCGCGACATGCAACCGACGAGGCGCGCCACGCGGCGATCTTCCGGCGATTGCTTTGCGCTAATGGCATTGACGAATCGATACTGACTCAACATGGCGCTAACTATGAGTACGCCTACGAGTTTCCCGAATGCGAGACGGGCAGCGAACGCGAGCTTGTGTGGAGATTACTTATTCTCAGCACGGTTTTGGAAGCGCTGGCCATCGATAAACTGCCGGTCGAGATCGGCGGACGAGATTTCGTAGGTCAATATGAATTCGCTCGAGCGCTCGACTATATAGCGATCGACGAGCTTTTCCACGTCGAGAACGGACTGCGATTAACTAGACAATTATGCGATAAGCTAGGCTTGGATCCGATGCTGGAGCGGGAACGAGTGCATGGTAGATTCTTTGGCCGACAGCGCGATGTGCGTGTGGATTACCTAGCAGCCGACGAGGAACGGGCGGCTGCTGAGATTGCTATACTCGAGGCGCCTGATCCGGACGGTGTGCCGTACGTTTCGCGGACGGAAGTGGAGTTGCGGTTGCGCGCCTCATGTACGCTCGATGAATGTCGGCAGGTCGAGCGCTGGGGCTATAACCAAGTTAAGCACGAACTACTTGCCCGCTAAGCGGACAGGACGGTCATATAGCACGTCCTGACATCGGTAAGATACATCAGGCATCGATCTGTATACGCTTGCTCGTTTAGCGATGAGAAGTTGTAATGCCGCCTTCCGCAAGCACTCTTCGTTAATCGAGCGAACGAAGCGCTGCATGCGCATTGGAATTGGGGGACATCGACTGCGTCCACGTCTCTACGCGGAACGAGTCGCTCGCTGCCAAGACCTTCGGCGTATTGACCTTGCTGCCAGTCAACTTCGGATCATTTAGCTAGCGCCGCCTTCCCGGTCGCAGCATATGTGGTAAACAGGAGCGCCGCTTCTTTATGGCCAGCCTTGGTTGCAAGCGCCATAGCGTCATCACCGTCCTTGTTTCTTAATCTCAGGTCCGCTCCTTTATTCAACAAAAACTTGATATTTTTCACATTGCCGTAAGCGGCCGCCACCATTAACGCCGTCCACCCGTTACCACTTGTGACGTTCACACTGGCACCTGCCTCAAGCAACGCTGTAAGTACATCAGTATCTGTCGGAGCAGCACGCATTAATGACGTCAGGCCTCGCGCGTTCCTTGCCTCGATGTCTGCGCCAAGCTTTAGTAGAGTTCGCACTACCGTCGGCTGATTCCTGCCGAAATTTGCACCGTTTCCGTCAGCTGCAACCATAAGTGCGGTGTCTCCGACATTATTAGGTGCGTTCACTGCGGCACCTTTCGCAATCAAAGCACGCACGACTTCGTCTAAACCCTTCGCCGCGGCCCACATCAGTGCAGTACGTTCGTTCCCGCCCGGATCGATGGTTTTCGTATTGACATCGGCGCCCCGCTCGATAAGTAGCAGCGCAACACGCGAGCGTTCCTTGTCGATTGCTAACAGCAACGGCGTCGGCTGCCACTGCACCATGGATCTTGCACGTAATTCCATATTTGCGCCTTTTGCGAGCAGCGCCTGTACGATCTCTAGTTGTTTTTGCTGCAATTCTTGTGATGGCGATGCAGCGGAGATCGCGTCTGCTGCATGGTGCAACGGAAGCCAACCTTCACGAAAGTCCGGATTGACGTTCGCGCCTCGGGATAGCAGCAGTTGTACGCCCGCAACATTGAGCCCGCGCGCCGCTTCGCTCAACGGCGTTACATCTCCCTTCTGAAAATTAACGTCGGCTCCGGCGTCGAGCAGTGTTTGCATGAGCTCGGGGCGGTCGCCATAAGAACCGTCAAGCAAGGCGGTGTTAATCGCATCGTGGCTCGGTTTCTGTGCCAATAAATATTTGAAGATTTCCGCGTGTCCGAGTGACCAAGACAGCGCCCGGTTTACGTCGGCGCCCTTCTCCACAAGTCGCTTCGCCAAACTTAAGTGGCCCTCGCTGGCAGCCGCCATTAATGCAGTACGGTCGCGTCGATCTGGGGTATCAGGCAACATGCCAGCCCGCAAAAATAGGTCCACGGCCCGCTCGTCATTCTTCATCGCCCGTTCCACGAACGAATCAGCGTCGTATGCGAGCCCCATTTGCACAATCTGTATGCGCAGCTTTTCGGGTGTGACGACCAGATAGGGATACGCCCAGATGCCAATTAGAGTCGCAGCCAACACGAACGCCGGAACATAAACCGGACGGCGCTTTACTATGCGCAATAGTTTGTGGCGCCATGCGGGTGCGAGAATATGTAGAAGGTGGCTTACGTCCTGATCGAAGCTGGTATCCCGAATTTCTATGGCATTTTTATGAGCCAGTGATGCGAGATCGCCGGGCAAGTCTTTCGCCTTCGGCATA
>Ga0070672_100001117_pt1 | contig 16384 bp, 7 predicted proteins | sample KBSM13metaG_FD_66151 | JGI IMG/M metagenome (GOLD analysis project Ga0070672, IMG submission 66151) | Miscanthus rhizosphere microbial communities from Kellogg Biological Station, Michigan, USA - KBS M1-3 metaG | ecosystem: Host-associated > Plants > Roots > Rhizosphere > Soil ... | reverse complement strand
GCACCGCTGCGCGCGCAGGATTTCGCCGTGCCGCGCGCCGCGTACGTCGTGCGGCTCAGCGCGATGCCGACGCGCTCGGAGAGCGCTCCGGAAGTGCTGCGCCAGCCGGCCACGCTGCACCTCACGCGCGTCACCGTCGCTCGAGCGCTCGAGGAGCTCATCGCGCGCACCGGCGTCTCGATCACGTACAGCCGCGCGTTCATCCCCGCGGATCGGATCGTCTCGATCGACCTCGAGAGCGGGAACGTGCTCGAGGCGCTCGGCAAGCTCCTCGGCGAGAGCGACGTGGAAGTCTGGGTCTCCAGCAGTGGACGGATCGCCCTCGTGCCGGCTGACCGGCCGGCATCCCCGCCGACCGTCGATTCGACGAGTGCGGAGGTCGTGGCCGGTGTCGTCACCGGTCGCATCGTCGACTCGGCGACCAGCCGCCCGCTCGGGAACGCACAGGTCGCCGTCGTCGGTACGCCGCTCGGCGCGATGACCAACGACGCCGGACGCTTCACCATCGCTGGCATCACGGCGGGGACACACACCATACGTGCCACTCTCATCGGCTATGCGCCGCAGACCCGCACCGTGACGGTGGCCGACGGACAGGTCGTGGCGGCGGACTTCGCTCTGCGCCGACAGGCGGTCGAGCTCGAGGCCGTCATCGCGGTGGGGTACGGCACGCAGACCGCGCGAAACGTCACGGGGTCCGTCGTGAACGTGAACATGGATCGCGTGCAATCACAGGCCGTCGAGGGCGTGGACAAGGCGCTCTCGGGCCAGATCGCCGGCGTGCAGGTCCTCCAGAGCAGCGGCGCCCCCGGCGGCGGTCCCACGATCCAGATTCGGGGCGTGGGCGCGATCGGGGCCGGCGGCCAGCCGCTCTTCGTCGTCGATGGCTACCCACTCGCCAACAACGGGGGCTCGACCACCAACGGCACGACCGAGCTTCGGAACCCGCTCAACGAGATCGCACCGGGTGACATCGAGTCCATCACCGTGCTCAAGGACGCATCGAGCGCGGCGATCTACGGCTCGCGCGCCGCGAACGGAGTCGTCGTCATCACCACGAAGACGGGACGAAACCAGGCCCCCACCGCGCGGTTGGACTACTCCGCGGGGATCCAGACGATTCCGAAGCGCTTCCTGCCCGACGTCATGAACGCCCAGGAGTTCGCGCAGTTCATGAAGGAGCTCAACGAAGACAACGTTCGCTACAACCTGAAGCGCGAGCCGACGCTGGCTGACGTTCCGGCCGAGTACCAGAACCCATCGCAGTACGCGACAACGGGAACGAACTGGCTGGACCTCGTCTCGCGCAGCGCGCCCACGCACAACCTCAACCTGAGCGTCAGCGGCGGAAGCTCGAACATTTCGGGCTACCTCTCGGGCGGACTGTTGAACGAGCTGGGTACGGTGGTGGGCACCGACTACCGGCGCGCCTCGATGCGCGCCAGCGTCAACGCCAACCCGACCTCGAAGCTGCGGCTGGGGCTGAACATCGCGCCGGTGTACGAGGTTCGAAACCTTCCGGTCACGGGCGGCTCGGGACGCGGCGAGAACGGCAGTCCCGCCGCGGCGTCCATCATCACGCCGCTCCTCGGCCCGTTCAACGACGACGGGTCGTGGCGTGCGATGCTCTCGAGCCCGGGGATGCTCGCGTATCCGAACCCGCTGATGTACCTGCGGCAGTATTCGAACAAGTTCCAGAACCTGCGCTCCCTCGTGAACGCGACGGCGGAGTTCCGGCCGATCGAGGGATTGCTGCTGAAGAGCCAGGCGAACGCCGACTACTCGGAGCAGCAGCAGTCGAACTACCGCCCCTCGACACTCGGCGTCTTCTTCGGCAACCCGCCCCTGATCCCGGTCTCCAACTACAACGAGAGCAACGCCATCAACTGGCTCACCGAGCAGACGGTCACCTACGATCGCACTGCGGGCCGGCACCACGCGCAGCTGCTCGGCGGGTTCAGCGTCCAGGCGAATCGCAACCTCGGCGGAAACTTCCAGGGTACGAACTACCCGAACGACGACATCCAGACGCTGAACGCCGCGGCGCTCATCACCGGCAACACGGATGCGCAACGCTGGGGGCTCGTATCGTACCTGGCGCGACTCAACTACGACTTCGCCGACGGAAAGTATCTGGCGAGTGCCGCGGTCCGTCGCGACGGCTCGTCGCGCTTCTCGGCGGAGAACCGGTGGGGCGTGTTCCCCTCGGTCTCGGTCGGCTGGCGGCTGAGCGAGGAAGGGTTCTTCAAGAAGTACTCCTGGTTGAACGACCTGAAGCTGCGCGCCGCCTACGGCGAGACCGGCAACAACGAGATCTCGAACTACAACTACATCGGCAACATCGGGATCAACGACTACATCCTGAATGGCGCGCTGGCCAGCGGACGGACGCTGAACACGCTGGGCAATCCGAATCTCGGCTGGGAGAAGACGCGCGAGATCGACGTGGGGCTCGACCTGGCGCTGTTCAACAACCGCCTGACGCTCACCGCCGATGCCTATAACGGCATCACCCGCGATCTGTTGCTCAACGTCGAGGTCCCGAACTCGTCGGGCTTCGCGAACGTGCTCAAGAACACCGGCCGGGTGCGGAACCGTGGGCTCGAGATCGGCATGCACACGATCAACGTCTCGCGTGGGTCGTTCCAGTGGACGAGCGATCTGAACGTCGCGATGAACCGCAACCTCGTGCTCGCGCTCGGCAGCACCAACGCACCCATTCGCAGCGGTCGCAGTGGTGAGAACAGCCCGACGCACATCACGATGGTCGGCCAGCCCGTCGGCATGTTCTACGGCTACGTCTTCCAGGGGCTGTACAAGGACGCCGCCGACATCGCCGCCAGTGGCGGAGGGTTTCCCGGCGCGATTCCGGGCAACGTCAAGTTCAAGGACGTCGACGGCAACGGGAACATCACGCCGATCTCCGACTTCGAGATCATCGGCAACCCGTACCCCGACGCGACGTTCGGCATCAACAACAACGTCGAGCTGGGCCGCTGGGCGCTGTCCGTCGTCGCGACGGGCCAGATGGGTGGCCAGCGCATGGAAGGGTTCTTCGAGTACCTGCACAACATCGACGGCGTGTTCAACGTCTCGCGCGACGTGGCGAACCGGTGGCGATCACCCGAGCAGCCCGGAGACGGCACGCACCCCACCACTGCCGGCGTGTCTCGTGGCCGCGTGCTGTACCGCGACGTGAGCTCGCTGTGGGTGCACGACGCGAGCAACCTCACGTTCCGGAACGTCACGCTGCGCTACCGCCTGCCGGACCGCCTCGCGTTCGCACGGATGCGCGATGCGAGCCTCTACTTCGGCATTCAGAACGCGCTGACGATCTCGAGCTATCCCATGAATCCGGACGCGACCACCACGGACGGTACGCGGCAGCAGGCGGGACAGACCGCCGCACTGACGCCGGGCTACGACGGTGTCGCCTATCCGGTCGCCCGCACGTTCACGCTCGGCACGCAGTTCGGCTTCTGAGGAGACCATGCGACTCCATATCCGATTCGGCGTCGCCACGACGGTGGCGATCCTGGGCGTGACACTCTCCGGCTGCAGCAACGTGCTGGACGTGAAGCCCGAGACCTTCAGCGGCACGACCACCTACTATCAGACACAGGACCAGGTGGACCGCGCGATCTTCGGCGCGTACTCCTATCTGCAGACCATCTACGGCTCGGGCGCCAACGGTCCGATGTGGCTGCTCGGCGAGATGCGAGCCGACAACACCACGTACGAGTACAACGGGTCCAACCGCGGCCTCGTGCTCAACGAGACGGTCGATGATTTCGTGACCACGCCGGACAACACGGGCGTGTCGGCGATGTGGAACCCATCGTACGCCGCGATTCTCCAGAGCAACACGATCCTGGACCGTATCGAGCCGGTCAACTACACCACGCCAGCCGCGAAGAGCCGCGCCGTCGCCGAGGCGAAGTTCCTGCGGGCACTGCACTACTTCAACCTCGTGCGGCTCTTCGGCGACGTGCCGCTGCTCCTGCACGAGACGCAATCATATGATGCTGCCTTCACGGGAACACGCGTCAAGACCGATTCGATCTACGCCGTCATCATCACGGACCTGAAGGACGCGATCCCCGCGCTGCCGGCTCGTGCGGCGCTGCCTGCCAACCAGGGGGGCCGCGCCACCCAGGGCGCCGCGTCGATGTTGCTCGCCGACGTCTACATGACGCAGAAGAACTGGGCCGCGGCGGCACCACTTCTCCAGTCGGTGCTGGGGATGGGGTACACGCTGAATCCCTCGTACGACCGCGTCTTCGATCCGGCGTTCAAGAACGGGCCCGAGTCCATTCTCGAGGTGCAGTACGCGGAGGGCGTCGTCAACGAAGCGAGCGCCTTCACGCAACGCTTCATCCCGCTCACGTCTGCGCGCGACCTCACCTTCGGCACCACCGACCAGGGGAACGCCGGCGGGTGGAACATCCCGACGCGCGACATCCTCCGCGCCTACGAGCCGGGCGACGTGAGGAAGAGCGTCTCGGTCGGCTTCTATGTGAACGCGGCGAATCGTAATGAGAACGACGTCGCGATCGGTGACACGATCCCGTACGTCAAGAAGACCTACCACCGGTACTCCACCGCCGGCCGGACGAACGACGATTTCCAGATCTATCGCTTCGGCGAGACGCTGCTCGACTACGCCGAGACGCTGAACGAGCTGGGACGCACGGCCGAGGCGTATCCATTCATCGACCAGGTGCGGGCGCGTGCCGGGCTTCCCGCACTCACGCCGGGGCTGTCGCAGGCGGCGTTCAGGGACGCGGTGTTCAAGGAAGAGCGCGTGGAGCTCGCGTTCGAAGACAAGCGGTGGTTCCAGCTGTTGAGAACGGGACGTGCCATACCCGTGATGACCGCACACATCGCGGACCTCAGGACGTACGCGGCCGCGAATGGCAGACGGGGCAGTCTGGCTACCGCCGTGACGCAGAACATGCTGCTCTTCCCGTTACCCGTGCGCGAGGTCACGACGAACGTCGGGCTGCAGCAGAACCCGGGCTACTGATTCGTACGGACGGGCTTTTTGGGTTGCGGCTCGGTGTCCGGAGCGGCGTCGGCGCGCGTGGTGACGACGATCGTCCCCTGCGCGTACTTCCCGCCCCAGCGCTGAGCCGCAGCCACCGGATCCACGAAGGCGATCGTCACGACGTTGTCTCTCGTCAGCGAGCGCAGCGTACCGACACCGCCGAGGCGCATGTCATCGAGCATGACCTGCACCTCGGTCGGCTTACCGAGGATCGTGTTGGGGCCGCGAGAGCGGAGCCACCGGCCGCGCAGCGCCTGCACGACCTCGTACAGCGAGGCGTACTCGCTCTGATCCATCTCGGCCCGGGTGATCACGTTGGCCTGGGACTTCTGCGTTCCACGCGCCGAGCCGTGTGCGCATCCCGCGACCATGCCGCCGAGCGCCAGCCCGACGAGAGTACGAGAGAGGAATGCCATGCGACGTTCCGTGTGAGACGAGAGGCGGGGCCGCTTCGTTCAACGATGCATGTAGCGCGCCGAACAGCGCGGCGGCGACGAGCGAGACGCGCGGAATGATGCGACTTGGTCGCGGAGTGTCACGTCCAGCCAGGAGATCGTGCATCGGTGGCGAATCGGAGTGTGGAGGCATGAGCCGGACGTTCACGGCGGCCGTCGCGGGGGCGCTGGCGATTGTCGCGATCGCCACGGGCGGAAGCGCGTGCGCGCAGCCGCCCGGTGCCGCGCGCGTCTTCGCCGGTGCGCCGGCCGCGGGTTGGATCGCGCCGCCCGGCGTGCCAGGAGACTCGTCGGTCGTGTTCCACGCGCGGCGCACCTTCGATCTCGCGGTGAAGCCCCAACGCTTCGTCGTCCACGTATCGGCCGACAACCGCTACCGCCTGTACGTCAATGGCGAGGAGGTGTCTTCGGGTCCGCAGCGCTCCGACGTCATGCATTGGCGCTACGAGACGGTCGACCTGGCGCCCAAGCTGCGCGCCGGTCGCAACGTCGTCGCCGCGCTCGTGTGGAACTGGGGCGCGGCACGACCGGTCGCGCAGCACAGCAACCGCTCGGGATTCCTGCTCCAGGGCGACAGCGAGCGCGAGGCGCCGCTGGTCAACAGCGGGCCGGGATGGAAGCTGCGCGTCGACAGCGCGTACCGCTTCATGCGTCTCGGCTTCGGTGAGATCCGTGGCTACTACGCGGCCTCACCCGGTGAAGCGGTGGACGGCACGCTGTATCCGTGGGGGTGGGAGGGAAGCGACTACGACGACGCAGCGTGGTTCACCGTGCCTGCGCCCGCGCAACGAGCCGCGGGCGGCCCACCTGGTCCGCCGCCCGGTGGGCCAGGCGGCGCCATCGTCGGGCGCGTCCTGCTGCACGGCGCGCCCGGCGGTGGAGAGGTGGCGGGTTGGCTGCTCATGCCTCGCAACATCCCGCCGATGGCGGAGACGCCGCAGCGGTTCGCCCGGGTACGCCGCGCCGAGGGCGTCACCGCGGGCGATGACTTCGTGAAGGGGACCGGCACGCTCGTGATTCCCGCACACGCCAGAGCGAGCGTGTTGCTCGACCAGTCGCGGACGACGAACGCGTATCCCGTGCTCGAGACGAGCGGCGGAAAGGGGAGCACGATCACGCTCACCTATGCCGAAGCGTTGTTCGACGCGCAGGGACGAAAGGGGAATCGCAACGAGATCGACGGGCGGACGATTCGCGGCGTGCGTGACGTGATCCGGCCGGACGGCGGCGAGCACCGCCGGTTCCACTCCCTGTTCTGGCGCTCGTATCGCTACGTGCAGCTCGACGTCGAGACGGGGGACGAGCCGGTGACCGTCAACGACGTGCACGGGATCTTCACCGCATATCCGTTCCAGGAGCGCGGCCGCTTCTCCAGCGACGCGGCGTGGATCGACAGCGTCTGGGTGATGGACTGGAATGGCGCGCGACTCGGCGCGTTCGAGACGTACATGGACACCCCGTACTACGAGCAGCTCCAGTACGTCGGCGACACGCGAATCCAGGCTCTGATCTCGCTCTACGTCGCGGGCGACGACCGGCTCGTTCGGCAGGCGATCGAGCACTTCGACATGTCCCGCATCGCCGACGGCATCACGACGAGCCGCTACCCGTCGGAGCTCACGCAGCTCATCCCGCCGTTCTCGCTGATTCACGTCGCGATGGTGCACGATTACTACATGCACCGCGACGATGCCGCCTTCGTGAGAGAGCGATTGGCGGGAATTCGTGGGATCCTCGACTGGTACGGGCGCCACGTCGATTCGACGGGGATGCTCGGACCCATGCCGTACTGGAACTACGTCGACTGGTCGCCCCGCTGGCCGCGCGGAGTGCCGCCCGGCGCGAACGACGGACACTCGGCGACGATCTCGTTGCTCTACGCGTACGCGCTCCAGCGCGCCGCCGATCTCGAGAATGGCGTCGGTGCGCCGGGCCTTGGCGCGCAGTACCGCGCGCGCGCCGACTCGATCATCCGCGTCGTACGCGCTCGCACCTGGGACGACACCCGGCGGCTCTTCCGCGATGCGCCGGACACGGCGGCGTACAGCCAGCATACCAACGTGCTCGCCCTGCTCACCGGCGCGGTGCCGCAGGCCGAGCGCCGCCCACTGCTGGAGCGCGTCCTCGCGGACACGACGCTCGCGCAGGCGACGTACTACTTCGGCTTCTACGTGTTCGAGGCGCTGCGCGAGAGCGGCTTGTCCGACCGGTACGTCGAGCGACTCGCACCCTGGCGGCAGATGCTCGCGCTCGGGCTCACCTCGACGCCCGAGAATCCGGAGCCCACGCGATCGGACACCCATGCGTGGGCGGCTCACCCCAACTATGGCCTGCTCGCCACCGTGCTCGGCGTGCGCCCCGCGAGCGCTGGCTTTCGCACGGTGCGCATCGCACCGGCGCTCGGCCCGCTCCGTCGTGCCGAGGGGCGCGTCGCGCATCCGCGAGGCGACATCGACGTGAAGCTCGAGCGCGTCGGCGACGCCGGAGTCCACGGCGTCGTGACGCTGCCCGCGGGTGTCACCGGGACGTTCGAGTGGGCGGGGAAGCGGCTGCCGCTGCGCTCGGGCCGGCAGGAGGTGCGCTTTTGAAGCGGTTCTGCCCGGATCCTGATCACTCCATCGGCTCCCTTCGCTCGAGCGTGAACGCATGACGGACATGTCCCGCCGGCAGTTCCTTTCGTCAGCGTCGCTCGCGGCGGGGGTCATGGTGCTTCCTCGCCTCACCTCGCTCGGCGTGCGCCCGTCGCACTCTCGCATCGACGACTACGTCGTGGCGGAGACGCGGCATGGCAAGGTGCGCGGTGTGCGTGAGGCCGGTGTCAGTGTGTTCAGGGGCATTCCATACGCGGGGCGTGTCTCCGGCGACCGCCGGTTCCGTCGCCCCGCGCCGCTCGAGCCGTGGACCGGCGTGCGCGATGCGCTGACGCTCGGTCCACCGTCCATCCAGCCGGGACGTCAGGGTTCCGCCACCGAGCCTGCGCCGGCAGAAGACTGTCTCGTGCTGAACGTGTGGACCCCGGCCGCCGATGGCCGCCGCCGCCCCGTGATGTTCTACAGCCACGGCGGCGGATACGTCACCGGATCGGCGGGAAGCAGAGGACAGGATGGCTCCAACCTCGCGCGCCACTTCGACGTCGTCGTGGTGGAGACCAATCATCGTCTCGGCTTGCTCGGCTTCCTCTACCTCGATGAGCTGGGTGGCGAAGCGTACACGGGCTCGGGGAACAACGGCGTGCTGGACATCGTCGATGGCTTGCGATGGGTGCACGACAACATCGCGGCGTTCGGAGGCGACCCGGCCAACGTGATGATCTTCGGCGAGTCGGGTGGCGGCGGAAAGACCTCGGCACTGTACGCGATGCCGAGCGCGGCACCGTACTTCAACAAGGCGTCGATCGAGAGCGGGCCGGGAATCCACATGACGACGCGCGAGGTCGCCGCCGAAACGACGGCGCTCCTGTTGAAGCGGGCGAACCTCGCGCCAAAGGACTGGCGCCGGCTGCTGGACCTCGGCGCTGCCGACCTGCTGGCGCTCCAGACGCAGTGGCCGCCCGTTCCGCCGGATCAGACACAACGGCCGCGGCGGCCCGCCGCGAGTCCGCCTCGGGCGGCGGGAGGCTTCGGTCCCGTCGTCGATGGCGTGACGCTGCCGAACCATCCCTTCGACCCGACCGCGCCGGCCATCTCGCGCGCCAAGCCGCTCATCGTCGGCTGGAACGAGGACGAGTACAACTTCTTCGCCTGGCAGCGGCGCGACACGAGCGGGTACGGGCTCGACCTGGCGGCGTTGCGCGCGAAGCTGGAGCCGCGCCTCGGTGACGACACGCCGCGGATCGTCGACACCTATCGCAAGAGCCGTCCATCGGCCTCCCCGACGGACATCTTCGTCGACGTCCAGTCGGTGACGATGATGGGTGTGGGCTCCATCGAGATCGCGCAGCGGAAGGCGGAGCAGGGAGGGGCGCCCGTGTACCTGTACAACTTCGGCTACAAGTCGGAGTCGAAGGTGCCGGGCACCGACTATCCGATGGGATCGCCACACGCGGCGGACATCGCGTTCAAGTTCGACAACGTGGAGTCGCCGAATCCGTTCTCCGGAAGCCGGCCGGAGCGTCTGGTGGCCTCGCACAACTTCGCCGAGCTGTGGACGACCTTCGCCCGCACCGGCCGTCCGGCCGCCGTGGGCCAACCGGCGTGGCCCGCCTACGACCTCACGCGACGCGCGACGATGCGCATCGATGCCGTCTGCGAAGTGATCGACGACCGGCACAAGGCGGAGCGCGAGCTGTGGACGGCGCTCGGCTACATCCGATGAATCGCGCCATCAGGCGCCAGGACGATCGACGTCTTTCGAGGAGAGTCTCATGACCACGATCCGAAACGCGGTGCTCGCTGCCGCCGCCGCGCTCACCCTCGTCGGCGTGCGAGCCGGTGCGCAAGCGACATCGGCCGCCTCCCTCGAGCAGTCCTTTCGCACGCCGCCCAACACGGCTCTGCCGCGCGTGTGGTGGCACTGGATGAATGCCAACGTCACCCGCAGCGGCATCGACAAGGATCTGGCATGGATGCATCGCGTCGGCATCGGGGGATTGCAGAACTTCGACGCGTCGCTGAACACACCTCGCATCGTGCAGACGCCGGTGACGTTCATGAGCGACGCGTGGAAGGCGGAGTTCCACCACGCCGTCGTACTCGCCGATTCGCTCGGGCTCGAGTTCACCATCGCCAGCTCGCCCGGTTGGAGTGAGACCGGCGGGCCGTGGGTGAAGCCGGAGCAGGCGATGAAGAAGCTGGTGTGGAGCGAGCGCGTGGTCGAAGGCGGCGCACGAGTCGCCGGACCGCTGCCGGCCCCACCGTCGGTGTCCGGCACGTTCCAGAACATCGCCGCCCCGAACACCTCCCTGTCGGGTGCGAGCTTCACCGTGCCGTCGATGTACCGCGACGCCGCCGTGGTCGCCTATCGCATGCCCGCAGCGGAGTCCGAGGCGCAGGCCGTCGTCACCGCGTCCAGCGCGACCGAACTCGCCGCTCTTCAGGATGGGGATCTCGCAAGGAACGTGGAGGTGCCCTTCGGTCCCGACAGCCTTGCATGGGTACAGTTCGCGTACGCGCAGCCCACGACGATCCGCGCGCTCACCGTCGTCGCGGCGGGCAGCGGGGGACGGGGTGGGTTCGGAGGTGCCAGTGCGGTGGGGCAGATCCAGCTGAGCGACGACGGCACGAACTTCCGCACCATCGGCGAGCTCCCGCGCGGTGGCGCGCCGGAAGAGACGATCGCGCTGCCGGCAACTCCCGCGAAGTTCTTCCGCGTGCTGTTCAAGCAGCCCGCTCCACCCGCCGGTAATCTTGCCGGCTTCGGCGGTGGCCAACCACCACAGCCCGTGCGCGCGCAGCGGATCGCCGAGCTCTCGTTCACCAGCGCGGCGCGGATTCACCGCTTCGAGGACAAGGCCGGCTGGTCCCACATCGAGGGACTCGACGCGATGCCGACGCCGTCGGTGTCGGCGGACCTCGCGGTCGCGAAGAAGAACGTCATCGATCTCTCGTCACACATGCGACCCGACGGCACGCTCGACTGGACGCCGCCCGCCGGAAAGTGGCGAGTGCTGCGTCTCGGCTGGTCGCTCGCCGGAACGTTGAACCGCCCGGCATCGCCCGAAGGGACGGGACTCGAGGTGGATAAGCTCGATCGCGATCACGTCCGATCGTATCTCGAGACGTACCTCGGCCTCTATGCTGGCGCCGCCGGCCCCGGCATGGTGGGAAAGCGTGGCGTGCGCTACATGCTCACCGACAGCTACGAGGCGGCCGCCTCGAACTGGACGGACAGGATGATCGCCGAGTTCACGGCCCGTCGCGGATACGATCCGAGACCGTGGCTGCCCGCCCTCACGGGTCGCATCGTGGAGAGCGCCGAGGCCAGCGACAGGTTCCTCTGGGATTTCCGCCGCACGTTGAGCGACCTGATCTCGGACAATCACTACGCCGAGCTGTCGCGACAGCTCCACGCGCGCGGCATCGGCCGCTACGGCGAGTCGCACGAAGTTCGTCGGGCGTTCATCGGCGACGGCATGGAGGTGAAGAAGAGCGCCGACATCCCGATGGGTGCCACCTGGTACGGGCGTGCGAACGGGCTCGTGCTGCCGGACATCAAGGAAAGCGCCTCCGTGGCGCACCTCTACGGGCAGAACCTCGTGGCCGCCGAATCGTTCACCACCGTGGGTGGCGTCGCCTACGGGATCTCGCCGGAGATGCTGAAGCCGACGGCGGACAAGATGATGGCGAACGGTCTGAATCGCTTCGTCATCCACACCTCCGTGCATCAGCCGCTCGACTCCGCCGGCCCGGGCGTGGGGCTCGGACCGTTCGGCGAGTGGTTCACGCGCCACGAGACGTGGGCGGAGCAGGCGGGCGCGTGGACTGGATACCTCGCGCGGTCGAGCCACCTGCTCCAGCAGGGCCGCAACGTGGCGGACGTCGCGTGGTTCTACGGTGAGGGCGACAACGTGACCGCCCTGTACGCGAGCCGGATGCCCCCTGTGCCGCTGGGGTACGCGTGGGACTTCGTCAACGGCGACGCGCTTCGCAACCTGCTCACCGTGAAGAACGGCCGCCTCACGGCGCCGAGCGGGGCGAGCTATCGCGTGCTCGCGCTCGATCCGGCGGCGCGCCGGATGACGGTGCCGACGCTGCGAAAGATCCGCGATTTCGTGCGGGCCGGCGGCGTCGTCGTCGGCGAGAAGCCGGTGGAGACGCCGAGCCTGTCCGACGATCCCGCGGAGCTCACGCGCATCGCCGATGCACTCTGGGGCGGCGACACGGGGGCGGGCAAGGTGGTGCCCACATTCGCCGCGGCAACGGCCGCGGCTGCACTCGCACCGGATGTCGATCTCCGTGGCGACAGCACGCTGCTCTTCGTGCACCGATCCGTGCGCGACGGCGAGATCTATTTCGTCGCCAACACGACCGAGCGTTCGGCGGGTGGCGAGATCGGCTTCCGCGTGGCCGGGAAGGCGCCCGAGCTCTGGCGCGCCGACGATGGCACCATCACGCCGGCATCATATCGCATCGAAGGTGGACGCACCGTCGTCACGCTTCCGTTGTCGGCGTACGATGCCGTGTTCGTGATGTTCCGCGCGCCCGCCGTGGCGACGTCGCGACGCGTTCCGGAGCGCGTCGAGACGAATGTCGCGACGCTCACGGGGCCATGGACGGTCACCTTCCCGCCCAACCTCGGCGCACCGCCGGCGGCGACGTTCCCGGAGCTGGCGTCGTGGACGACGAGCGCGGATCCGGGGGTGAAGTATTTCTCGGGCACCGCCACGTACGCGAAGGCGGTGCAGGTGTCCGCGGCGTGGCGCGCGGCCGGGGGCCGGCTGCTGCTGGACCTCGGCTCCGTGAAGAGCATCGCGGACGTGCGCGTGAATGGTCGCTCCGTTGGCTATGCGTGGCGGCCGCCGTTCCGTGTCGACGTGACCGATGCCGTCACGACGGGAATGAACAACGTCGAGATCCGCGTGAGCAACCTGTGGCCCAATCGGTTGATCGGTGACAAGCAGCCGGGAGTCGCTCGCAAGTATGCATTCGCGATCTTCGACCCTTTCCGCGCGGACTCGCCGCTGCTGCCGTCGGGACTCCTCGGGCCTGTTCGCCTGGTGCGCGTGTCGAGCGCCACGACGACGTCGGCGCGTAACGACCGGTAGGCAGATCTCGTGGTGATGCCGATGGCGTCGTCGTCGGCCTACGGGCCGAGTCGGCATGCCGGCGCATGTCTCCTCGCGCGGGTCAGTGCCCTGTATTACCTCGACGGCTGTACGCAGGCCGACATCGCGCAGCGACTCCGCCTGTCGCGCCCGAAAGTCTCGCGCCTGCTTCGCGCCGCCCGCGAATCGGGCATCGCGCGCATCGTGGTCAGCCCGCCGCAAGGCGTGCTCGTGACGCTCGAGACGGAGCTGGAGACGCGATTCGCGCTGCGCGAGGTCCGTATCGTTCCCTCGTCGATCGGCGAGTCGCCGGAGTCGGCTCGCCGGCAGCTCGGCGCCGCGGCCGCGGACGATCTCGCGCGCTCCGCGAGGGCAGGCCACACGATCGCCCTCGCCGGCACCGATCTCGTCGCCGCCATGATCGACGCGGTTCGCCCGATGGTCGCCTCCCGGGTGAGCGTGGTGCAGGGTGCCGGATGGGAGCGCGCACAGGCGTCGCAGCGATCGCTGATGAATCTCGTCGTCGACCTGGCGCGTCGGATCGGGGGCTCGGCGGTGGTGCTGCCCGTGCCATCCCTCGTCGAGAGCGAGGAAGTCCGGCGGGACCTGGAGTCCGATCCGCAGATTCAGGCTGCACTCGGCGCGCTGGATGCACTCGACACACTGTACACGGAAATCGGGTCTCCCCTTCCGGACGGCGTTCCTGCCGACGATAGTCGAGCGGCAATGGGGCACATCGCGCACCGGCATTTCGACCACCGCGGCCACATGCTCGGCAAAGCCGTCGACGGTCCCGTCGTCGGACTCACCGTCGACCAGCTCCGTCGTGCGCGACACGTCGTCGCGCTCGCGCAGGGTCCGGCCCGGGCACCAGTGATCGCCGCCGCCATGCAGACGCAGCTCGTCGGCACGCTGATCACGGACGAGCCCACCGCGCGCGCGATCGCGGCGCTGCCACTTCCACGAGAGGACGACGTCAATGAATGATGTGCCCCGAATGAGCTCGCGAACGCCTTGGCGCACCGTCGTGCGTGCCGGGATGTTGATCGTGGTGGCCGCCGCGACGATGAACGCTCAGCCGCCGGCGGCGCGCCCACGACGCGTGCAGGACACGCTCACGTCGCCGGTCATCGGCACCGACGGCCGGATCACCTTCCAGCTCTACGCGCCGAAGGCCACCGAGGTCTCGCTGCGCAGCGAGGGGCCGGCGCCGTTCGCCAACCAGCCGCTCGCCAGGGGAGACTCCGGGGTCTGGCGGCTCACGACTCAGGTCCCGGCGGATCTCTACATCTATTGGTACGACGTGGACGGAGTGGCCGTCGCGGACCCGCGCAACAATCGGCCCCGCGTCAACATGACCACCGTCCGCAGCCTGCTCGAGGTGCCCGGCGCCGCGTCCGAGTTCTTCGCCGAGCGTGCGGTGCCGCATGGACAGGTCGCGGCGGTCCACTACCAATCGAAGGCGCTCGGCGTGCCTCGCCGCATGCACGTCTACACGCCGCCGGACTACGCCACGAGCAGCCAGCGCTACCCCGTGCTCTACCTGCTCCACGGTGCCGGGGACAACGATCAATCGTGGCTGATGGCGGGCCGCATGAACTTCATCCTCGACAACCTGATCGCGGCGGGGAAGGCGAAGCCGATGATCGTCGTCATGCCGGCCGGACACACGCCGCCGACCGCGGGCGGTCCGCCCGCCCCTGATGCATTCTCCCGCGACCTCCTGGGCGACGTCGTACCGTACGTGGAGCGCAACTTCCGCACGTTGCCAGGCCGAGAGCGCCGCGCCATCGCCGGCCTGTCCATGGGCGGGCAGCAGACGCTCAACGTCGGACTGACCAATCTCGACGGGTTCAGTCAGCTCGGCGTCTTCAGCTCCGGTTGGTTCGGCGCGGACGGGGCGGCCACGTTCGCGAAGAGCCACGAGTCGCTGCTGTCGGATCCGAAGATCAACGACCGCATTCGACTCTTCTGGTTCGCCACTGGCAAGGACGACTTCGTGCTGCCGAGCACGAAGGCGTCACTGGCGATGCTCGACCAGCACAAGATCCGGTACAGCTACAAGGAGACGGAGGGCGGACACACCTGGCCCAACTGGCGCGCCTACCTCAACGAGTTCGCGCCGCTGCTCTTCCGCTAGCATCGCTCGCATCACACCGGCGTCGGCATCCGCTCCGCGCCTCGCGGCTCACGCGCGATGCCGGCGTCCACCTCGCGCTGCGCGTCGGCGAGCCGGCCGATGTCCTTGCCGAGCACGCGCGCCGCGTCGATCAGTGTCGTGATCGGAGCCAGGTCTCCCGCGCCGGCGTGCAGGCGCAGCAGATCGAGCCGGATCGCTTCCAGCGCGGCGACGCTCTCCGAGAGATGCGTCGCCGCGGCCGTGCGCCGCGCCTCGAGCACGTCGGCGTCGCCGGATTGCGACGGCGCGAGCGCGGCGACGACGTCGAGCTCCGCGCGCGCTTCCGCGGCGCGGGCCTCGAGCGCCGCGACGGTGGCCGGCAGCTCGGCGAGCTGCTCTCGATACGTCTTCGGCAGCGCGGCATAGAGCTCGGACGCGGCGACGCCGAGCGCCGCCTCGGTGGCGCGGAACACGCCGCCGCCCACGGCGCGCGACCGCTCCGGCGCGCCGAGCCGGCGCGCGATCCACTCCCCGGCGCGGCTGTTCCAGAGTCGATCGCGAATCCCCGTCTGCCACCACTCGCGGAGCCTGGCGGGAATGAACTTCACGCCGAGCGCGTTGCTCGTCGCGCCGAGCAGCAGCGTCGTACCCACCGGCACGAATATCCACGCGATGTTGGTCCGGTTCTCGTGGATCACGCCCAGGAGCAGCATCACGATCGTGACGGCGAGCCACGTCGCCGATCCCACCGTCGCGAGACGCAGCACGCGGTAACCGCCGGTCTCTTCGTCCTCCCGCGCGAGCGACTCGGTCTCATCGCGCTCGCGCCGCGCGATGCCCAGCGCCGAGCGCAGATCGGCGAGGGTGTGCCCGGCCCGGAACTGACGGCGCGCCTGATTGAGGTGAAAGCCGACGACGGGGAGCAGCGGCGCCGACGCGAGCGCGGCGAGCATCGCGACGTCCGACCACTTCGAGCCAACGTTCCCCGTCAGGTTGGCGTAGACGTTCCCCAGGGTGAGCACGCTGAATCCCGCCGACCACCCCATGAACGGCACCAGCAG
>Ga0070672_100001114_pt1 | contig 16406 bp, 14 predicted proteins | sample KBSM13metaG_FD_66151 | JGI IMG/M metagenome (GOLD analysis project Ga0070672, IMG submission 66151) | Miscanthus rhizosphere microbial communities from Kellogg Biological Station, Michigan, USA - KBS M1-3 metaG | ecosystem: Host-associated > Plants > Roots > Rhizosphere > Soil ... | reverse complement strand
CAGCTATTTCCCTGCCGTCCCCTGTGGCTTTACGAACACGTTGTCGCCAAACCGCAAGTCCACTGAGTCAATCTGCGGCACGTCCTCATGCAGACGAGATGCGAGATCGACGTATGACTGCACGCGGTCCGCAAAATGCTCATCGCCGGTGTGAAGAAGAGCGGGGTCGTCGTTCAAGATCACGACCGCATCGTTTACGTTCGACACGTCGACCTGCGACACCCGCCTGGCGAGATCCGGATGTCGCTGGAAATCCGCAAGGATGCGGCCGGCCAACGCCGCACGATGCTCGGCCGTCGATGGATCGCGGTTACCGGCGGACGGCGTCAGACCGTCGATAATCGGCAGGTCGAACTCGGCGTACTTCGGGCCGAATTCGTCGATAACCGCACCCTCCTGATCGATCAGGTACAGCGCGCCCTGAATCCGGCCGATGCCCAGTGGCTCGCGTTCCGAGATCGCCACCGCGACCGTGCCGGGAAAGACGCGACGGATCGTCGCTTCTGCAACCCACGGCGCGTCGAGCAGCTTCTGGCGCCAGGTCTCGAGGTCGGCGGTCACCATGCTCGTGCCACGCAACCCCTCGAGAATCGCCTGGGCTTCACCCGGAGCCATCCGGTTAGTGCCGGTGACGGTGATCGTGTTGATGGTGAGAGCGTCGGCACTGAGCGCCGCACCGGCCGCACGGAAGATGCCGTAGAGAACGAGGACGGAGGCGACGGCGACGATGGCAACAATCCTCCACGATGGAAGCCAGCCGCGCTTCTTGCCGGGATGGACATGAGAACGCCTGAAGCGTTTGTCCGCTGGAGCGGCAACCGGCATCAGCGGCCAGCCTCCCTGCGGTTGAGCGCGTCCATCAGCTTTCGCGGAAGCGTGCCGATGGACCCTGCGCCAAGCGTGATGATCGCGTCACCGGGACGGCAGATGTCGATCAGCCGTGCGACCACATCGTCGAGTAATCGGACGACGTGGACCGGTCGTCCGGCTCCGCGTCGTATCGAGTCTGCCAGCGTCTCCAGCGTGACTCCGGGAATCGGCTCTTCACTTGCGGCATAGATGTCCGTGAGCACGATTTCGTCGGCCTCTTTCAGCGCCGGACCGAATTCGTCGAGCAGCTGCGCGGTGCGGGAATAGCGGTGCGGCTGAAACGCGACGATCAGCCGGCGGTTCAGTGCCGAGCGGGCGGCCGCGAGCACGGCGGCGATCTCGGTCGGGTGATGGCCGTAGTCGTCGACAACCAGCACGCCTGCGGCCTCGCCATGACGCTCGAATCGACGCTCGGCTCCAGCGAAGTCCCGGAGTGCGCTCGCAACCTGTGCGAATCCAAGGCCCAGTTGATCACCGGCCGCGACCGCGGCGAGCGCGTTCTGCAGGTTGTGGCGTCCCGGCACCGACAGTTCCAGGCGGCCGAGGAAAGCCGAGCCAGACACGCTCTGCCGATGAACGGCGCAGCGCCCGCCGAACGTTCCCACTTCGACATCCCGGCCGACGATGGTGGCCTCCGGATTGTCCAGTCCGTAAGTGACCACGCGGCGCTTCATACGCGGCAGCACAGCCATGAGATTCGAATCGTCCGCACACGCGACCACGCTGCCGTAGAACGGCACCTTGTTCGCGAAGTCCGCAAAGGCCTGCTGCAGCTCGTCGAGGCTGCGATAGCTCTCCATATGTTCACGATCGACATTCGTGACGACGGCAATCGACGGCCACAGCATCAGAAATGACCGGTCGCTTTCATCGGCCTCGACCACCATGTATTCGCTGTCACCCAGCCTCGCGTTGCTTCCGAAAACGCTCAATCGCCCACCAATGACCGCGGTCGGATCGAGTCCACCCCGCTCGAGCACCAGGGCAATCATCGATGTCGTCGTCGTCTTTCCGTGCGAGCCGGCCACCGCAATCGCAAAATGCAGCCGCATCAGCTCGGCGAGCATCTCGGCGCGCGGGATCACCGGAATTCCCCTGCGCTCCGCCTCGACGATCTCCGGGTTCGTTTTCCGTATCGCAGACGAAACAACCACGACGTCCGCGTCCCCGATATTCCCCGCCGCGTGCCCCTCGAACACCCGGACGTTGAAACGCTGCTGAAGGCGCGCCGTCACGTCCGATCCCTTCGCGTCGGAGCCGCTGATCTCGTACCCGAGGTTCGCCAGCAGCTCTGCGATCCCGCTCATCCCGATGCCTCCGACGCCGACGAAGTGCACCCGGCGCGTGCGGCCAAGCATCAGGCCGCGCCGCGAATCACCGGGCAAGCTCCAGCACCCTGTCCACGATGACTTTCGCGGCGTCCGGCCTTGCCATCTGACGGGCGCGGGCACTCATCTCCGCGCGTCCGCGCTCGTCGCTCGTCAGCGCTACGACCTCGGTGGCGAGACGCTCGCCGGTCAGTTCGCGCTGGTCGATCATCCGCGCCGCGCCTTTCGATACGAGTGCCTCGGCGTTCTTGCGCTGGTGATCGTCGGTGGCGGTCGGCAGCGGAATGAGGATCGACGGCCGTCCCGACGCCGTGAGCTCCGCGAGCGTCGTCGCGCCGGCGCGGCAGATGACGAGATCCGCGGCCTTCATTTCCCGGTCGATGGCAAACAGGTACGGTTCCACTCTGGCTTCAAGTCCTGCCCGCCGGTAGCCATCGCGGACCATTTCCACATCGCGCTCCCCTGTCTGATGCGTGATCGCCAACTGTGGTGCGACGGCTGCCAGCCGCGCCGCTGCCTCCACCATGGCCATGTTGATCGCGTGCGCGCCCTGAGAGCCGCCAAAGACTAGGATCCGAGCCGCACCTGGCGGCTGACTGTGTCCGTCATATGCCCCCCGTGTCTCGAAGAACTCCGGCCGAACCGGATTGCCCGCGATGAATGCCTTGCTGCCAAAAAACGGAACCGCCTGCTCGTAGGTGACCGCCGCCGCCCGCACGAGTCTCGCCAGCGCCCGGTTGGTGGCGCCAGGCATGGCGTTCTGCTCCATGAGCAGCGTGGGAATGCCACGCAACGCCGCGAGCATGACCACCGGGCCGGAGCTGTAGCCGCCAACGCCGATCACGACCGACGGACGGGTTTCGCTGAGCACGCGCGCGGCGTCGATCGCCGCGAGCGGCAGCAAGGCAAGGCCGCGCGCCAGCGCGCCGATCGACTTGCCCTTCAACCCGGCGCTCCGAATCAACTCCAGCGGAAACCCTTCGCGCGGAATGACACGCGCCTCGATGCCTGCCGCCGTACCCACAAACGTGACCTTCACGCCAGCGACCCGCGCGAGCAGTTCGCGCGCCACCGCGACGCCCGGGTACAAATGGCCACCCGTGCCGCCGCCGGCAATGAGAACCGACAGGCTCACGCATCCGCCGATTCGTGTTGTGAAATGTTCAGAAGCACTCCCACGCCAATCAAGCTGACGAGCAGCGACGATCCGCCGCTGCTGAGAAGCGGCAGCGGAATGCCCTTGGTGGGCAGCAGCCCGAGCACGACACTCATGTTGATGAACGCCTGTGCCGCGATCATCGTGGTGATGCCGACGGCCGTCAGCGCGCCGAACTGATCTTCGGCCTTCGCCGCGATCCGCAATCCGCGCCAGGCAATGACACAGAAGCAGAGCAGGGTGACGGTGGTGCCGATCAATCCAAGTTCTTCGCCGATGACCGCGTAGATGAAGTCCGTGTGCGGCTCTGGCAGGAAAAGCATCTTCTGCACGCTTTCGTGGAGACCGCGCCCGAACACGCCGCCCGTGCCGACGGCGATAAACGACTGAATGATCTGGAACCCGTCGTGACGCCGGTCGGCCCAGGGATCGAGAAAGGTGAACAGGCGAACCATTCGGTACCGCTCGATCATCAAGCCGGCGGCCAGCAACGGAATTCCCGCAAGCCCCGCGACGAGGATGTGGCGGTAACTCAGGCCCGCCGTAAATACCATTAACGCGATGACCATGAGCAGCGACAACGCCGTGCCGTAATCGGGTTCGAGAAAGACCAATCCTGCGAGGACCGCGCCGACAATCGCGATGGGCGCCAGCGAGTACGAGACCTCATTGATGCGGTGCATGCGGCGTTCGAGCATCAATGCCGTAAACAGCACGCAGGCGAGCTTCGCGAACTCCGACGGCTGAAAGCCCATGCCGGCAATGGACAACCAGCGGTGCGCACCGTTGACCGGGCGCGAGAACAGCGTCGCAACGAGCAGGACAGTCAGGCCGCCAAGCGCCGTCCAGATCAGCGCTTCGTTCTTGTAGGACCGGTAGTCGATGCGCATCGTCAGCGCCAGCATGGCGACGCCGAGGACAGCCCACAGTCCCTGTCGAATCAGGAAGAAATAGGGGTCCTTGTAGCGCAGGAGCGCCCACGGGGCGGACGCGCTGTACACCATCACCACACTCGCGAAGACCATCAGAATGGCCGCGATGAACAGCACGCGATCCGACTTGAGCTTTCTGGCCAATTGACGCTCTCACCTCTACAGGCCATTCTGTGAACGGCCGAGAAACCCTGTGTCCCTGATCGATTAAGATCGCGGACCGCAGTCACCAGTAGGCCCGTGGAATGGGACACCCACCTCGCCGACACGGGGTAGTCGGCGTTCCCAGCGGCAAGCTCCCATTCGCGCCGGGCCGACTGATGACTGCGGCCTCAACGACTCGCTCCTGCCCTTCGCTGCATTCGCTCGCGCGGGTCAGGCCTTCCTCTAGCGCGTGCGGAGTTCCTCCTCCAGCGCACGCACCGCGTCCTTGAACACTCGACCTCGCTCCGCGTAGTCACGGAACCAGTCGAAACTCGCACATGCCGGCGCCAGCACGACGACGCCCGTACCGTTGGCCAGCTCGTACGCCTGGCGAACGGCCTGCGGCATCGACCTGGCGTCGCGGACGGCCACGGCGCCGGCAAGCGCGGCATGAACCCGCGGTCCGGCCTCGCCAATTGCCACCACCGACCCGCCGCGGGCCTGCAGCGGCTCTCGCAGCTCCCGGAGATCGCCGCCCTTGAACTGGCCGCCGACGATCGCGACCACCGGCCCGTCGAAACTCTCGATCGACCGGCGCGCCGCTTCGACGTTCGTCGCCTTCGAGTCGTTGACGAAGCGGACGCCGTGGACCGTCGCGACCGGCTCCATCACGTGCTCGAGGCCATGAAAGCCTTCGAGCGCCGTGCGCATCGCGAGCGGCCTGACTCCGGCAATCGAGGCAACGGCCGCAGCCGCAATCACGTTGTGCAGCATGTGGCGGCCGGTCAGCTCAACGGCCGAGACCGGCATCAGTCGCTCCTGTGCCGTGCCCGTCCGCTTCACGATCCAGTCGCCGTCGGCGACAAATCCCTGGTCGATGGCGCCGCTCGGCGAGAAGAGCACGCGTTGCGCGCGCGCGTGCGAGGCCTTCTCCATCACCACGTGGTCGTCCGCGTTCACGACAGCCCAATCCGCGGGCGTCTGCTGGGCAAAGATCCTCGCCTTTGCGTCGGCATACGCCTCGATGCTCGGATGTCGATCGAGGTGGTCTGCCGCGAAGTTCAACCACAGTGAGATCCATGGCCGGAACGTCGTGGTCGTTTCGAGCTGAAAGCTGCTCACTTCGACAACATGCACCGTCTCTGTCGTCGATTCCTCGACCTGCGCGCTGAGCGGCACGCCGATATTTCCGCCGACGAGCACCTTGCGCCCATCGGCCCGCAGCATGCGGCCAATCACCGTCGTCGTCGTCGACTTCCCTTTTGTCCCCGTCACAGCGATAAGCGGTCCAGTCACCCAACGTGACGCCAACTCGAGCTCGCCGATCATTTCGATCCCGCGTGCGCGCGCGCCGTCGAACGTCTGCTGTTCGAGCGGGACGCCAGGGCTCGCCACAATCAGGTCGGCGCCCTCGAGCGTCGACGCGCGATGTCCTCCCAGTTCCAGCTCGACGCCGAGCTCTCGCAGACGATCGGCCTGCTCGAACGTGGGACGCGTATCCGTCAACATCACCCGCGCGCCTCGCCGAACGAGGAGCTCTGCCGCGGCGATCCCGCTCCGCGCGGCACCAACGACGACCACGCGCCGTCCGCTGACCGAGAAATCGCCCTTCGCCACCGCATCACCGCAGTTTCAGCGTCGTCAGGCTGAACAACGCAAAGATGATGGCGAGGATGATGAAGCGGGCGATGATTTTGGGCTCGCTCCACCCACTGAGCTCGAAGTGGTGGTGGAGCGGCGCCATCTTGAAGACCCGCTTGCCGGTCAATTTGAACGACGCCACCTGAATGACGACCGACGCGGCTTCCATGACGAAGACGCCGCCGACGATCACGAGCAGGAGTTCCTGCTTGATCAGCACTGACACGGTCGCCAGCGCGCCGCCGAGTGCGAGCGAGCCGACGTCGCCCATGAAGATTTCCGCGGGAAACGAGTTGTACCAGAGGAAGCCGAGACTGGCACCGACCAGCGCACCGCAGAAAATCGTCAGTTCTCCTGTGCCCGCAAAGCGGACGAGGTCCAGATACGCCGCGAGCCTCGCGTGCCCGGTGACATATGCCAGCGCGGTAAAGGCCGCCGCGGCCACGCCGAATGTGCTGATGGCCAGACCATCCAGGCCGTCCGTGAGGTTCACGGCGTTCGACCACGCGACAAGAATGAATGCGGCGAACGGGAGATACATGAACCCGAGGTCCGGAATCAGGTTCTTGAAGAATGGAAAAATCAGCCGCGTGTTGTAGAGCGGAGTCGGCGCCTGGTCGGCCAGCACAAGCAGCGAGGCGCCAACACCGAGCGCCACCAATACCTGCCCACCCAGCTTGTAGCGCGGTATCAGGCCGTGATGCGACCGGCGGACGATCTTGAGGTAGTCGTCGATGAAACCGACGATGCCGAAACCGACGGTCGCCAGGACCGCGATCCAGATATAGGGACTCTTCAGGTCCGCCCACAGCAACGTTGGAGTGAGCGCGGAGGCCAGGATCAGCAGGCCGCCCATCGTCGGCGTCCCGGCTTTCGCGCGGTGCGATTCCGGACCTTCCTGACGGATCACCTGGCCGACCTGGAAGTCGCGCAGCTTCCGAATCATCCACGGGCCGAGCAGCAGGCTGATCGCCAGCGCAGTCAGGCTCGCCGCGGCGGTCCGGAACGTGATGTACCGCGTCACGTTCAGCGCGCCGAGATAGGGATAGTTCGCCAGCGGTGGCAGGAGCTGATAGAACATCAGGCACGCTCCGCCGCGAGACGATCGACGACAACATCGGTGCGGATTCCGCGGGATCCCTTCACGAGCACCAGATCACCTGATCGAATCGCGCCGGCGATGACCGGTGCGGCCAGGTCGCTCGTCGGAAAGTAGGTCACGGCATCTGACGGCAGTCCTGCATGCACCGCTGCATCCGCCAGCGCCTGCGCCGCCGATCCTCCGATGGCGTACAAATGGTTGATGCCGCTCCTCGCCGCGAGGCGGCCGCTTTCCGCATGGAGTCGCGTACTGTGATCGCCGAGCTCGAGCATCTCGCCGAGCACCGCGATCTTTCTCGCCGCCACAGGCTCGCTCCTGAGGACATCGAGGGCTCGCGCAAGCGCCGACGGGCTCGAGTTGTAAGAGTCGTCCACGACAATGACGCCGTTTGACAATCGCAGGACTGCCCCGCGGCGGGCGGCCGCGCGAAGGTGGGTGGCGGCGACTGCGATGTCGTCGAGCGGAATGCCGGTGTCGACGGCGACGGCCGTCGCGGCAAGCAGGTTCGAGAGATTGCCGAGACCGAGCAGCGGACTCTCGAGATCAACCTCACCAGCGGGGGTCGCGACGTGCGCACGCACCCCGGACAACCCGCGATCATCGACGGAGACGGCGCGCACGTCGGCTCGTCCGGAGGTTCCGAAGGTCATCGTGCGGCCGACGAACCCTCGCACCCGCGACATCACACGCGGGTCATCGGCATTGCACACCAGCACGGTCGAGGAGGTTGAGCGCTCGAGAATCTCCGCTTTGGCGTCGGCGATCGCATCGGGAGACGCGAAGAAACCGAGGTGCGCGTCGCCCACGTTCGTCCAGACACGGACGTCCGGTTCGGCAATCGCCACCAGCTCGCTGATCTCCCCTGCGTGATTCATCCCGAGTTCCATCACCGCGACATCGGGCGCCGTGCGCACCTGCAGCAACGACAGCGGCAGCCCGATGTGGTTGTTCAAATTGCCCTTGTTCTTGACGACCGTTTTCCGCCGTTCGAGAAATGCCGCAATCGTTTCCTTCGTTGTCGTCTTGCCGGCGCTGCCTGTAATCGCGATCACGCGCGTTCCTGCCGCCATCCGCACCGCGTGCGCCAGGTCCTGCAGCGCCTTCACCGTGTCGTCGACTTCGATCAGCGCCCCGTCTGTCCGACCTGGGTTGTGGTCGACGATCGCCGCGGCCGCACCGCGTGCCAGCACGTCCGCCACAAAATCGTGCCCGTCGAACCGTGGTCCCTTGATCGCGACGAACAAGTCGTCCGGTCCCGCTTCCCGACTGTCGATGACGACCTCGCGTATCCCTCTGTCTGCCTGACCGCCGATCAGCCTGCCGCCGACCGCACTCGCCACCCACGCCGGGGTCAATTGCACGTGCGTCACCCTGCCGTCACCCGGCGCGCGACTTCACCCGCCGCGCCTCCAGTCCTTCGCGCGCCACCGCGACGTCGTCAAACGGCAGTGTCCGCCCGGCAATCTCCTGATACTTCTCGTGCCCTTTGCCGGCGATGAGCACCACGTCGCCCTTCGCCGCGCGGGTGATCGCCTGCAGTATCGCGTCGTGCCGATCGACGACCGTCAGCACGTCGGCGCTGCTCTGGCGCGTCTCGGCATCGGCGCCGCGTTTGACCTCTTCGATGATGCGCTGCGCGTCTTCGCCTCTCGGGTTGTCCGACGTAATGATCACGACGTCGCTCAGGCGCGCCGCGACCATGCCCATCAAGGGGCGCTTCGTTCGATCGCGATCGCCGCCGGCTCCGAACACCGTGATCAGGCGCTGCGCGGCGAGTGGGCGAGCCGTCTCGAGCAGATTTCTCAACGCGTCGTCGGTGTGGGCGTAGTCCACGATGACCGTCACGTCGTCGTCACGCGTAGAGGCAAGCTCAAAGCGGCCTGGCACGCCTGGCAGTTGGCGGATGCCCTTTTCGATCGCCTCGAGCGGCACGTCGAGCGAGGCGGCTGTGGCTGCAGCAGCGAGGATGTTGTAGACGTTTGGACGCCCGACCAGGCGCGAGCGAATGCGGACCGTTCCCTGCGGGAGACGCGCTTCGAACTGGAGCCCCTCGAGCGTCATCGCGAGCGGGCCTGACGACACGTCGGCCGGCTTATTGATCCCGTACGTGACCGGCCGCGGCGAGATCTCAATCAGGGCCTGCGCGCGAGGATCATCGACGTTGACGATCGATGGTGCGTCAGCGGGTTCCATCTCGAACAATCGCCGTTTGGCGGCGAAGTAGTCCTCCATGTTCGAGTGAAAATCGAGATGGTCGCGCGTCAGGTTCGTGAAGACACGGGCGGCGAACTGCATGCCATCGACCCGTCGAAGTGACAGGGCGTGTGAGGAGACCTCCATCACGCAGGCTCCGCATCCCTCGGTCACCATGCGGCGCATGAACGACTGCAGTTCCGGCGCCTCCGGCGTCGTTCGCGTTGCATCCATCGACCGCCCGCCGATCCGGTACGTCACCGTTCCCATCAGGCCGCATTGCAGACCGGCTGCCTCGAAGATTGCCGCAGTGAGATAGCTGGTCGTCGTCTTTCCGTTGGTGCCGGTGATCCCGACGACACGCATCGCACGGCTGGGATGATCGAAGAACTCGGCCGAGAGCAGCGCCAGTGCAAGGCGAGCGGAGGTGACCACGACCCACGGGACCGGCGCAGGGGCCGCCGCCGGTTGTTCGGCAACGATCGCGGCGGCGCCTGAAGCGATTGCCTGTGAGACGTACTGCAGTCCGTCGGCCTTCAGTCCGGGAATCGCGACGAAGACCATTCCCGGCACCACGCGCCGCGAGTCGTACGCCACCCCCGTACACTCGACTTCGAGCGAACGAGCGTCACTCACGTGCGCCGGTCGGTCTTGCGGCGGCATCGCGCGCGCGAAGGCGCGCAACAACTCGCCAACCGTCACGGCTTGCCCCGGGGCGCGATACGGCCTTCGTGGGCGGGAAGTGGAACGTCCGCGACAGGACGCTCCGGGCGGGCCCGACGATCCAGCCACAGCGTTGCAACATCGACCTCGTCGAGTGCAGTGCCGGCCGCCGGCCGCTGGTTGACGACAAATCCATTGCCGTTCACCTGCGGACTCACGCCGAGGCGAACGAGCGTCTGCGTGGCATCCCGGGCACTCATGCCGACGAGACTTGGGATGACGGCTGGTGAATCGGAGGTGGCGCCGGCGAGGGTCACGACGGCGTCGGCCGGACTACTGGAGACCGGCTGCTGACGCACGGCGTCGCGCTTCGCGATCAGCACGGGGGCGGGTCGGTTCAACGACGGGGGAACGCCGCGATGCCGGAGCGCAGCCTCCGCGATCTTCTGAAACACCGGCGCGGCAACCGTGCCGCCGTACGGCGACACCTTATGCGGCGAATCGATCACCACAAGAATCGTGAAGACCGGATTCCGTGAGGGCACGAAGCCGACGAAGGAGACGTTGTAATCGGTCTTCGAATAACCGCCCTTGATCGCCTTGGCGGCGGTGCCGGTCTTTCCCGCAATCGTGAACCCGGCGATCTGTGCGCTCTTCGCCGTTCCTCGCTCGACGACGCCTTCCATGATCCTGGTCAGCTCGGCTGCAACCTCGCTGCGAACCACGCGACGGACAATCTTCCTGGGGACCGGTATTTCGATACCGTCGCGAATCACCGACTTCACGACGCGCGGCTCAACCAGTTCGCCGCCATTGGCCACGGCACTGGCCGCCACCGCCATCTGCAGCGGCGTGACGCTGACTTCGTAGCCCATCGAGATCGACGCGACGGCGCTGTCGCTCTCTGGCTTCCGGAAAATCCCTCTGCTCTCGCCTCCGAAGTCCTTGCTCTCGCTCCCGAAATCCCACTTGGAGGTTCGGGAGCCGAAACCGAAACGCGACACGAAGGTGCTGAGCCGGTCCGCCCCGACCTTCAGGCCGATCTTGATCGCACCAACGTTGCTCGACTTGACGATGACGTCCTCGAACGTGAGCGTCCCGTAGTTATGCCCCTTGGCTTCGTCGATGACCCGTGAGCCAAAGCGGATCACGCCCGGATTCGTATTAATCAGGTCCGACGGTGCCGCCAGGTGTTCCTCGAGCGCCGCTCCCGCCGTGACGATCTTGAACGTCGAGCCGGGCTCATACACGTACTGCACGGCCCGGTTGATCTTCACGTCGTCTGCAAAGATGCTGAACGCGTTCGGATTGAATGTGGGGAAATTTGCCAGCGCGAGAATCTCGCCGGAGATCGGGTCCATCACGATCACCGAGCCGGCTGACGCTCCGCTCGACTCGACACCAGCGGCAAGCTCGCGCTCGGCGATCCACTGAATCTGCGGATCAATGGTCAGCTTCACTGAGGCACCGGAGGTGGGCGCCTCCTCTGCGCGGCTGAACGGGCGCTGCCGCCCGTCGACCTGCATCAGCACTTTGCCCGGCCTGCCGCCGACGAGCCATTCATACTTCTTTTCGACTCCCGCAAGGCCGATGTTGCCGTTGCCGACATAGCCGAGCAGATGCGCGGCGAGCTCCCGCTTCGGGTAATAGCGCGCCGTCTCCTTCCGCAGGCCGATGCCTTTCAGCGCCAGCCGTGCGACACGCGCGGCTTCCTTCGTGGAGATCTTGCGGCTCAACCAGACGAAGTACTTCTGACGACCGTTCTCGTCGCGCTTGTTGATGCGGCTCACATAGCCGTCACGAATTTCCTTGGTACAGCCTTCGTCCAGCGCCGCACACAGGGCTGCGACGGTCTCCGCCGGCTTCTCGATCTCATGGGGTGCCGCGTAGATGCTGTCCGCGTCGACGTCGAACGCGAGCAGCCCGCCGTCGCGATCGAGAATGTCGCCGCGCTTCGGCTCGAGGATGACGGTATCTTCCTGCTGTTTCTTCGCCTCTTTAATGAGGAAGTCGTGCTCGACGACCTGGAGGTAGACGAGCCGGCCTTCGATCGCCACAGCCCAGGCGACGCAGAACGCGGCTGCGACGACAATGCGCCGCTTCAGCATCCGCCGCCATGAGAGATCAACGCGGTCAGTCATGACTCCGTCCCGTTACCGCTGCGCGACGACCGACTTGGGCGGCGCCGTTGTTTCGAAGACACGCTCGACGACCGTGGCCTCTCCGGGGCCAGGCGCCACCATATGCAGGCGGCGCATCGCTTCCTTCTCGACGTATGCCGGCGCTCGCAACGACTCGAGTTCCAGGCGCAGCTGGCGGTTGATCATCGCTTCCTTCTCCAGCTGCTCCTGCGCATCGCTCATGCGGTAGCCGTACTGATTCAGCTGGAACTGCTGAAATGCGGCAAATACCAGCACCACGACGAGGAAGACACCGAAGCCGACTGAGCGCCACATGTCACGATGGCGCTCGAGGTCCACCTCACGGACGATCGGGTTGTTCCGGACATCCTTCTTGATGGCCCATTCGAACGATTCGCCGCTCATGTCGATCCCCCGTACCTGAGGCCTTGGGCCTTAATCCTTGGCACTTTCAATCGCGCGCAGCTTGGCGCTGCGGGCGCGGGCATTGCTCTCGACTTCCGCCGGTGCCGGAACCACCGGCCGTTTCGTCCGGATCGTGATCCGTCCCTCGGACTGCAGCGCCCGGAACGTGTGCTTCACGACTCGATCCTCAAGGGAGTGAAACGTAATGACCGCCATTCGACCGCCGGCGTTGAGCCGGCCGGCCGCCCGTCCGAGAAACCCATCGAGCCCCTCGAGCTCTCGATTCACCCAGATGCGGATCGCCTGGAACGTGCGTGTGGCCGGATCGATCCGCGAGTACCCCTTGCGTGGAATCGCCCGGCGAACGACATCGGCGAGCCGCCCGGTCGTGGTGATCGGCGTCTGGGATCGCGCCGTCAGGATTGCCCGTGCCACGCGCCGCGCATGTCGCTCCTCGCCCAGCGTGTAGATCACATCGGCCAGCGTCTGCTCGTCAGCCGCTGCCAGCATCTCCGCCGCGGTGTGTCCCTGGGACGTATCCATGCGCATGTCGAGGACGTCGTCGCGCCTGAAGCTGAACCCCCGGTCGGGCGCGTCGAGCTGCAACGACGACACGCCAAGATCCGCCAGCACCCCATCGACCCCGCTGATGCCGCGCGCGTCGAGCACGTCGGTCAGTTCACGATAGTCGCTGTGAACCAGCTCGACCTGATCGCCAAATGCGGCTAGAGCGGCGCGCGAGCGTTCAAGCGCCGACGGATCGCGGTCCAGTCCGATGACCCGCGACGCTCCGGCCTCGAGCAGCGCCCGCGCGTGCCCCCCGAGGCCTACCGTGCAATCGATGAAAAGTCCGCCGCGTTCCGGCGCGAGATGCTCGAGCACCTCAGCAACCATCACCGGCGTGTGCACTATCTGGCGGTCGGCATCCACGACGAACTACGAATCACCAACTGCCGACTGCCAACTAACTCAAATCCCGTGCTCCGACAGCCGCATCGCATCGTCGTCGGTCCATGGCCCCTGCTGCAGCTTCAAGGCGAAACGTTCGCCGTTCCAGACTTCGATGTGATTGATGCGTCCGAACACACGAACGTCGCCGATAATCGATGCGCTCTCTCGCAGGTGCGGTGGAATCGCGATGCGTCCCTGGCTGTCGAGTTCGCCTTCCTGCCCGTAGAAGTTCACGCGATCGAGAAACTTGAGGCGCGACGGATGGGTGCTGGCCATTTTCGAGAGCTTCTGCTCAATCTCCAGCCAGACAGGCATCGGATAGACGAGGACCGACTCGCCAGTCAGACTCGTCACGAAGACGTCTGCCCCATGCTGGTCCTGAATGACCCCTCGAAACGTCGCCGGCACCTTCAGCCGCCCCTTTTCGTCGATCCGGGCAGCTGAGCTGCCGCGCAGCCCATTTTGCTCCACTTCCGTCCACCAAAATCCACACGGATAGTAGAGCGCTGATTCTGCGATGTCAACCGCAAGATGCTGATCCCCAGTGAGTTACGTGTTTGTTTCGCCTGCTCTTCGACACCTCCGGTTTTCGCCTGATCATCGCTTCTACGCTGCCCGCTGCGATGGGCTGCTGACCTGACCCCAACATCCCGCGCTCGCTGAAAGCCCTTGCTGCACAGGCGGACGTAGTAGGCTGGCCCACGTGCTTCGTGCGGCCCTCATCGGATTCCCCTCGAGCGGAAAATCAACTCTCTTTCAGCTGATGACGAGCGCGAAAGACGCGCCGCGTGGCAAAGGGGACGTCGCGATCGGAATTTCAAAGGTTCCTGATGCGCGGCTCGACATTCTCACTGCGATGTACAACCCGCGAAAGCGGGTACCGGCGACAGTCGAGTTCACGGATCTGATCGCGCCAAGTCGAACGGGCGCGCAGGCGCTCGTCGACGTCGCCGCGTACAAGAACGCTGATGCGCTCGTGCACGTGGTGCGCGCGTTTCGTGATGCGGCAGTGCCGCATCCGTCCGGATCGATCAACCCGGCGCGCGATGCGCAAGCGATGGAGGATGAGTTGATCCTCGCGGATCTCGGCGTCGCGGAGCGCCGTCTCGAACGCATCGAGAAAGATCTGAAGAAGGGCAAGTCCACGGAGCTCGACAGAGAGCGCGAGCTCGTACAACGCTGCAAGGCAGCGCTCGAAGAGGGCACACCGCTGCGCGCGCTCGGCCTCACTGGCGACGATCGCAAGCGCCTGAGCGGCTTCCAGCTCCTGTCCGCGAAACCGCTGCTGCTGGTCATCAATCTCGACGAGAGCGATGTTGCCGACGTCGGCGCCGACGTCGCGAAGGCCGCGGCAGCGACGGGACTGACCGACTTTCTGGCCCACGCCGAGACGAAGGCCGTTGCGTTGTGCGCGAAGATCGAGCTGGAGATTTCGCAGCTCGACGACGAGGACAAGAAGATGTTCCTCGGCGAGCTCGGGCTGACCGAGTCCGGCCTCGATCGCGTCATTCGCACGGCCTACGATCTCCTCGGCTACATGTCGTTCTTCACGGTCGGCGAAGACGAGTGCCGGGCCTGGTCGATTCATCGCGGAACTCAGGCGCAGCTCGCCGCCGGCGAGATTCACAGCGACATTCAACGCGGGTTCATCCGGGCCGAGGTCGTCTCCTACGACTCGCTGACAACGCGCGGGTCGATGGCTGTCTCGCGGGAACATGGCGAAGTACGTCTTGAAGGGAAGGAATACGTCGTTCAGGACGGCGATATCATCAACTTCCGCTTTGCGACCTAGGCGCACGTGGCTGATCCGGCGACCGTCTCAATCGTGATTCCCGCAAAAGATGAAGCGCCATCCATCGGCGACGTCGTCGGCCGCCTGAAAGCGGCGGCCGACTGGCGCGAGGTGATCGTTGTCGACGATGGGTCCGCCGATGCCACGGCTGATCGCGCGCGCGAGGCGGGCGCATGCGTGATCCGGCATCCCTACAACAAGGGGAATGGCGCCGCGGTCAAAACCGGCGCGCGCCACGCATCCGGCGACTTCGTCCTGATCGTCGACGGCGACGGACAGCATCATGCGGATGACGCACGGCGTCTCGTCGCGCGTCTCGGAGAATTCGATCTCGTGGTCGGGGCGCGGCGCGCCGCGACCCAGGCCACGCTGACGCGTCGTGCTGGCAATGCCGTGTTGAACCGGCTGGCCAGTTACCTGACGGGACGGCCGATTCCGGACCTGACGTCCGGATTCCGCGGCATCCGGCGTGACGTTCTTCGCGAGTTTCTCCACCTGCTGCCAAACGGCTTCTCGACGCCGACGACGACCACCCTCGCGTGCATCAAAGCCGGATATAACGTCACGTTCGAGCCGATCGACGCCGGCACACGCGTGGGCTACTCGAAGATGCGCGTCGCGCGCGACGGCGCCAGCTTCCTGATGATCCTGCTGAAATTGGTCACGCTGTTCAGCCCGCTCCGGATCTTTGCGCCGATCAGCGGCCTGGCGTTGACTGCGGGCGCTCTCTACGGCGTCGCGAATTTCTTCGCGGCCGGACGGATCCCGAACGGCGCCGTCGTGCTGCTGCTCTTTGCCGTGATCGTGTTTCTGGTTGGGCTGGTGTCCGAGCAGATTACCGCGCTGCGTTTTCAGGGCCGGATGGACCGGTAATGTCGCGGCCCTCGATCTCGGTCTTCTTTCCCTGCTACAACGACAGCAACACGATCGGCGATCTCGTCATCGAAGCCGAACGGCAGCTCCAGCAACTGACCGACGATTACGAAATCATCGTCGTCAACGACGGCTCGACGGATGGAAGCGCCGACGTGCTCGCCGCGCTCGCCGCACGGATGCCACGCCTCCAAGTGATTACGCACGAGCGCAAT
>Ga0070672_100001099_pt1 | contig 16490 bp, 14 predicted proteins | sample KBSM13metaG_FD_66151 | JGI IMG/M metagenome (GOLD analysis project Ga0070672, IMG submission 66151) | Miscanthus rhizosphere microbial communities from Kellogg Biological Station, Michigan, USA - KBS M1-3 metaG | ecosystem: Host-associated > Plants > Roots > Rhizosphere > Soil ... | reverse complement strand
CCTTATGCCGGCATGGTCGAGGCCTACTACGGTCAGATGCTCGTGCGCCCGGACGGCACGCCCTATGGCACCTTCATTCATTTCGACCTGGAATCGCGCAGCATCGCCGCGGATGAGATCGAGTTCCTGCGCGAGACGGTGCCGCTGTTCATGAAGCAACTGGCATGAGGGTGACGAGACTCTGCCAACCCCACCAGCGGCAAGAGCGATGACCGGCGTTCAACGAGCTTCAGCGTCGGCATCGTTGCGTCACCCCCACATCGGGGGTGACACCGGCGCACCATCGGTTCACCATGCGCCCGTCACCGCTTGAGAGCTTGCTCATGCAAAGGTCTAGTGCCGGGGAAGAAGAAGCCTTCCTGCACGCCGAGGCGTGCGAACTTGCCGTTCTGTCGACAGAACACGTCGGCTGTGCGGCTGCGGGGCGGAAACCGAGGAGCGTTCTTCATACCTTGAGTGTCGAACTGTTGGTGTTGATAGGTCTTGATGACAGAGAGCGGTTGGACCGGCTCGTCGCCGAGGCGACGCGGTTGCTTGCGCGCGATGGCCGCCAGGACGCCATCACGGTGCTACAAGCCACTTCGTCCAGGCTGCAAGACGTTGCCTTGAGCCAAGCCGCGCACTAACGCGAAGCTTAATTGCACGCGCACCGGCGCGCACATGCATGCATAAGTTGTCGTAACCAAGACTTGATCTGGCAGCCAGTGTCAGATCAAGCGAAGACCGGTCGCTGGAGTCCGCGATCTGAGGGTCAGGAACAGACTTGCAAGCCGTCCTTCGTTTGCAGCGAGTGACGGGCAGCCCACGACCCAAAGGCGTCAGCGGCTACCCTTCAGACGATCGGTGGCTCTACGCTCAAAGCTGGCAGTCGCGCGACTTCGTCGTGAAACCGTCATTCAACATAGCGGTCGTTCATCAAGAGCGGCCACATGCCGGCGCACGACAACTTCTAGATCGGGTTTGTTGGCGCGGCCAGCGGCTGCGCGCCCTCTGACCGAGCGCCTAAGGGAACCTGAAGGTCAGCGGTGGCACCGCGTCTAAAGCGTGGAATATTTGCCGTTGGAGCACTCCTGCGGAACTCGCTTCCACGCTGTACCGGGCATCAACTGCCACGTCTGGCAGCAAAGCAGATGACGAATAAGTGGTGCGCAAAGACGACGTGATCGGCAAGTTCAATGTGAAGCTGCCAGTACCCTGATCCACCGGGGCCCATCCAACCTCAACCGTCGTTCCAGTGCTCAACGTTTGCAAAACCAGAACACTTGATGTGACGGGTGAGACCGTCCCCGATACAGCCCTTGACGTGGCCCAGGGCAAATCGATAGGCTGGTCCTGCTTGTTAATGGCTGTCGGTAGTCCAGCGACCACCGGCACCCCAGTCACCAAGGATGTCGCCCGCCCTTCTGAGGTGACCACCAGGTCGTAGACGCCCGCCGGGATAGGGTGCAGTTGGAACCGACCGGTTGAATCAGGGACCGTGGTTCGAATAGGCACCCCGGCCGTCTGGACAGAAACTTTGGTGGACGAACTTGAGAGTGCTGGCGCCACATAGCCGGTTACGCGTAACCCCGGCTCACTCGACAACGGCAGCACAGTGATTACCGGCCTGAGGTTGAACTCGCCTGAGTTGCCCCGTCGGACCACGGACTTGCATGCGTCGAAATCGAGCACAAGGCTGGTGGTCTTGCCTGCCACGATCTCGACGTCAGTGTCGAGCTTGATGCCGCTTTGGGAACCGCTTGGGGTCGTGAGAGCCGTCTCTGCTTGGCCGGTCGGGACGACGGAGTTTGCTAGCGGATGGGCGTTGTCGTTTTCGGCAAGGACAAGGCGCACCTGCTTGTATCTGCCGGCTGGGAGCGTCGTCTTGCCAAGGTCTAAGAAGACGCCGTTAATCAACGTCAGTAGGTCAACTCGGTTCGGTGGAGTCTGGACAACTTCGGACCAACCTTTGTCCGCGCCGGCCGCCGCAGTACTTGCATGAATGCGAACTCTATCCACAGTCACGTTGACCGAGTCGAAGCCGCAGGACGGAGCATCGGCGAGGAAGAAGTGGACCGCACCAGCGGTACTCGGACTGCCAGTGCCACCGATGCCCCCGCCAGCGCCGCTGCCGCCATCGGCGGTTCCCGTGCTGCCCTCGCCAGTGGTTCCGCCACTTCCACCTATTCCTCCTGGTCCGGCGCTCGCATCGCCGCCATCGCCGCTGCCAGTGCCGTCTGCGCCACCCACACCGCCCGGTCCACCGTCCGGGCCACCCGTGCTCGGATTTCCCGTCTGTCCGCCGACGATGCCGCTAGCGTCCGCCGCAGCCGTTCCTCCTCCACCACAGCTCGCCAGGCTCAACATCGCCGTGGCAAGCAGGAGGGCGGAGAGACGAACCTTCAATTTTGATGAGGTGCTCATGGCTCCTCCGCACTATCGGCGGGCAACTCAAGCCGTTCATCGAAGTAAAAGACGCGCGCCAACGGGCACCGGCAGGAAAAGGCCGCAATGGGTGCGATGGTTCGTCGTGACCGCGGAACGTACAGTTGACGTAATTCCACAGAATTGAGCGAAAACGCGATGCCGGCCAAGCACCTCGGCGAAGTGGGCCCTGAGACCTTCTTGGTAGTTCCGGCCTACAACGAGGCGCGCGTGATCGGGGGCGTCGTGAGCAGCTTACTGACGACGTTTCCCAACGTCGTCGTCGTCAACGACGGCTCCTCGGACGACACCGCGGCTATCTTGAAAGAGCTGCCGGTGACGGTGGTCAACCACTACGTCAACCTCGGGCAGGGTGCGGCGCTGCAAACAGGGATCAAGCATGCGCTCGAGCGCGGTGCGAGGTACATCGTCACCTTCGACGCCGACGGGCAGCACAGGGTCGAAGACGCGCTGGCGGCGGTGCACATGCTCCGCGAGGGGGGCTGCGATGTCGTCTGCGGATCTCGGTTCCTCGGAACGACGAGCAACGTTCCGCGCACCCGCAAGATCATCCTGAAGGCAGCAGTCAGGCTGGCCAACCTGACGACGGGGGCCCGCATGACCGATGCCCACAATGGCTTGCGTGCGCTGAGCCGCAAGGCGGCTGCGTGCCTCGACCTGTCGCAGTCGGGGATGGCACATGCGTCCGAAATCATCAGCCAGCTGAGGCAGCACAAGATGCTGATACGCGAGGTGCCGGTTCAGATCGCTTACACCGAGTACTCGCTGGCCAAGGGCCAGTCTTCCTTGAACTCAATCAACATCCTCCTTGACCTCGTGATCGGAAGGTTCCTCAAATGACTTTCAAGTACTTCCTTGTCACCGTTCTCATCGGCTTCATCTTCTATCTGTTACTGCTGCCTCGTCTCGACCTCCTACGCAAGGGCGCGATCTTCCTGGTTGTCCTGACGATGCTGGTGTTTGCCATACAGCCCGATTGGTCGACAAGCGTGGCGCAACGCGTGGGCGTCTCGCGCGGCGTTGATCTGATCTTCTACCTGGCGCACCTTACGTTGTTCTTCCTTGCCTTCGTCTACTTCCTGAAGTTCAAGAAGATGGAGGCCCGATTCACGAAGCTGGTACGCGAGCTCGCCCTAGACCGCGCGCGCACAGGCCCCTGACAACGGCGAGATCCGCCCGCCTAGTCGGGACTTCCAGGCTCGGCTGCGCCGGGTGGCCGGGCGGTACGGTGCGCCAACCACAACGCTCCGCCAAGGAGCCCGAGCACGAGCTGAAGCAACCCAAAAGCGACCGAGACCGCCAGGGCGTCAGCGGCCACGATCCCGGCGAGGCCCAATCCAACGATCATTGCCCCTTCCCGGACGCCCCACCCGGCGAACGAGATCGGCGCCATCGAGACCAGCATGACAGCCGGAACGATGACCAACGCGGCACCGAAGTCGAGATCGATCCGCAGCCCTCTAGCGCACCAGTACATGGCGGCTGCGTTGAGAAGCTGGACCACCACCGCTACGATGACGACGATCGCGCCCCGACTGCCAGAGCGAAACAGCGCGCAGTGGAGATCATCGGTCAGCGTGCCAAGCGAACGGGTGAGTCGGTGTCTCGAGAGCAGGCGCGCGAGCGGCGCGCCGACTAGGAACAGCGCCGCAAGGCCGCCGACCCCGAGCAGCGCCACTAGCCCAAAGGATCGTCTTCCCGGGACTTTGTCCGCCGTGATGTTGGGTAGCGCCAACAGCGTAACGGATACCATGACCATCAATACCAGTAGGCCGATGACGCGATCGCACACGATTGCGCGCACGGCCGGGCCTAGGCGCACGCCTTCACGGGCAGCCAGCCAAGCACGTGCTGCGTCGCCGGCGAAGCCTGACGGAAGCACCTGGTTGAAGAAGTTTCCGATTGCCATCAGGCGCAAGACCTGCCCTGACTGCATTGGCGCATCAAGGATCCGGTTCACGACCTGCCAGCGCAGCGCGAGCAGCAAAAGCTGCACCAGAAGCAGCGCTTCGGCGCCCACTGCGGCCGCTGGCGACATTGCAGCCAGCTGCATAAGCACCGGAGCTATCTCAATTTTGCGCAGCAGGTAGGCGAACAGCCCGACCGTGATGGCAAGCTTCAGGGCAAAGGCAAGCGCCGGCAGTCGGTCACGCCACCCCATGGCAACCTGCTTCCTGCGCGTGCGCGGTGCCGCCCGATCGCCGTGTGGGCGTGGGGTCAATGCACGCGGATCGCGGGCCCACCCGGTTCGTGCATCCACGGCTGCGGGCCAATGTCGAACCACGACAGGATGGTGGACGCGATGTCAGTGACGGGAATCTCCGGGCGGACCATCTCGAGCTTCCGGCTTTCGGAGTAGGCAATCAGAAATCCGGGCTCGTTGTGCTGCGCCGTCGATTGGTCGTTGGTCGAATGTTCGTGCACGTGGTGAGCGAAAGGCGCCTCGAAGGCCTTCAGCGTGGTATGGCGGATTGGCGGCAGCGTTTCCCCGCGTTGTCGCCTCGGCATCAGCAACTCTAGGAAAACCTGCCGCGCGCGTCGATCCACCTCGAATAGGGGCGTGCCGGGATGCACGTACAGGCCGCGCAGCACATCGGCGGCGCGCTCGGCCTCCGCCTCGTCGGCAAGCGTGAGCGAGACGTCCGGATTCATCTGCGTCAGGACCTTGGCGCCGGGAAAGCCGAGCGCGGCGAACAGCTCGCCTTCGTGCACCAGTCGCACGACAGGGTTGTGAATCTCGTGCACGGGATCGTGCGGCTTCTGGCCCAGTGCGGTGCCGACCAGGAGGATTGCGTCTCTGCCGGCGAGCGCGAGCAACTCGTCCAGCAGGCGGTCGGTCCAGATCAAGCTTCGCTCTATCCAGCTGGCAAAGCGCTGCTCGTATGACTTGCGCTCGGCCACCGTGGCGAAGAAGCGATGGTCCGTCAGGCTGAGCTCCTCCTTGAAGCGTTCCGGCTCCGCCGCGCGCCAGTACCGGTGCTGCATGTAGGCCACGTTGTTCAAATGCAGGGTAGCAAACTGCGGCTTGTGGTCTGCGTACAGGCGCTTGAAGGCGTCCGTCAGGATGTACGACTGGAGCATCGCCCGCTCCGGCACCTGCGCGTCGCCCAGCAGCAACTCGCGCGGAATCTGCAGCAGGGTACGCATGACCGTGCCGGGGCGCACGCCGCTTCGCGTCGATCCGAGCAGCAGGCGCGTAGCGTCGACGTACTGGCGGGCGAAGTTCTCGCTGTAGTTGCGGGACGTGAAAACAGAGAACTTTTGCACCGGCATTGCCTCCGCGGGGAAGCAGTCAGGATCGTCGGCGAGCGACTCAGGGACGTAGTAGCGAGCCGAACCGGCGTTGCGAGGCGGGAAAGAAAGCAGGCTTCCGAATACGCCTGTCGAGACGCCAGCCTTGTCTAGCACGTCCCAGACGCACCGTCCCTGGATCGGCGTCGTGTCCTGTCCGAAAGCGATGATGCCGTGTTCACGCGGCGTCATCCCGGTATATACCGAAGGCCAGATGATCCAGGGCGTGATCGTGCGCCAGGCCCGATCCGCAGCCGGATCGAACTCCGGGATCGATGTCTTGAGACAGACGCCGTCGTCGAGCAGTCGACGGAAGACAGGCAACTTCCCCTCCGCAGCCAGCTTGTCGATCCAATAGCGCTCGGCCTCGTTGAGCTCGAGGAAGAGCACCGACGGATGTTCTTGAGGAGCATGGGCCATGGCCCGATCACCAGATTTTCATGAAGCTTTGAAATCTATCATTGGTGGTAGCTCGTGATGGCTGAGCGCTCTCGGCGCGTGGGGTCGCGCCCAGGACGCAATCCATCAACGAGGCCGCCTCGATCCTGCGCAAAAAGGCCCTCGCCTGTCGAAGCGTTTAGGGTCGCGGCGCGCCGACGCGCTCGTGGATCACGACGGCGCCGTTAGGACCGGTCCAGATCGGCCGCCAAGCCTGCGGGTTGGCGGCGAGCAGCGGCCCGGTGAAGCGCCTGTATCCGTCCGGGTCGGTCGTCGTGATTAGATATTTGACGGGCACGCTGTCGAGCAGCCGCTGCCCTTCTCGCCCGTCGAGCACGAACGGCGGCAGCACCGCTCGCCGGCCGATCCTGAGATAGGCCCATTGCGGGTCGGCCGTGGCGAGCACGTCGTCGGGAGCTGCACGCCCATCCAGCCAGTCGAGCCCGGCGTCCAAATCCACGTGCCCCAGGCCGTAATAGAAAAGCCGGTAGCTGACCGGCCGCCCATTCTGGACGTACGACACCTGCTGGTAGTGCTTCTCGTACAGCTCGAGCCCTTGGATGGCTGCGCGGTGCGCGACCAGAGCGAGTACGGTCCATGGGACTGCGGCGGCGAGCGACTTGGGAACCGCCGGCCAGCGAAGCCGGACGCGCGCGGTCGCCCACACCAGGAACTCGAACAGCGCCAAGGCGAGGAACGGGTAGAGCGGCAGCAGATAACGTGGGAACTGCGCTTGGAAAGGCGTCGAGCAGATCGCCGCCAACGAAAGCGCCACGTACACGACGAGCGCGGTTTCCCGCCGGGTCAGCAGAAGCAGGCCGCCGATCACGAGCGCGCCGAGCGGAATTGCGAGCTCCCGTGGCGTCCACCAGCCGCTGACCGCTTGCCCGACGCTTAGCGGCAGGTGCTTGAGGTTCGGCTTGACCCGGCCGACGAAGCCGCTCGGGGCCAGGGGCCCTCGCTCGGGAAAAAACGGATCGAGGTACGTCAGCAGATTGCGCGCATAGCTCACGTTGAAGTAAAGCCAGGCCTCCGTCTGGTAGGCGTACGCGGGCTGCCTGTATTCCGGCGACGACTCGACTGCCTTGATCCAGCCGTTCCAGCTCGTCACAAGGACGACAGATACGGCGAGTGCGACGAGCGTACGTCTGCCTTCCTTCCGAAGCGCGTGATCGACCACCCAAGCTGCGAGCAAGGCGATGCCAGCGGTCCTCGCCTCGTAGGCGAGGACCGCGCAGGCGCTGCAGAGGGCGAACCCAACGGCATCGCGCCGCCATCTCCGCACGACGAAGAAGAGCACCGTGAAGAGGCCGAACAGCCCTTCTGCAAAGAGAGTGCCCGAAAAGAAGAGGTACTGCGGCTGCAGCAGCGCGACCAGTGCGACACCTGCGGCGAGCGCCATGGGCAAGCTGGCGCTGAGCAGGAGGAAAACGGCGACCACGTACGCCGCGGAGCAAAGCGCGAGCGACACTTTGAGCGCACGCCCGACCAGGACTGGGTTCGTGGTTTGCAGCGCGAGCTCATGGAGTGCGACGAAGGCGGGCACGAGCGGTGGATGCAGGCTGCTCGGGAGGCTGCCGGGCTCGCTGCGCATGCGATAGCCGTCGCCTTCCGAAAGCGAGGTGCCGAGGATGTAGTAGGCGCCGCCGTCCCAGCGGAGGTCGACCGGACCTCCTCCCCGAGGCACCCACGACACAATGGTGGCAATGCCAACGAGCAGGCAGATGAGTAAGCGCCGGCGACGGAATGCGGCCGCGAGGCACGATTGCAGTGTCATCCGGCAGGGTCCGGCGCTTTGTGGCTCGGCACGCCGATGCCCGCAGCGAGCCGCCCAAGCTGGAAGGCGGCGAGCCTCTCCCGCCTGTCCTCCATGTCCAGGTTGCGCAGTCTCCGCTGCTCGATCCAGTCCTGAGCTGAGCCAAACCCTGAGCGATGTCGCTTGGCGCGGTAGTGCGGCGGCAGGTACGGCCGCCGCAGCGCAGCGTCATCGCGGTAGCCAAAAGCTTTCCGCGGCGCGGAGCACAGTGATGTTTCGGAAGTGGTGATACGCGCCGCGGCGAAGCCCATGCTCATGTAACGCTTTTCGCTGCGGTCATCGCGAACGTCTCCTTAGGTTGCGATTTACTCGCCGCCTGCCGTTGCGCAGGGAGGCTAGCGCGCCGCGAATGCAATGTGAATCCGTTGTCCGGAACATCTCAGGCAGTTTTGAGGCATGGTATCTGCCCTCGCGGTCGTCGAGGCTTGACCTGAGCTTCTTGCGTCGCGCGAGGTGGTGACGTTCCAGCGTCGTACGCTTGCCGCAGGCTTCGCACAAGTCCAATCTAGTCCGGAAGGGGCCGCTGCAGACTAGCGAACCCGCTGGTTAGGCGGACGAGATAAGGTGACTGCTTGGAACCACCGGCAGGCAGACGGTCGCTAAATAGAGCAAGTTGCACGACGATGATCTTTGCAGGCAACCATGAGAGCTGGCGAGGCGCTGCACCTCGAAAACCACCGACGTGCCAGGGCGGCCTAGTCGGCTTCATTCCCCAGATGGCAGGAACGCATTGAGGCGATCTCTTCTACAAACGTTAGGGCTTGCCCGGGAACCGGAAACCTACCGCCGCTACGTCGAGGCTCTGCTGTTCGGAGCCTTGCTTCTGGCTACTTCAGGGCGGTTCTTATATGCCGCTTGGCGCAACGGCGAGCTTGCGCGGTTACGAGAAGTCTTTCTACAGTACAAGGCCGCAACCCTTGCGGTGGATTTCGTCGACTTCGGCGCTGTCTACCGGGGGCTGGGAGGCAGTCTCGCACGAGTGCTTGCCTCGGACGCGATTCAGGCAGTGGTCGCCTTCCACTTCGCGAGCGCGCTCGGCGTCGCGTGCGTCCTTGCGCTGCTATTCGCCAGGTTTCAGGCGCCCGTCGTTCGCCGCCTCGTGTTCGCATCGGTGGCTCTTGCGCTCATGATGCGTTGGGGAGAGGACGGCGGCCGCATCGATCTGGCCGTCGTTGCGCTGCTTGGCGCGGCGACCTTGGCTTGGCAATCCGGTCGTATCGTGACGGCCGCCCTGACGGTTGGATTCGGGCTCTTCCTCCACGAGGCGACCGTCATCCTGGGTGTGCCATTGCTTGCTACCCTAGCGTGGCGGGATGCGTCGCGTGGAGGTTTAGGTTCGCAGGGGGTACGCACCCTGCTCATGATTCTAGGAGCCGTCCTTGCTGCGTATTTCGCACTCCATTGGCTGCCTCACTCCACGAACGCGGAGATCGCTGCACGTGTGCGCGAGCGCGTGGGCAACAACGAGGCGGTCGACGTTGCTCTGTACTTCGCCCTGGCAGGCTTTCGCGGCGTTCGGGCTGCCGTGTGCCACAACGCCCTGGACCCCGACACGTCGATGCACGTAGCGATGGGACTCATCATGATCGCCGTCACCACAATCGCCCTAGCGCCGTGGCGGGGCGCCAACCGATGGATGGTCCTTCTGGCAGGCTTTCCCGGCTATTTGCTGTTGGCCGGTGTTGCCAACGACCATGCGCGCTGGACGTTATTTTCGTGTATCGCGCTTTGGCTCTTCGCGATCTCGGCGCCGCAGGCCGCACCCGCTTCGTTCGGTCGCAGGGTCGCCATGGCCGATCTGGCGTGTCTGGCGGCGGCATTGATCGTGGTTCTGGCCTTGGTGCCGCCCACTCGCCCGGGCATCTCGCGGGTCGTCTCTCCCATTCCGCTTGTCGACCAGTGGCTCTATCGCTCGTCCGGTCCAAAGTCGCTGGGCTTTGCGGAGGTCGTGGCGCGCTGTGATCCATCGTGGCGTGAGGTCTTGCGAGCAAGCCCGTAGCCGCCCTGAGGTATGCCCAAGCATCCAGCTGCAGCAGTCATGCTCCATGAAAGCACCGACGGATTTCTTGAGAAGCCTGGGCCGCGGCCCCATACCAAGATTCATGAAGCGATGAATCTATCATCGCTGTAGCTCGTGATGGCAGAGCGCTCTCGGCGCGTGGGGGTCTCGTCCAGGATGCAACCAATCAACGAGGCCGCCTCAATTCTGCGAAAGAAGGCCCTGGCCTGTCTTGTGATCGCCCTTGTGGCCGCCGGGACGTGGTGGCCGCGGATCCAGGGGCCGATCGATCTCCGCTGGGACGGAGGGGCTTACTACATCTTGGGGACTTCGCTAGCGCAAGGTGAGGGCTACCGCATGCTGAGCGAGCCCGGAAGCATTCCGAGCAGCCTGCACCCTCCGCTGCTACCTGTATTGGTGGCAGCGCTCCAACTCAGCCTTGGCACGTCGGACCACGTTGTAGTCGGCCATGCGCTGCGGCTCGGCATTGCGCTCGCGTCGGTGGGCTACGCCGTCTCGATTTTCCTGCTGCTTGGCGCCTACCTGCCCCGAACGTATGCATTCGTCGCGGCGTGCCTCGCTGTCCTGCCGCCACAGTACGTGTATTTCTCGGACGCGTTCTATGCCGAGACCTTGTTTGCCCTGTTCACGGTCCTGTTCTTCATTTTTAATCGACACCGCACCAGCACGGCATGCTTTCTCCTTTCCGGGCTCTGCGCAGTCCTGGCCTACGAGGCGAGGACTGCTGGCATCGCGTTGCTTGCCGCCTGGGTCGCCGACTGCCTATTTCGTAAAGAGTTCAAGCGCGCTGGCATCGCGATCTTGATCTCGGCTGTGCCCGTACTGACCTGGACGGGCTGGATCAAGGCCGTGGAATCATCGGCCGAGTACCAGAGACCTTCATACGCGTATCAAACAGCCCCCTACCTGTATTTCAATGTCAGTTATGCCAAGAACATGTTCCAACTCGCGGATCCGTTCTCCCCTGAGCTCGGTCCGTTTACGGCTTCGACACTGATCAAACGGGTACGGTCCAACGTAGCTGCACTGCCAATGAACATCGGCCAAGCTGTCAGCAATTGGGCCGCGTCGCCGCACATCGCATTGCCTCTTGCGCTCCTGGTCTTCGCCGGTATGGTTCTGCAGATGGTGCGAAAGCAGTATCTGATGATTTTTTACTTAACACTGTCGCTGGCAGCGGTGTGCTTGACGCCGTTCGAAAAGCAGTACGTTCGATATTTGATCCCGCTGTATCCTTTTTTCGCTCTTGCGCTATTTCAGGTGCTTGCGCTCTTTGTCCGGGAGCCGCGAATTTCGGCGACGCTGCTCCCCACTTTCAGCCGTTCCATTCTGGTAACCACCGTCGTGGTCGTGATGAGCTGGCAGGCATTCGCGGGCGTTCGCTCGCTTTACTCGCTGAACCATGATGACGTTGCATATGAGCAGGCTGGCCGGGATGTGAAATACAAGCTCTTCCACTACGCGCCTCTCGGCACTGCATTCGATGAAGGGCTCGAGTGGCTGAAAGGTAATTCACAAAGCATGGACATGATTGCCGCCACAGATCCGCAGTGGACATATTTACGAACTGGGAGAAAAGCCGTGTTGCCGCCTTTCGAGTTGAATGGCGAAAAAGCACAGCATCTGATCGATACCGTGCCTGTGAAGTACCTGATTGCCGAAACCAAGCCGCAGCGACTTGGACTGGGCGCCTACTATCGATTCACTTCGGCCCTGTTGCGCGAGAACCCTCTTCATTGGGACCTTGTCTGGAGCAGTTCGGACCGCAGCATGGTGATTTATCGGCGAACCGATTTCATGCAAGGACCTGAACGTCCGGAGTGATGTGCGGCTACGGCTGGCCACGAAGCAACAACACCGGCCTCATCGGATAAAGGCCTGGATCCTCGGTTGACCAGACCTCGGCCGATTTGACCGCACCGGTGGGCATACGACGGCACATATGCCTTCTGCTTGAAACGTCAGCTGTCTCCTTTCAGGTCGCGCAAAAGACAACGCTTAGTTTGCTTTGCGTCGACAGAGCTCGTACCGCCGATAGACTGCGGACGTAGAGCCTGCATCCGATGTGGATCAGTGCCGAGAAGCGGCGAGCGACGGCTCATGAAACTCGCGAGCCTGAGCGGCCGTAATCATTCGGCGGCTGTTGCTTGTAAGCGGTCATCGGTGTGGTGATTTCCAAATCGCTCGGATGACAGGAAGTGGCCGCGACTGCCATTTCGCAGCCAAACCCGACAGCGGTCCCTGCGTGTTGTAGCTTCATTCGCCTAAGCGGCAGCTTTGTGCGAATTTGGGAACAGGCGGTGCCGGCCACTTCCTGTCACTCGCAAGTTCAGAAAATGATGTCGTCAGCGACTGGATTTAAAGTACAGCCGTCATACCCGCGCCCAACCGATCATTGGTGACTCGATGTCAACTCGCAGGCTTGCGCCCCGCTCCGCCAGCCGATCGATACGACGGCTTGTCCGCGCGAATCGTCGTTGGTGTCGTAGAGAAAGACACTCGGCGGAGGCTTGCAGCTGCACGTGGATCTCCTGCGACTTTCGCGCCAGGTAGTCGAGGATCCTGAGGGTCGAGTTGCGGAGATGGGGTGCCGAGAAGACGCCGTACCAGAAGTGAACGCCCATCGGCGTAGCGCGCTCAACGACACGGACGAGCGCGTCCCACGGATTGAGCACCGCCTAGAAGTCACCGAAGATAGCAACCGGAGGAGCGAGCCCGGGTGACTTGTCGGTGCAGCAGTCCAACCGGTACTTTCTGGTGATCAACCGGAAGACCGCAAAGTCGTTCGCATTGGCCATTCCGCCATTGCTCAAACTACGCGCAGTCGAATTGATTGAGTGACATGGTCCGCCGTTTTGACGGTTGTGGGCGAGAGTCCGCCGGTGTAGGACGGAGAGGTCTCCCATCTTTCATGGTCAGTCTAAACCGCTGTTAGCAATCGGCTCATTCGCACTACCTCAGTCTGTGTCTCCCGCAGGTGGTCCGTGAGCACAGATGAGTTGAGCACTACGTACTCGGCGGTTCGATTGGTCGCCATGGTCCCGACGGGGCCCCCGGGCGTGGCAGGGTGGGTGACCAGAAGATCGCCAGTGGCCGCTGTTCTCAGCCATTTGCTGAGCAGGTGGCGATAACCCCTTTCGTCCGCATGAAGGCTGTGAATTCCGAGCAAGTGACGGTTCTGCCGGAAGTCGCTTCGTGCGGCCAGGTGTCGAAGTCCTGTGGCGCCTAGCCATTCGATGATCGCCGACTTTACTTGAGACTCCATTTGCACTACGTCCGCTGGCAAGCCTACGGAGCGTGCTCTGCGCGTGTCACGAAGCCAGGGACGCGGGTTATAGCGGCGGTATAGGGTGTCGACGAGCAACTCGCGAACTTGTGGGAGTTGGTGAACGTGCTGATGGCCGTCCACATGGTCGGGCGGGCGCCCGACAGCGGCTTCGAAGGCATCGCATTGGCGTTCGACCTGGTCCCGGATAAGGCGCCGATTTAGCCGGCGCAACACGCCCATTGCAATCAGATCTGCAAGCTGCCATGCAGAACGTCCCAACGGATACTGGGTCAAGTCCAGATGCAACCCAAGGTCAAGCTGGTTTCGCTCGAATTCGCCCAAGGCCGCGGCGCCGCGAAGCCATGCCGGACCTCCGGTCATACAACTGATCGCCGAGATTCGTCCAGTGCGAGCGAGCTCGAGCGCCGCAGCATTGATGGTGGCGTGTTCACCGAAGTCGTCGACAACGATCGCAATCTGCTTCTTCATGCGCGTTGCTCGAAGATCATCGGCGCATGACGTCGGCCTTGAACACAACACTCAGGCGACTCGGGTGGTTTGTCGCGGTCGGCACTGCGGCAGCCGCAGTGCACTTTTTCGTCGTCGTCCTTCTTGTCGAAACAGGCGGCTGGCGACCGCTGGTCGCCACGGCCCGATCGGCACGAAAGACTTGCTCTACGGATGGATTCAGACGACGGCGGTCAGGAAGGCGCTGGTGCTCAACGAGAAGGTCAATGCCGCGCTCGTGCAGAGCGTTATCAACAAGGGCTACGCACCGAATCTGACCGACACCGAAGCCGAACAGCTCGGCCGTGATCCCTTTCTCATCGCCTATGCGCTGGCCGACGTTGCCAATCGCACCGTGGTCACGTCGGAAGTGTCGAAACCAACCTTGACGCGGCAAAACCGGCGCGTGCCAGATGTCTGCCAGATGATGGGCGCAAAGCAATGCGATCCGTTCGCCTTCAACCGGGTGTTGAAATTCAGCACCCAGTGGAAGAAGAAGGCCTAGCCGCGTTCCTCGACCAGCTGCATGCGCCCAGCGCGCAATGAAACGGCGAAGGCGATCACGCCGCCCTCCGCCTCCGGCGGCGTCAGGTGCGCATGCGGCCGCGTCGATGCGATGTTGATGAAGAATGCGACGGGGTAACGCAGCACGCGCAGCATGGTGGCCAGGTTGGTGTAGTCATCGCGCGAGCGCGCCGGCGTGCCGCGGCGTTTGAGCTCGATGGCGGCTAAATTGCCGTCGGCGCGGTGCCGGTGCCGCTCGGGGTCGAACGGCTCGTGAATCACGATGTCGGGCCGGATCGTCAATCCGTGAAGCAGCTTGGTCTTCTGATACTCCTGCTCGACCAGGGCCGGCGCAGCCAGGTTGAGCCGACGGCCCAGCTCGACCAGCAGTTGCCCTTGAAACCCGCGCTCGGTCTCATAGAACCTGGGAGCGGTTATGGCTTGCAGTGCGTCGCGCAGGCAGGCTGCGATTTCTTTAGGTTCTATGCGTTGCCTTGATATCGGGGCGCGGCGCGGCGAGTTGAATCCCAATCTCCCGCGTCCGTTTTCTGTCTTGATGGAGCAGATGTCGGCACGGGTTCGCTCTTGACGTTGGACGTCCACCTTTCTGAAATATCGCCGCGGGTCCCCTACTGTCTGCGGCGGAAGACTCGAGGGGCGGCGCTTCTGGTCGGCCGCTTCCGCCTACATATTGGCGGCCGACTAGGTTGGTCGGCTGCAATGATTGTCGGAAGTGCCATTTCGAGGCCTTGGCGAGCAGACATTCATTCGAGCGGGCCGTCGACGCCGAATACGCTTGCAGCGATTGAGCTCCCGGAAGTATCCAAATTCAAAGTAGCGAGGGTCGCAAGAGATTGCCGCCGCTGACGACGCGAACAGAACTGCAGCGACGGCGGGCATGGGCCAAACGGTACACCGAGTTCAGGCAACGCCACCATCGCTCGGCGTAGTGGCTGCCGGCGCTGATCGAAAAGGCGAAGGCCCGTTCGTTGGCCCGTTGAAGATGCCGATTAACCGCGAGCCCGCATAAAACTTTAGGAGCGGGAGGACACCGCTTCCGCCGGATGACCAGGAAATACGGGGTTTAATGCCTTTTGCATTTCGTACCCACCATAAAACCTGCCTTTAAGAGCTCCACGGCTTGCATGATGCATGTTCATCATCGACAACTGTGGGGCTAAGCAGTGGAAAAAACGGGGGCGCGTTGACCGAATGCCCCATCACGAGCTAGAACTCAGTGGGGTGTCTGGTTAGCGCATCTACCGTGAAACTACGGCACTACCTTGCCAACTTCGGAAGATTCAAGCGGTTAAGCTGCTTGCCCACGAAGCGGGGTTGAACCAATTGCTCGTAGTTTCTCTTTAGTCGGTGGCGGCACGCGCCGGCGAGACCTTCCAGAGGAGGATGGCTATGCTCCCAGCGACGAGAAATTTGCGCGTTTCACCTCGGACTTCTCCTCGTCATTCGCAGAAAAAAACGGGCCGAGCGAAAGGGAAAACGACGGGATCCTGAGCACAAGCGAAGCGATCCGCACCTGACTCGCAGGCCATCGATCGCATACCTGGTCATCGCGGCGAAATTTAAAAGGCTGCGAGATGTCGGCGTTCGGCCTATTCTTCGGCGCCATCCCCTTCAAGGTCCTGTGAGCGTGGGTCGTCGACCGTTTTCTGACCAGCAAACCGACGCCGGACCGAAGCGGGGTTGGTTGCGCATCTTCGCGATCGCGCTGGGCGGCATCGGCTTCGTGCTTGGCGCGATCTACGTCGCCGTCATCGTTGCCTTTCCGCCGGCGCGCTTGGCGGTCCTCCTGGCGGACCAGGTGAAGGCCGCGACCGGTCGCGAGTTCCGCATCGATGGCGGCTTGTCGATCCGAGTGCTGCCGAGCATCGCGATCCAGGTCCGCGACGTCGTGCTCGGCAATGCGGCCTGGGGCTCGCGGGTCGACATGGCCACGGTGCGGCGCGCCGCGATCGACGTGTCGCCGGGAGCGCTGCTCAAGGGCGAGCTCCGCATTCTGCGCATCGACGTCGAGGGCGTCGATGCGCTGCTCGAGGTCGATGGCGCCGGTCGGTACAACTGGCAGTTCACTCCGCCCACGTCGCCGGCTGCCGACACGAAGCCCGCGCCTGCCGATGGGCAAGCGCCCTGGTTCGACCTCAAGCGAGTTGTCGCATCCGACGTGCTTGTCGCCTACCGCGACGGCAGCAAGTCGCCGCCGCAGA
>Ga0070672_100001090_pt1 | contig 16533 bp, 13 predicted proteins | sample KBSM13metaG_FD_66151 | JGI IMG/M metagenome (GOLD analysis project Ga0070672, IMG submission 66151) | Miscanthus rhizosphere microbial communities from Kellogg Biological Station, Michigan, USA - KBS M1-3 metaG | ecosystem: Host-associated > Plants > Roots > Rhizosphere > Soil ... | reverse complement strand
CTTGACGCCGGTGCTGCCCGCCGGGTCATCCTCGGGTACGGCTGTGATTGTGGCACCGGGCGGCGGGTTCCTCGGACTGGCAATGGACACGGAAGGCTGGCAAGTCGCGCGGTGGCTTGCCAACCATGGCATCGCTGCCTTTGTCCTCAAGTACCGGGTGCTGCCGACTCCGCCGTCGCTCGAGGTGTTCGAAAACGAATTCAACCGCATGCTCCGCGGCGAAAAGGTCAGCTTTTCCAACCCATCGGATACACCACCCGAGGCATTGGCCGATGCGATGGCCGCGCTGAGTCACGTTCGAGCGCATGCCCGGGAGTTCGGCATCGATCCGCGCCGCGTCGGCTTCATGGGGTTCTCCGCTGGCGGCTTCCTCACTCGCAGCGTCATCGCCAATGCCGGGAGCGAGATGCCCGCCTTCGGCGCGCCGATCTACCCCAACATGGCCTCCATGGAAGTGCCGCAGAACGCACCGCCGATCTTCGTCCTCATTGCCTCTGATGATTTCCTCCTGGATCGCGGAGGTCTTGGCCTGGTGCAGAGCTGGCGCGATGCGAAGAAGCCCATCGAGTTTCATCTGCTCGCGAACGGGGGCCATGGTTTCGGGCTCGGACGATCCGGCACATCGACGCAAGGCTGGATGGAGTTGCTGTACCACTGGTTAGAGGTGCAGAAGCTCCTCGCAGCCACCTGAACCGGATCAATCCCCAAGGAATCGTCAGTGTCTTACCTGCGCAATACCTGGTACGTCGCCGCCTGGGCTAAGGAGCTGAAAAAGGGCGTGATGCTGCGCAGGAGGCTGCTGGACGAGTTTTACGTACTGTTTCGCGACAATGACGGTCAACCGAGGGCACTCGTGGATCGATGCCCACATCGCTTTGCGCCGCTGTCGATGGGCAAGTTGATTGGGGAAGGCGCTGCGATCCAGTGTCCGTACCACGGCTTGCGATTCGACGTCGAGGGCCGCTGTATTCACAATCCTCACGGCAAAGTGCCGCCCGCACGTACGCCCGCACTCACCGTCGTCGAGAAGTTCAGTGCAATCTGGATATGGATGGGAGAGCCAACCCTGGCTGATGCGACGCTGATTCCAGACTTCAGCTTCCTGTCGCCCGACGCGCATGCGGTCTCCTGCGAAATGATCATCATCGAAAGTCATTTCGAGCTCGAATCCGACAACATTCTCGACCTGAGCCACATCGAATATATCCACCCGCTGTTTTCCAGCGAGGCTGTTTCCGCCGGAGAGTACGAATGCACAACGGAGGGTGACACCGTCTGGTCGAAACGCCACATACCGAATGACACTCTGCCGACGTTCCTTCACGAGGCGTTTGGCCTTCCGCGCGGCGCAAAGGCGGACCGCTGGTTGAACGTGCGTTGGAATGCGCCGGCCTGCATGGCGTTGTGGGCCGGAGCGGTCGAGAGAGGCAAGCCCCGCGAGAACGGCAATGAAAGCGTGGGCGCCCACCTCTTCACGCCCGAGACTGCCAATACGACGCACTACTTTTTCGCGGCCTCGTTTCCCCGATCGCTCGGCGCGATTGCCCAGGAACTCGCGGATAACTCGATCGCAGTCGCCATCGGACCCCAGGGCGTGTTCACTACCGAAGACAAGCCCATCATCGAAGCGCAGGCGCAGAACATGCTCGGCCGGGAATTCTGGGAGATGAAGCCACGCCTGCTTTCGATCGATGCGGCATCCGTTCAGGCCCGGCGGATCCTGGCCCGAAAGATCGAACGAGAAAATGCGACAGCCAGCCATCAGTCCTAACTTCTTGGAGACGACCCCCAATGCTAATGCACTCGCGCATGCTGACACTTGGAAGCCCGGCAGCGGACTTCAGCCTGCCTGACCCGTCCGGAGGCGTGCACAAGCTGCATGACTTCGACAATGCCCAGGGGTTGGTGGTGGCGTTCCTGTGCAACCACTGTCCTTTCGTGAAGCACATCCTCGGCGGATTCACGGCATATGCGCGTGACTACGGCAGCCGCGGAATCGCTGTCGTGGCGATTTCCACCAGCGACATCGAGAGTTACCCGGAAGATTCCCCAGAGCACATGGCCCGGCTGGCGGCCGAATACGGCTTTGGGTTTCCCTATCTCTTCGACGAATCTCAGCAGGTTGCCCTCGCCTACGAAGCAACCTGCACGCCAGACCTCTTCTTATTCGATCAACAAAGGCGGCTGTACTATCGCGGCCAGTTCGACGGCAGCCGCCCGTATACCGAATGGGACGTGAAATTCGGAACGAAGCGCAACACCGTGCCCGTCGACGGAGCGGATCTGCGTGCAGCATCAGACGCTCTCCTCGCCGGTCGCAGCCCACCTGAGGACCAGCGCGCAAGCGCGGGGTGCAGCATCAAGTGGAAGCCCGAAAACGAGCCCGGCTGGACCTTCCCGCCAAAGCCTGCCCATACCAACTGAGCCCTCACCGGGCATCATCCGCTGCTACGGTGCCGGGGCGTCGTTTCGTCCGCGCAAGGAGGCCTGAAGCTTTTCCGCCAGCGACGATCGACTCACCAGCCACAATCCAAGGGCCGTGAGTACTGCAGCGGCCACGTAGGGGGCGCCGGGTAGATATATATAAGAGTCCTTCGACGAGAACTCGGTGAACAACGGCGGCATCGTCAGCGGAGTAATGATCGCAGCCAGGCTCCTGAGACTTGCGACTACACCCTGCAGCGTGCCCTGCATGTTTGGAGGAACCTGGGTAGACAGCAGACTGGATAGCAGTGATGCGCTCATATACCCCATGCACGCCGGCAGGATCAGCACGAACAGTACCCAGCCGCTCGGTGCAAAGGCGAATCCCAAGAATCCCGCGATCGTCGCAGTCAATCCAAGATACAAGCCGCGCTGCCCTCCATATCGACGCACGAGGTGGTCGATGAAAGCACCCTGCGTCACGATGGTGCAGATGCCGAAGAGGCCCAGCGAGTAGCCCACCATCGCCGGCGTCCAACCGAACGAATGCATCGTAAAAAATGGCCAGGTTGAGGGCAGCGTGTGGTTCGCGACGTGCAGCAGCAGCAATGCGAGCAGCAAGCTCCCAGCGACGTGGTGATCCTTGAGATGCAGCAGTGCGCCCAGCGGATTCGCACGAGAGAGCCGGAACGGCTGACGGAGCGCAACTGCCAGCGACTCCGGCAATACGAATGCGCCGAACAGCAGGTTGAAAAGCGCCAGTCCCGCGGCAGCGAAGAAGGGCACGCGCAGTCCCCACTCGATCAGGGTGCCGCCGATCACCGGTCCGAGCATGAAGCCAACGCCGAACGCGGCGCCCATGAGTCCGAACAGGCGTGGTCGATCCTTCGGATCGCTGACGTCCGCAATATACGCAGCTGCAGTACTCGGCGTCGCCCCAAAAATACCCGCGAGGGCCTGTGCGATGAATACCCAGGCAAGTGTCGGAGCAAAGGCCATCAACAGATAATTGATGCCAAATGCCCCCAGTGATGCGAGCAGCACCGGACGACGTCCGTATCGATCGCTGAGTGCTCCGAGAACAGGAGCGGCCAGGAACTGCATCACGGCGAACAGAGCCGTGATGAAGCCAGCGTAAATCGCCGCCTGACGCAAGCCCCGCCCGGTGAGGTTTTCGATGAGCTCCGGCATCACGGGCGCGAGCAGGCCGAGGCCCAACGAGTCGATTGCGATCGTCAGGTAGATGAAAGTGCGCGCGGACCGGCTCGAACTGATTGTGCTCACGGCTGGATCTCTGCCGATTTGCGACGCAATTCGATGGGCAACCATCTATTCATCAGTCGTAGATCGGCCGCAATTTCATGTCGAGGTGGTAGCGCGTCAACGCCATCGACGCCAGGAGGTCTGGCGATCCGTCGTATTCGACCGAAATCCAGCCTTTGAACTGATGCTTCTTCAGCAGCCGATAGAGCCCTTCGAGGTCGAGAGTCCCTTCTCCTGGTTCCCAGAACCAACGATGGCCGTCGTCCGCGATTTCCGGATCCTGAGAATAGCGAACCTGGTCCGGCACGTTGGGCGACGCAGTATCTTTCAAGTGGAAAGTGCAGATACGGTCGTGATAGTCCTCGTAGAAACTCAACAAGTCCTCACCCATGATGGAAATCTGCGCGGTATCCACGCAGTAGTGCACGTAGCGAGCGTCGGTGAGCTCGATGAACTCACGGTGATTCTCGCGATTGATGGCGCAGAAGAACTCGTTATGCAGACCGACCTTGACGCCGTGGTCAGTAGCGTACTTCCCCACTTCGTTGATGGCTTTCGCGCACTGTCGAACTGCTTCGCTCGAAAGCGGCCCTTCACCGAAGTAGTTGCTGGTCGGACAGGTATTCATGTGAATGCCGCCGAACTCGACGATCGTATCTACGGCGCGACGGCCGGCGGTGACCACTTCATCGAAGGCGGCCGCCTTATGTGACGCGTGGGCGCCGTGAAACATGCCGGTCACGGTTACGCCCCGCTCCGCGGCGAATTCGGTGAATGCCAACGGCGAGCCGAACAATGGCAGCAGGTCGGCGAGATCCCATGGAGCGAGCTCGATGCCCTCGTATCCAAGCGCCTTCTGGTAACGCAGGATGCGGTCCCAATCCGAGTAGTAGGCGGTGTTGGTTCGGTCCTCGTAATAGAACTCGCGGAAGTTGTCGATCTGTTTGTACGGGATCGTCTTCCAGTGGCACATGTTCGCGTAGCGGATGTTCGGCATGGGATGACTCCGAATATCAGTGCGTGAGCGAGCGCTGTCGGTTCAACCACGACCGGGCACGCAACAGGGCACGCATCGGATCCCGTGTCTGACGGCAGCTGATGGTGATCTCTCCCGTGTAGTTGGCAGCCTGCAGGGCGCGCAGCGCAGCGGACAGGTCGACCGATCCCTGACCGATGTCACGAAAGACCTGGGTGGCGCGCGCCGTGGGAAACTCCGGATTGGGCTTCTTCCAAGTCTCGTCCGCATCCTTGAAGGTCGTGTCCGTCAGATGAACACTGCCGATGCGGGGAGCGTTTCGCGAAATGAAGTCCAGTACATTCACGCCGCTGATATGCAAGTTCGCCGTATCAACGTCGAACACGACGCTCGCCGGCGACCGATCCAGGAACCGCTCGATGGCTTCTCCGCGCAGCAGGCTCCAGTACTCGTTGCGAAGTGACAGCTTGATCGCAGCCTTGTCTGCGCGCGCTGCGAGCTGGCTGACGAGTTCCAGCGTGCGGTCCAGGAATCCTGGTATCAGTGCTTCCACGTCGGGATGGTGGTGCCTGACCAGCCCGTAGGCGGGTGTTACCGATAGATTGAAGTAGCTGGCACCAAGACTCACAGCGTGTTCGAGCGCCAGCCCGGCAAAGTGTCCGGCAGCGCCGAAGTAGAAGTCCAGACTGTCATTGCGCATGAAGAGGCTGGGATTGAAGCAGACCCCGGCCACGCGCTCGATGCCACGACCGCGCAATACAGCAAGGTAGTTGTCGACGTTCTGATACTTGGCCTGGATCGCGTACTGGGTGAACGGCACTCCGCTGCGACCCCCGAAGTTCCAGACAGGCTCGAAGGGAATCTCCACCGCATGGAAACCCGCCGCGGCGATCAGCTCGTAGAGTTCTTCCCAGTAGTACTTGCTCTCGTAACGATTGCGGTTCGGCTCCTGGTGGTGACGGTTCACCATGTCGAGGCTGATTGCCGGGTCGCGGTAACTCATGCATTCCGCTCCTGACTCATCAGCCTGAGGGGGGCAACTTGCTGCATAGGGCGACGAAATACTTGAGTGCTTCAGCCGTAAGTGATTTTACGGGGTGGCATTCGACGCCGATGACCCCGGCATAACCGCTGTCGCGCAACTGGGCCAGTTTCTCGTTCCAGTCGATAGTTCCAGAGCCGGGTTCGCCTCTGCCCGGGAAGTCGGCCACCTGCACGTGCCCGATTGAGCCCGCGATTTTCCTCAGGACTGTGTTGGTGTCTTCGCCTTCTGCGACGGAGTGATAGATGTCGTACAGCACCTTGACCCGCGGCGAATTCACCTGGCGGGCAACGCCATACGAATCTTCGGTGCGGCTGAAGAGTACGCCCGGGTGATCGACACGAGTGTTCACCGCCTCCAGCAGAATGGTGACACCCAGCTCCGCGGCGACCTCCGCTGCGCGAACAAAGGCGGCGGACACGATGCGCAGCGACTCCTGACGCTTGAGATAGGGAACGCCCATGCCGGATCCGCACACCACGTGGGGGCATCCGAGCTCAACGGCGATCTCTGCGGTCCGCCGGAACAGGCCCAGGAAGTGGTCGTGAGTCTTCTGATCGACCAGCATGGTTCGCGGGTCGGTCAGCACGGTCCACAGCTGCACACCATTGCCGTCGAGTGCGCTTTTCAGCGCACGTTTGTCGCGGTTCTCCACACTGAACATCTCGACCTTGCGAATTCCGGCCGCGGCCGCGGCCTCGACGCGCCTCTCGAGCTGTTCACCGGCGTCGTGAAACATGTACTCGATGTTGGCTGCTACTTCGAACATGGAAATCGCTCCTGGTAAAGCCGCCCGCGCGGATCGGTAGGCAGTGATTGGAAGGAAAGCAACCGGAGGCGCCGGCTACGCGGCTGGATCAGGCCTGCAACGCCCGTCGCGTGCTTTCGAGGGCCGCCCGGGTTGAAAGCTCGTTGAGCTTGAACTCTAGTCCGATGGCGCCCCGGTAGCCTTCCTCGTCCAGCATGGACAGCACGCCATGCCAGTCGATTGCGCCAGTTCCGGGGGCACCACGCCCGGGCATGTCAGCCACCTGGATGTGTGCCACCCACTGCATTCGCCCCTTGAGCAAGGTATGAATGTCGTCGCCCATGACGATCGAGTGGTAGGCGTCGTAGATGAGTCGCAGGCCGTCGCTGTCGACGGCTTGCACGAGATCGAGACCCTCGCGCACCGAATTCAAATACATGCCCGGATGATCCACTCGCGTGTTGAGCGGCTCGAGCAGCAGAGTCGCGCCATTTTCTTTGGCGATCCGCGCAGCTTCGGTCAGCGCCTCGAGTGCAAGATCGAAATGCTCCTCGCGCGACACGCCCTGAAGTTCGAACCCGGACGCGATGATCAACCGGTTGCATCCGAGTGCCCTTGCCGGTTCCATGCTCTCGCGCACGGCATTCACGAATTCGGCGCGCTGAGACTTATCCACGATGCTGCGTCGAGGATCCACGCAGAAGCTCGTCAATTTCAGCCCGGTTTCATCGAGCGCCCGACGAATGGCGCCGATAGGCTTGTCGCGCCACAGGTGGAACTCCACGCCGTACAGTCCGCACTCTGCGGCCTTGTGAACGCGCTCGGCCATGTCGCCGGTCTCGTCGGCGAACAACCACTCGATGCATGCTGACAGTTTCATGGCCGGTATGAGCTGACGTCGCGAAGGAACGCCTCCGCCCACGGTGGGCGGAGGCGTCGCAGGCGAGCGTCCACGTCAGAAGGTGAACGCCGCCCGGAGTCCAACAGTGCGCGGCGCGCCGAACACCCAATTGAAGTCGTCATTCGGGCCGGCACTGATGAAGTTCATATAGTTGATGGGCAACTCGTTCTCCAGGTTGCGTCCATAGATCATGAAGCTCCACTTGTTGCCTTCGGTCACGTATTCAAGGCTGGCATCGGTTTGCGTATAGGCGTCCTGATGGCTGTCCACGTAGTTGAACACTGAGTTGTAGTAGTCGCTCTTGTAACGGCTGAAGATGCTGCCGGTGAGCGCGCCGCCGCCGCCAAAGTGCCAGGTGTGGTCGTAGCCGAGTGTGAAGATAAGCTCAGGGGCGTTTGGCAACGTGTTGCCGCTCGCGTCGCTCGGCACCGTGTTGGCATCGCAGCCACCAACGCATTGAACGGCTTCCTCGAGCGGTGCGAACTCCTTGTACGTCGCGCTCAGGTAGTTTGCAGTCAGCTTGAGCCGATCGTTGTCGGTGAGATGCACCTCGTACTCGGCTTCAATGCCATAGATCTCCGCCTTGCCGGCGTTGAAGATCTGACCTCCTACCGTCGTATCGAGAAGCACCGACGCCTGCAGGTCCTTGTAGTCGTAGTAGAACCCCGCGATATTGAAGAGCGAGTTTCCAAACTCGTTCTTCGAGCCAACTTCGTACGCGGTGTTGGTCTCAGGCTCGTAAGTGCCCACCGCATCGAAACCACCCGCCTTATAACCCTTGCTGATCTTGGCGTAGTGCAACGCGCCGCTGCCGGGCTCCCAGTTCACTCCAACCGTCCAGGTCGTCTCGTTATGGTCGGACGCGACCGGAGTCACGACGTTTGCCTCTTCCTTCGGTCGGAGCTGATCCAGACCGCCAGTGCCAAAGGCAGGCGGGCCAGCAAAGCTGTAGAAAGTCCCGCCTTTCTCGTCTTGCGTGTAGCGTGCTCCAATGACTGCTTTAAACGTGTCCGCGAACGGCACTTCGATCTGGCCGAACACGGCCTTCGATTCGGATTCGACGGGCCGGTAAAACGTATTCAGATAGATTCCGAAGCCCGTTGGATCGGCCTGCCCGCCGAACGGCAGATGCAGGCCACCTTTGCCATCGACCTCGTCCTTGAAATAGAAGAGACCTGCCTGCCAAAAGAATCCGTTGTCCGCGGTGCCCGAGAAGCGCAGCTCGTGGGAGGTCGTATCATCGTCCTCTTCACGATAGAACATCAGGCCCGGCAATGCCTGCGCACCATCCCAATGTGAATCGCGGAATGCGAAGCGGTACATGGCCGAAAAGTTGTCGCCGCCATATTCGACGGAGCCACGATAGCCGGTCGAGTCCTGGTTTCGTCCGCCCAACCATGGCCCATAGTTCACGAAGTTTTCGCGATCGATGGTGTCGACGTAGTTGGTACCGTGCGGAGCACATGCAAAGCCGGGCGCGAACACCCCGACCGTATCCCAGCCTGGCGAGGAGCACGTCCCCGGTACCGGCGCGTCCGCCTGATACGGCGGATTGTTCGCGCTCGCGGCGGCGTATGACGGGACGAGAAATTCTTCGGCATGCTCAGCGGCCAGGTAGATCGACCAGGCATCCGTGAGTTGGAAAAGGATGCCGAATCGATACGCTTCAGAATCCTGGCTGTTCGTAGCCTCGTCGAAGTTCGGGTGCTCGGTGTATCCGTCGTGCTCGGCACTCATCGCCGCGAGCCGGATTGCCACCTTGCTGCCGAGTGTGAAATTGATCGCGCCGTTGTAGATCTGCGACGAGTAATCGCCAAGATCCGCCGACACAACGGCATCCAGTCCATCCAGCGACGGCTTGCGGGCGATGACGTTTACCGCACCCGCGGTTGCGTTGCGTCCGTACAGAGTTCCTTGCGGCCCGCGCAGCACTTCGACGCGCTCCAGATCGAACATCGCTGCGTTGATGAAATTGCCGCGATTGATATAGTCGCCGTCGATGTTGAAGACCATCGCCTGGTCGCCGGACTCATCGTTGGAGTTCGACTGCACGCCACGCACGGAGAGGCGGACGAATCCCACGTCATTGACTGCGGTAAAGTCCGGTGCCAGCCGCGAGATGTCCTGAAGGTTGGTAACCCCGGCTTGAGCGAGTTCCTCGGCTGAAATTGCCGTAATCGCGATCGGCACGTCCTGAATATTCTGCTCGCGCAACTGCGCGGTAACGACCACTTCCTCCAGGGGTGTTTCGGCCTCCTCCTGTGCATACGTGACCACTGGTGAGGCGACTCCGGCCACGAACGACAGTAGTAATGGCAAGCGCCTGCAGACGGTGGCTGACGCTGGAGACGTTTCGACTGACATCTGAGTTCCCCCGACTTGATGGTCACGTTGTGGCGACCGGCTGATGAACCGGAATTAAAATCCTGATTCTAGTATTAGCAGACCATAAGTCCGCCATGGCGTCAAGGGACGCCGCGATCGCGGGGATCGCGGGGATCGCGGGGATCGCGTCAGGATGGATGCTAGGGGCGAGGCCGGGGTCGCACGGATTTCGGTCGCACCGTTCGCGGATCACCGAGCAGGAAAAAAAGTGCCATCAGGCTCACGTCTTCGAGCAGCTGATCCCAGTTTCCCAGCTCCGATTCGCTTCCCAAGGTGCCGAGCCCGAGGTAGCGACCGAGGGAAGCGTAGACCACGTTGAAGCAGGCCACGACTGCGTGATCCGGATCGGCGTGCCGAATCTCGTCGCGTCGTTCGAGCAACAGCAGCCTGAAGTCGTGCAGCGCCTGATTGTAATGCCTCTTGCCGATCTCGCCTGCGACGGGATCGCCCGCCCCAAGTTCCATGAAGGCGCGCAGGATCGATGCATTTTTGCGCAGAAAATTGCCAAATTGCGTGATGGTTTCCAGTACAAGTTCCCGGAGCGGCAGTTCCTGCCGTCGCAGTCGGTTGATGAACGTAGCTTGGTCTATGTCGAGTCGATCGAGTACCCGAATCTGCACGAGCCGGATCAGGTCATCCTTGCCCTGGACGCGGCCATATATCGATCCGATCGATACCTGCGATCGATTGCTCAGTTCCTGCAGCGTGAACTCGGAGTACCCCTTCTCGGAGAGCAGTGTCGTGGCGGCATCCAGCACGCGCTCGAACGACGCGCGGCTTCGATCCTGCTTCGGTTCGCGGGCGAGCGCACCTTTGTTGTCAGATGCCAGCCTTCCCATGTCCTTTTGCTCCTTGCCCAGCGGTTACCGCATTGCAATATTGTGCGGAGAACTCTACCTGATCTGCGTCCCACGCACACCCTTCCCCGGTCCGATTTGGGCTCCCCGAAGCGCCGCGACCCGCGACAGGTTCGGCCAAGAATAGAATCCTTGTTATGATTTGCTGCTGCCTGGACCTGGCCTGTCGCCGGAGTTCTGGTTGCGACTGTGGAGGTCTCACAAGTGATCAATAGACGCACCTTGATCAGGGGTGGATTGGTGGCTGGACTTGCCTCCCAGCGCATCCTGGCTGGTAATGCACCGTCGCCCCCTGGATTGCGCCGCATCGCCACGGAAGAAGGCTTTAATATTCCGGAGGTCGCGCGCGCGACCGCCCGGATCCTGCCAGAGCTTGTCAGCCGGGAACCCGGCGAAGCCGCGGTATTCGGCGTCGATCGGCCTCGTTCAGGCGACGAGGCGCCGCCGCCGTGGTTGCACCAGCTCAGCGACATCGGTGCCGGCCGCATCGCCGACATGGACGGCGCCGGAATTGCCATGCAGGTCCTTCTGCTCTCCTCACCGGGCGTGCAGATGTTCGAAGCTGGCGAGGCGCGCGAACTCTCACAGCTTGCAAACGACAGGCTCGCCGACGCGATTCGCAAGTATCCTGACCGCTTCGCAGGTCTTGCGGCCATTCCCCCGCAGGACCCTGCTTTCGCGGCGCGGGAACTGGAACGGGCTGTGAGCAAGCTCGGACTGAACGGCGCGATCATCAACTCCCACACCGGCGGTCACTACCTCGACGAGGCGCCATATCTCCCGATCCTGGAGGCGGCGGCAGCACTCGAGGCGCCCATCTACATCCACCCACGCGCACCTTCACCGCAGATGGTCGGCCCATATCTCGACTATCAGATGGTCGGAGCGATCTGGGGCTATGCCGTAGAGGTCAGCGCGCACGCATTGCGACTCATTTTCTCCGGTGTCTTCGATCGCCTGCCGAAGCTCAGGATCGTGATCGGCCATATGGGCGAAGGCATTCCGTTCTTCCTCGACCGGATCGACACCCACTATGCCGCGGGAGCTGGTCGCGGTCGGGGTTCGAAGCCGCTTTCGCGGCCGCCAAGCGAGATCTTCCGGGATCATTTCACGATCACCACGAGCGGCATGAATTGGGGCCCGGCATTGCGACTCTCACTTGAGACGCTGGGACCAGAACGCGTCATGTTTGCCGCTGACTATCCGTTCGAGAATGCACGCGCCGCCGTCTCGCGAATCGATGCACTGGGACTTGAGCCGGATACTCTCGCCAAGCTGTATCACCGAAACGCAGAACGGGTGTTTCGCCTCACTGCCCGCGGTGCTGGCCAGGCGAAGTGAGCAAGGTTTGAGCAAATCTCGGGCCGAAGAGGCTCAGCGTGCCGCGCTCAACGCGTCGTCGAAGATCGCCACTGCGCGAGTCCAGCCTGCCGACGCCCCGCGGATCTTGTGCGGAAAGAGCCAACGCGCGATTCCTGGTGGCGTCCCATCACGGTATGAAGTTGACGACGACGCGGCGATAGCGCGTCAGCGCCGGCGACCCCTTGTCCGTGACTTCCAGGATGAAGTGGACAGTCTCGGCCTTGTCCACAGGAGGCGCCACGATGTCATGGACAATCCGCAGGTTCGACGCATTGCCCTGAAAGCTGACGACCTTCTTGTAGGTACCGGCCTCGGGGTACTGGTACCAACGAAAACTCAACGAGTCTCCATCCGGGTCTCTACTCGGGCTGGCATCGAGGTCAAATGCCTGCCCCGAGCGCACCGTCAATGTCTCGGAACCCGCGATGCGCGCGATCGGAGGATGATTCGCAGCATTGTACGGTTTCGTCGTCCAGTCCGTGCGCGCGGCAAAGTCGTTCTGCACGGCTCCGCGCCAACGCCACAGTGTGACGAAGTTGTCGTTGGCAGGAGCGCTTGTTTCTTGCTGCTTTGCTGCGAATGGTGAAGGCGGAATCGGTGGTGGATAAGCGTCCTGCGCATTCGTCCAGATCGGCCGTGTTTCAGGATCGCGGAGCTCCGCTCCCGGCGGCATATGCGGATCCGGTGGCGCGAGTTGCGGTAGATAGAGCTCGTAACGGCCACCCCAGCCACCCCAGTCCGGATGCTCCATGTTCGACAGTCCGTTCGGTATCAGGCCCAGCCAGGATGGCGTATCGCCTTCCATGCCGTAGGCAACGTCTGGATAGACGGCACCCAGCGCGCCGTGGCCCTGCTGAATGTTCTGCCGCAACCACGCTGCGCTGATGGACTCGTTGTCCGCGCCTTCAATGACCCTGCCCATGGCCATCCAGGTCGCACGGCCCCAGCTCCCCGGCGTGACGATGTAGAACACGTCTGGAAACTCTTTGCGAATCCAGGGACCGGAATCGTCCTGATCAGAGATCGTGTAGACGCGCAGCTTCGCGCGAAGTCTGGCCGCTTCGTCCGCTGACATCGTCGCCCGAATGGTCCATAGTGCCTGCGCCAACACATTGGGACCGCCCCACGCCGTCACCCAGAGCGGCCGGCCGTCCTGCTTCTGCAATGCCCGCACCAACGCACGCGAGGCGGATGATTCCTGTTGAGCGCCGACGCCAGACATTCCGTACTTGGCAGCTCCGACGGTCACCAATTGAGCCAGAGCCGACTTTGTCGGGTAGCGCGAATCGTGAAGGCTCAGGTTGGCGCGTACCTTTCCGTACGCTTCGAGCACCTCATGAATCAATTCCGGGTGCACGCGAGTTCGCTGCGGCAACGATGTGGTCGCCGACATCCCCTCGATATCGATCTCATTAGAATAAGTGAGGAGCCGCACCAACGACTGCGTGTCGTCCGGATCAGCGCCGATATCTGTCAATACGAACAGGCGCGGTTTTTCGAGGGATGCGGAACTCGCGGTCGCGGAGCTCAGGGACAAGGCGCCAAGCAACAGGGGCAAAAGGGGCGCTGCATTCATTGTTTAGTAGCCGGAACGACACCGCGAGCACCAAGCCACGCGACGAACTCGTCGATCAGCAACGTCGATGTCGTGCCCGGCTTGCCCAGTCCGAATCCATGCCCCCCACTTTCATAGGCGTGGAATTCGACCGGCCGCTTTGCGCCATGCCAGGCCTCGACGAGGCCGAACCCCTGGCGGCCAAAGAGTTCGTCATCCAGTGCCAACGCGATAAACATTGGCGGCGCGTCCGCGGGGACCTCGCGCGCGGTCATTGGAGGGTAGATAGGCGCGATGAAGGCCGGCCGACCAGCGGCGGCCGGCGCGAGCCCGGCGTTGAGCGCGGTCATCGCACCTGCGGAGAAGCCCATCATGCCGACGCGCGCCGGATCGACGCCCCAGCGCTTGGCATTCGCACGTACGTAACGCACTGCCGCCAGGGCGTCCTCCATGGCAGGCCCTTCTCCGAAGCGTGGCACTGGCGTATTCGGTCCGAGGTTGGTCGCCCGCCCCATGCGCTCAGCGGCGAACTTTCCGAATTCCGCCTCATCCTCCGGCGTTTCATCGAGCCGATACTTGAGCACGAAGGCGGTGATTCCGCGGTCGGCGAGCGCACGGGCGACCTTCCAGCCCTCATGCTCGATCGCAAGAATCATGAACGCTCCACCCGGCGCGACGATTACTGCCGAGCCGTTTGCAGTTCCCGCTTTGGGCAGAAACGGTGTAATCGTCGATCGCGTGACGTTACGGATGGCGTAATCCTTGCCGCCGAATTTCACCCAGATCTCGGGACGAGGAGCGGGACCTGCGTCGGGCATCAGCGAAATGCTGTCCGGCTGAGCTGGTGCCGAGACCCGCACTACCGAAGGCGCCTGCGCGCCCGCAGAGCCTGCAACGGCGAGTGCCACCATGGCCGCAAAGCAGACGGTCAGCTTCCGATACGTCATGACGGATTCCTTCTTGTTTGAGTTCCTGGACATGCCTTTCAAAGCGCGTTGCGCTGCGCGATCGCCGCGAGCACTGATGCGCTCGGCTTGGGCGTGCGCTCGAATGTCTTCCGATCCACGCTGCATAAACCGAGCTTGGGCTTGTAGCCAAAGATCCACTCGAAGTTGTCGAGCAGCGACCAGTGCAGGTAGCCGCGCACGGGCACACCTTCGTCCATGACCTTCTTGAGTTCCGCGAGCGCGGCGGGGATGAACGCGGCACGAATCGTGTCGTCATCGGTACTGACGCCGTGCTCGGTCACGACGATGGGCAGACCAGTCGCCTGGTGCGCATACCGCACAGCGCCTGCGAGCGATGGCGCATACACCTCCACGCCCGACGAGTTCAGCGTCGCGCCGGCCGGCGCGGGTAGTCGACCGTTCGCGTCCCAACGCACCCGCTCGTAGTTCTGCACCGCCAGGAAGTCGTCCTGCTTCACGGCCTCGAGCCATGCGCCGTAGAGCTCCTGCCGTGCTGCATCGCGCCGGCTTTTCTTGCCGACCGCCTGGTCGTCAAACATCGAAAGACTGACGCCGACGGGTAGATCCGGACGAACGCTCTTGATCGCCGCGCGGCCGCGACGATGCCCCTCGAGCAGCCCGCGTGTGATGGCATCCATGTCTTCGTCAATGACATCATTCGCGGTCGCGAACTTTTCGCTGTTGAGCGCGTGGGCTGCGGCGGCAAGCATCGCCCGTTGCGCTTCCTTCACCGGCGGCGGGAGGATGAGTTTCAACACCCTCATCAAGTTTGGCTCGTTGAACGTCAATGCCCAGCCGATTCCGCCTGCCAGGTGACCCGCCGCCCGCGCGCAATACTTTTCGAACAGTTCCGGCGCCTTTGGATTTGTCCAGCCGCCCATCGCCGCGAACCAGCGCGGCGCGACGAAGTGATTGAACGTGACGACAGGCGTGAGGCCGCGCTCGCGACAGCCGTCGATCATCCGCTTGTAGTGGTCGAGCATGGCAATCGAGTACTGGCCGGGCTCGGGCTCGATTCGCGCCCACTCGATGGAGAACCGGTAGGAATTCAGCCCGAGGGATTTCACCAGGTCCAGATCACGCGACCACAGTAGAAAGCTGTTGCAGGCGTCACCGGAAGGTTCCATGAACACCGTCGGCTTCACGTTCTCCAGGAACCAGATGTCACTCGCGGTGTTGTTGCCTTCGACCTGGTGCCCCGCCGTAGCCGCGCCCCACAGAAAGTCCGCGGGAAATGCGCCTGTCGCGCGGCCGACTGAAGCAGCGCGCGTCACTTCGGATCGGCCCGCAAGCGCTGCAGCCACCGCCACGCCGGCGCCGACAAAAAAAGTCCTGCGATCAATCATGGTGTTCTCCCGTTGTGCAGCTTTCGCGCACAAACGCCAGCACTTCGTCCGCGAGACGCACGTCGCGCGTCCCGATATGCATGGCGATGGTGTAGTGGTTATGGCCTGAGGCGAAGTGCACGCGCGGCAGACATCCGCGTGCGCGGTGCACCGCCTGCAGCAGCGCGACGAACTCGGCTTGGAAACGTGGTGGATCGAACTCCGCGCAGGCCACCAGTAACGGAACAGCCGACGTCGCGAGTGCTTGCAGCGATGCCTGTTGCGTGTAACGCGTCGCATCTGCGCCGAAGTACTGCGAATCCGCGCGCTCCATCGGCGTGACTCCATAAAGCCCGGACAGCAGCACTGCCGCGCGTACTTCGCGCACGCCGGGCCTCAACTGCAGGTAAGTACCGATATGCGCGGCGCCGGCGGAAGTTCCCATGAGCAGGATTCGCTCCGGGTCGCCGCCATGTTCGATCGCTTGCCGCTTCAGCCAATCGACGACCATGCCCACGTCTTCACCGCCGCTCGGCCAGGTGGCTTGGGGCGCGAGGCGGTAGTTGCTGACAACACCGAGCAATCCGTTGCATGCCGCCCAGCGACCGACATGCGCATTGAATGGATCGTCGGGCGAGCGCTTGTCACCTCGTACGAATCCCCCGCCATGCAGGAAGACCAGCACTGGCACAGGTCCGTTCGCACCCGAGGGCGCATAGAGGTCGAG
>Ga0070672_100001087_pt1 | contig 16548 bp, 15 predicted proteins | sample KBSM13metaG_FD_66151 | JGI IMG/M metagenome (GOLD analysis project Ga0070672, IMG submission 66151) | Miscanthus rhizosphere microbial communities from Kellogg Biological Station, Michigan, USA - KBS M1-3 metaG | ecosystem: Host-associated > Plants > Roots > Rhizosphere > Soil ... | reverse complement strand
GTTCGAGATCGGCGGCGGCGAGTTCGTGAGCCTGATCGGCCCGTCCGGCTGCGGCAAGAGCACGCTGATGCTGATCACCGCGGGCCTGATCCCGCCGACCGGCGGCGAGATACGCGTCGCCGACAAGGTGATGGCGGGCCCGTTGACGGACGTCGGCATCGTCTTCCAGGACCACCTGCTGCTCGATTTTCGCACCGCACTCGCCAACGTGATGCTGCAGCCGGAGATTCGCGCCATGCCGCTTGCGCGTAAGCGCGACGAAGCGAACCAGCTCCTTGCGAAGCTCGGCATTCCCGACGTCGCGCGTGAGCGCTATCCTAACCAGCTGTCCGGCGGCATGCGGCAGCGCGTATCGATTGCGCGGGCGCTGATCCATCAGCCGTCGGTGCTGCTGATGGACGAGCCGTTCGGTGCGCTCGACGCGATCACGCGGACGCAGATCCGTCACGACCTCGAGCTCCTGTGGATGGAGACGCGCAAGACCGTGCTGTTCATCACGCACAGCATCGAGGAGGCGATCGGCCTCTCCGACCGCGTGCTCGTGATGTCGCCGAACCCCGGCCGCATCATCGACGAGATCGCGATCGACCTGCCGCGCCCGCGGCCTGCGGTGCTGGGCGAGGACGCGAGCTTCAACAAGTACGCCGAGCGCATCCACGCCGCGTTCCTGAAGATGGGCGTGATCAAGTATTGACTGTTCGGAGCTCGCTCGCGCGGTGGTCGAAAGCGTTCGCCCGCTTGCACATCGGGATCAAACCATGTGTCGAGAGCGCGTTGACATGAGACCGATCAGACCGAGCCCCAGCAATGCAAGCGTCGCGGGTTCGGGGACCAGGGCGAACCGCGCCGTCGCGTTGTCGGGGGCGAAGTCGGAGATCGCAGTGGCGTTCCCGATGGGGGCAGGGGCCAATGGCGCAGAGGTATCTCGTGGCCAAAGGTTCCACAGATAATCCTGTGGAGCAAAGCCGGTGGAGGCCGGCAAGGCGGCGAGTGGTATGTCGATGAAGATCGAGTTGGCAGCGATGCCCCCGTGGTACGCCGCGTTGTTTGTAACGCCGGCGGCGTTCAACGTCGCAACAACATTGAACCGCACGTCGGGATTGCCAATATTGGCGAAATTGTTCGTCCCGGTGCCGGTATTGATACCCCACACATACAGCGGCACGGATCCGGCCGGCGCGCCACTGACTGGGCCCGCGAGGTTCCCAGTCAAGTGGAATGTGACTCCATCGAACGTACCGTTCGCGCTAACGACGTCGAAAGCGCCGTTCAGCGCGCCACCGAAGGTGGGCAAGAAGTCTCCGACGGGATCCGTGATGAGAGCTGCTTTCGCGACGCCGAGCACGCCCCAAAGAGCGGCTAGTGTGACTGCGAATAATCTGGACTTCCTCGCCATGGAATCCTCCGGAATGTTGTTCCACGAGTTAGCGGTCGCCGACAACGACAAGCAGAACCGCTGACCGGGCGCACCTGAGCCCGCCCCAACGATAGAAGGGAACATGGCGGAGGCGTCCGCTATTCCGCCTTGACGGGCACCAGCGATCGTGGATCGGCCGAAGCGGCACTTGTGCGCAGCCCGAAATCGAACGCCATTCTGTTGCTAAGATAGCGGATGGCCCAAGGCGCTTTGATCGAAGTCGCGTCCCTGCTGTACCGGTGGCCTGGGGCGACCGCGCCGTGCCTCGACATCGAACGCCTCTGCATCGACGCGGGCCAGCGTGTGTTCCTGTTCGGTCCGAGCGGCAGCGGCAAGAGCACGCTGCTCGCGCTGCTCGCCGGAATCATGACGGCCGAGAAGGGCAGCGTCCGAGTCCTCGGCACCGAGCTTTCCTCGCTCAGGGGACGCGACCGGTTTCGCGTCGAGCACGTCGGCTTCATCTTCCAGCAGTTCAATCTCGTGCCCTACCTGTCGGTGGTGCAGAACGTGTTGCTGCCGTGCCGGTTCTCGGCGCGGCGCGCGAAGCGCGCAACGGAGGCCCACGGCTCGCCGGTCGATGCCGCGATCCATTTGCTCGATGCCATGGGCCTTGGTGCCGGCCTGCGCGGGCGCAAGGCGACGGAGCTTTCCGTGGGACAGCAGCAGCGGGCGGCGGCAGCGCGCGCGCTCATCGGTGCGCCAGAGCTCATCGTGGCCGACGAGCCGACGTCCTCACTCGATGCGGATGCGCGGCAGGCGTTTCTCGAGCTTTTGGAACGTCAGTGCGACCGTTTTGGAAGCACGCTGCTTTTCGTGAGTCACGATCGGCAGCTCGCCGCGACGTTCGACCGCGAAGTCGACCTGCCGGCGATCAATCGCGTCGTCCCGGACGAGCCGACGGCATGAAGCACCTCCTTACGCTCGCGCTCGCGAGCGCATGGAACCGGCGCTTCACCCTGACGCTGACGCTGGCTGCGATCGCCCTCAGCGTTGCGATGCTTCTCGGCGTCGAGCGCATACGCAACGCGGCGCACGAAAGCTTCGCGCATTCGATCTCCGGCACGGACCTCGTGGTCGGGCCGCGGACGAGTCCGGTCCAGTTAATGCTCTATGCCGTGTTCCGGATCGGCGAGGCCACTACCAACATGAAGTGGGCGAGTTACGAGGAGCTCGCCAAGAACCCGGATGTCGACTGGATCGTTCCGCTGTCGATCGGGGACTCGCATCACGGATTCCCGGTGGTCGGCACTTCCGCCGCGTATTTTGAGCGTTATCGCTACGGCCTCTCGCAGCCGCTGGAACTCTCCGCTGGCCGGCGGTTCGAAGGCTTGTTCGAGGCTGTCCTCGGGGCAGAGGTCGCCGAGCGCATGAAGTACAAGGTCGGAGATCGAATTACGATAAGCCATGGCACCGGAGACGTCGGGGCAGTGCACTCGGACAAGCCGTTCACCGTGGTCGGAGTGCTTCGACGCACCGGCACGCCGGTCGACCGCAGCATCCACGTGAGCCTCGAGGCCATGGAAGCCATCCATCTCGACTGGCAGGGCGGCATGCGCATTCCGGGGCTGTCGATTCCGCCGCAGTTCGCGAAGAAGTTCGATCTAGCGCCCAAGGAAATCACCGCCGCGCTTATCGGGCTCAAGTCGCGGGCCCGCGCGTTCCAGGTGCAGCGAGAGATCAACAACTATGCTGGCGAGGCGCTTCTCGCCGTGCTGCCCGGTGTCGCGCTGAACGAGCTCTGGAGCATCGTCGGCGTCGTCGAAAACACGCTGCTCCTCGTCGCGGGAATGATCGTGGTGATCGGTCTCAGTGGTATGATTGTGGCTGTGTGGGCAGGCCTCAACGAGCGCCGGCGCGAGCTGGCGATCCTGCGGTCGGTGGGCGCAAGTCCGGTCGATGTCATCGTCCTGCTTGCCCTCGAGGGGTTGCTGCTCACGGCCCTTGGGGTGACCCTTGGATATGCGCTGCTGACCGTGCTTTCCCTCGCAGCAGCCCCTTGGATGCAAGCCCGTTTCGGCGTCGTCCTGCCGGCTTGGCCTGGCGGCCGCGACGAGCTCGCGCTTGTAGGCATGGTTTTCGCGGCAGGTTTGCTGGCGGCGCTGTTACCGGCGTTGCGCGCCTGCCGTCTTTCGCTGGCCGATGGACTGACGCCGCGCTTGTGAGGAATCGATCATGAATTTGAAGACTCTTGTGGTTTGTGGGGCGGTGACGCTCGCTTGCATCGGGGCCCATGGTCCCGCCGCCCTTGCCGCCGCCCCGACGATGGTGGCCCAGGCCTCGTCCGACTCCGGTTTTCGTGTCGGCGACACGCTGCCGAAGGGCAAACCCCGCGCCCCGTCGGCGGATTACGAGGATATCACCTGGGACATGTTGCTGCCGGAGGGGTGGAGCGTCGAGAAGATCATGGAGGACCTGAACCTCAGCGCCCTCGGCGACAACGACCCGAAAGCCCGCGAGGCGATGAAAAAGATCCGCGGAATGTGGGACAACGCCCCAGCCAATCCGAAGATGAACAATCGGCGCGTGAGCGTTGCCGGCTTCGTCGTGCCGCTGGACGGAGAGCGCGAAAAGACGCGCGAGTTTCTGCTGGTCCCGTATTTCGGCGCCTGCATCCACGCGCCCGCGCCGCCCGCCAACCAGGTCATCCATGTCAAAGTGAAGGCTGGGAACACGGTGACACTGTCGCCGGCATCCTTGCTCTTCGGCACCATTCGCACCGTGCGCTCGGATACGAAAATGGCCGTGACCGGGTACGAGATGACCATTGACAAGGCCGAGCCGTTCAAGCCGGAAGATCCGTTCCCGATCTAGCCAGTGCGGCGGCAGCCTCCTGACGGTCGCGCATCCAGCAGCGTTGCCGAACCCTCGCAGCTAACGGCGCGTCCGGCGACGCGCCTGCTCGATCGGCCTCACCTGAATTGCGGCCCTGCCAGCCAACTCACCAGCGAGTAGCGAACGCCCGTCTCCACCGGACGGACGTCGTGACACATGAACGACGGGAACACCGTCATCGTTCCCTGATCCTTGGAAGCCACGAACTCCGGATAAATGATCAGCTCGCCGCCGGTGTAGTCTTCAGCAGCCGACAATTGAACAGTCAAGCTCAGTTTGCGTTCCGTGAGCTTGCCCGGACCGATATCGAAATGCGGTCCGTAATACTCGCCGACTTCGTAACGCGTGAACTGGAAACCTTCCCTGAATTCACTGACGTGGAATCCATACACAGCGTCATTGACTTCGCGGATGGCTTTGCGCATTCGGTCAAACACCCAATTCGTCGACGGATTCGGGAACACGAACACCGCCGATGACTTGCGAATGCCCGCAGACTGAGCGGGATCCATGCTTTCCACCGAAGCGGGTTTCAGGTGCGGCGTGAATTCCGCAATCAAGCGCAAGCACTCTTCGGGTGTGAATACCATCGGAATGGCTGCGAGGCGAGTCTGATCTTTCTCCGGCTCGAAGGCGCCGCTGCCGGCGCTCGCTAACCACTGCCCCGCTGTCGACGGCGACCGCATCGGCGCTCTCGTGCTTGATTTGTTGCTCTTGTGTCTCTTCATGAGATGCTGATTCAGTAGATCTCGATTGCCGCATTGCCAGCGCTGATTCGGTCTGGTCCTTTCCAGACGGCGCCCGCTGCCGCGGCCGGTCCCGTCCACCATCCATTGATGGCGAGACGCTTGCCTTGGGCGTACGGCGAGATGTGAGTCACAAAATGGTTCGATGACGGCCCCACGTTGAAAAGCAACAAAGTGTTGAAAACGGGCGGCAGGTAGTACGCCCTTGCGCACCAGAACAGCGCGCCGCCCCACTCGGACCGCCAATCCTTCGCCAGATGCCACACGTAGGCCAGTTGACGGCGAGAATTTTCGTCGCTCTCGGCGATGTCGTTGTGAGGGAGGGAGTAGTCGCCCGGGAGGTACCAGCTCGCGGAAAACTGCGCCGGCCCAGAACAGGACCTGCCCGACAACCGCGTCGCCCATGCCTTCGTACTCGACGAGCTGAATACCTTGGAGCACCAGGCGAGGTCCGGCGGATACTCCTCGGGGATGTAGAGGTTGTGATGATGGTACGAAAAATCCTCCTCGTAGCCCTCGTACGGACGCCAGGTCGTGCAGCCGTCGAGACTACGGTGCATCCGCTCGGCAAAGTCAGGCTCGAAGGCATCTCGTATCACGATCAGGCCGCCTGCCGTCATCCGCGGGAGAGCGTCCGTCAACGCGGACCTTGGTCCGCGAAGCGACGGGCGCAGATAAGTTTCGATCGAGAGAGCCGCATCCGCTGCCGCCTGAGTGTCGACATCGGTGGTCGGCGCAGTGGGCGCGGGCGCGGCGGGGGCACCGAGTGCGACCCCGTCCACGCTGATCACCTTGCGCCCTACCTGCTCCATGTCGAGCGCTCGGGCCGCACGCAGCGCGTCCTCCAGCGCGCCGGCCTGCAGCACGCCCCCTTTGGCACAGACGATGATATTGCTGCGGAAGATGATCAGCGTCGGTATCGAACGGATATTGAACTGCGCGCCGATCGCCTTCTGATCCTCGGTATTGACCCTGGCGAACAAGACATCCGGATTCCGGGCCGCGGCGGCGGCAAAGAGGGGCGCGAAGGCGCGACAAGGCGCGCTCGATGGCGCCCAGAAATCGACGACGGCAAATGGATGGCCGTCGATCGCCGATGCAAAATTGTGTTCGGTGAGCTCCACAACGCCCGCGGTATCTTTCGACATCTGGATGGCTGCCAAAGGAGCCTCTCTGCGGATCTGCGACCGGGAATTCTACGCCGCCCTCGTGCGGGCACGAGAGCCGTTGTGACAGGCGGCGCGGCAGCCAAGCAGTGCCGGGCTCATCGCACTTGACAACCGGTGGGAACGACAACTATGGTGTTCTGTACAACAGAACATGCCTATCCGCGGGCGCGCACCGGCAGGAAGGCGACGACCGGAGGCGCTTCGATACCGCGAAGCGTGGGAGAGTTGGAGACCCGATGAGGAATAACGAACGGAAGCCCACGACAGCATCGGCGGGGAAACGATCGCCTCCGCCGCCACGCGATAAGGAGCCGGGGCGGAGTGCCCAGGCGAGCCGCCGCAAGACGGACGCGCGCGAGTCCAGTTCGGCAAAGCAGGAAGGCGGGGTCGCGGCGGTGGACCGCGCGCTGGAAATTCTCGCCGCTTTCGAGCCTGCGGACAACGCACTCACGCTGGCGGAGCTCGCGCAAAGGACGAGGTTCTACAAGAGCACTATCCTGCGGATTTCGCAGTCGCTGATCCGGCACCGCTACCTGCAGCGGCTCGATGACGGCTCGTACCGGATCGGGCCTGCACCGCTGGTCCTCGGAGCGCTGTATCAGCGCAGCATGCGCCTCGGGGACATCATGCTTCCGCTTATGCACGAGCTCGCCGACCAGACTGGCGAGAGCGTGTCGATCTACTCCCGCAACGGCGATTTCCGCGTCTGCATTCATCGCGTCGATTCCAAGCACGCCGTGCGCGATCACGTGCGGGAGGGCGATGTGCTGCCGCTCGACCGCGGCTCGGGCGGGCGCGTCCTGCTGGCGTTTAGCGGGGCCAAGGGCGAGCCGTACGAGACCATCCGCACGGAGTATTGTTATGCGTCGGTCGGCGAGCGGGACTCGGAGACGGCAGGCGTTTCCGTACCGTTCTTCGGCACGAGTCAGACGCTGCTCGGCGCGTTGACGCTTGCCGGCCCTCGCTCGCGAATTGACGAGACCTTCATCGCCAACGCGCGGGTATTGCTGCTGCGCGTCGCTGCTCGCGCGACCCACGCCCTCGGGGGGGACGCGTCCGCGATCAATGCCGCCCTTGCCATGACGCTATCCGGCAAGCGCACGATCTCTCGCCCCATGAAGATGATCGCCAGAAACTAGCGACTGTTCACCGGCCCTGATGGCGGGCCGCCACTCCCGCCGCTGCCCGACCACTCGGCGAGGTCGGACACGGGGAAGCGCTAAATCACCATTGTTCGCAGGAGTTGCTCGAAGTCGTGTGCGAATGCCTTTCCGTCCAGCAGTGGCGATGCGCTCACTTTCGCGCGCAGACCGCCGCGAATGATCTGCAGCGTGCCAAGATCGTCTGCGAGGCGTTGCGCAATCGAGACGAATCCGGTCGCATCGGCCGCGACCCACTCGGCGCAACCGGCCGTCGTGAGGATGCTCACGCCCATCCGCGCCTGTGACCGGTCGCCGGCCAGCGTCACGACGGGAACGCCCATCCACAGCGCTTCGCAGCTGGTCGTCGCGCCGTTGTATGGCGTCGTGTCGAGGGCGACGTCGACTTCGTTGTACGCCTCGAGGTGTCCTCCAGTCATCCACCCGCGGAACTCGATGCGCTGGCTATCGACGTTGCGCGCATCGAGCTCGGTGCGCAGGCGGTCGCATACCGAAGGGTACGCGAGCGCGGCTGCCTTCAGCAGTAACCGTGAGCGTGGCACCGTGCGCAGCACGCTCGCCCACAGATCGAGTGTGGTCGCGCTGATTTTAGAGACGTTGTTGAAGGAGCCGAATGTCACTTCGCCGCCGCGGCTGAGCGCCGGTAGCGGCGTTGGCAGCGGCGGGACGTCGCGCGGGCGGTAGCAAAAGTAACTGTGCGGCAACCTCGCCAGCCGCTCCGAATTCAACACCTCCAATTCCGGCGGATCGGCGCGTGCATCGGTGACGCGGTAGTCGATCGCCGAGAACCCGGTCGTCGCGGGGTAGCCAAGCCAAGTCGCCTGCACGGGGGCCAGCCGACGACCGAGAAGGCGCAGACGCAACCCGGTGTGCGCCGCGAGGTCGATCAGCACGTCGAGCTCGTCACCGGCGATCCGTGCCACAAGCTCATCGTCGGTCAACCCCGACGCCTTAACCCAGTGCGCCGCATCCGAGGCAAGCCCGGCGCTGACGTCGTCATCGACCACGCTGTCATGATACGCAATGAATTCGAGCCGCGAACGGTCGTGGTGCTCGAATAGCTGATCGATGAAGTCACCGACGGGATGCCGGCGCAGGTCTGGCGAAAGAAAGCCGACGCGCAATCGAGACTTCGCCGTTGGCGCGGCGCGCTGCGGGGCCACGGTGGCGGACGCCGCATCGGCAGAGGTGAAGCCGACGACCTTGTCGAAGCGCCGGTGCCAAACCAGCACGTCCTCCGCCGACACGTCGTCGGAATACAGGAAGGTGTGCACGAGGTTGCTCCAAACCGACAGCGTGGCAGGCGACAGCGTCATCGCTCGCCGCCAGGACATCAACGCGTCGGCAATCCGGCCCTGCTCACGCAACAGCGTCGCACGCTGGACGTGCGCATCGAAGAAGGTGGGATCCATTGCGAGCGCGCGCTCGATGCAGGCAAGCGCCGCATCGTCACGCCGTCGCATGAGGAGCGTGCCCAGGTTGTTGTGCACGGAAGGGATGCGTTCATCGATCGCGAGCGCCGCGCGAATCGACTGCTCGGCCTCGTCGAACCGCCCAAGCATGGCCAGCGTCGCGCCGAGATTGTCGAGCGCGATCGCGTAGCCCGGCTGCATCGACACGGCGCGCTGCAAATGCTCCAACGCCTCCACGGGACGCCCTTGCTTGAACAGCATGACACCAAGGTTGCAGTGGGCCGAAGCTGTTGGCGCGCCACCCTCGACCAGCCTGCGAAAAACGGCTTCAGCCTCGTCCAGGCGACCGAGGTCGTGGAGCAGCGAGCCCAGCGCCGTCGCAGCCTCGACGTGGCCAGGCTGTTGTTCGAGCAACTCGCGATAGAGTGATTCGGCGCCGGCGAAATCTTCTGCTTCGGCGCGCTTACGCGCGGCATCGAGCAGGGCGGCCGGCGCGACGGCGGGCGCGTAGACCGCGAAGGTCGGTGATGCAGCGGGCGCACGTACTTCGACTAATGACGCGGCGGGCGCACGTACTTGGACTGGTGACGCAGCGGGCGCTCGCACTTGCACTGGCGCTGCCACGGGCGCGTCCCGCGCCACCATTGGCGCCGCAACAGCCGACTGCACGAGTCCGTGACAGCGCTTGTACTTCTTGCCGCTGCCGCAGGGGCAGGGATCGTTTCGTCCGGGAACCATGTCGGGGGAGAGCCTTCGGTCGCTATTTGCGTGCCGCCAACAAGGCGCGCGTTACTGCCAGTTGGTCGAGCGATGCCTGGATCTGTTGTACTTGTGGGGTTGCGCCGAGCTGCTGGAACAACGCCATCGACTTTTTGTACATCGCTGCGGCCTGCGCCAGATCGCCGCGCGTTTGATGCACACGTCCGACGTTGGCGTAAGCAACGGCCACGCCTTCCTTGCGCCGGAGCGCCTCGTAGCGCTCCAGCGCCTTCCTGTGCATCGCCTCGGCTTGCGGCAGATCGACGTGCGTTTGATACAGATCGCCGAGATACTCGTACGCAGCAGCCACATCTACGTCCTTGCGCCCGAGCGCCGCATAGAGCTCGAGATGCACGAGAACGCTCGCCTCCGCTTGCGCCAGATCGTCGCGTGTTCGATCCACACGTCCAGCGTTTCCGTAAGCGGCGGCCATGCCTTCTTCGTCGGCGCCGGCTGGAGCGTCTTGTCGTTGAACAGCAAAGACCAGGCTTGCCTCGTCACGCAGCAATTTGCTGGCGAACGTGTCCGGCAGCAACGCAGCCACAAGCTCCCAAACAGGCACTGCGCGTTCGGGAATGTCCTCGATGACGAGCCGTCCACGATTCTTCAATCTCTTGAGACCGAAAGCGAGGACAGCCAAGTTTGCATTCGGAGAATGCAAACCGTCGTCAATGATCAGATCCATGGAGTGCGGAATGTTCCTGCCAAGCGATTCAAGGCTCGCCAAATCGGTTTGATCGACAAAATATGTATGTATTCGATCCTCCTGAAACAGGATTCTCTTGTCCAGGTCGGCACCAAATATCGTTGCATTCGGCAAATACTCGCGAAACGCTCTGAGTGACGCTCCGGGCACACCGCCAGCCCCCATGTTGCAAACGACGTCCAGGTTGTTCGTACCCACACCAATTTCAAGAACATGGGAGATATGGTCTTTGTCTTTCAATATCTCGGCATAAAGATGATGATAATTATGCAGGGCGGACTTATCGCTCCCGAACTTGGTGAACAATGATTTCAGTACCTCAGCTGCGGCTTTTCCATCAGCGTCCGTGGCGAGCTGCTCAATGGGAATGGGCGACAATTTAGCGCCAACGACAGCCAGCAGATGACTCAAGAGTGGGAATGTCTGGCCTACCGCTTGAAGCGTCTGCGCGAGCAAGGCGTTGCTATCGCCTACGCTTTCGGAACGAACAGTGCCAACGGTTGATACAAGTCGACGTGATTTTCCATTTTGCTGAATCGAACAGCTTGCGCGACGGGACCACAAGCAAAGTCGACGGTTCCTGGAATCCCCACAACTGCCTGCTTCGCGAAAACGCTAGATCGCACCAGTCTTCCGCAAGCCCGCGATCTCCGCTGTGCTGTAGCCGACGCTTAGCAGAACTTCGTCCGTGTGTTCGCCGAGGCGCGGTGGCGGCGACGCTGCCACCGGATTGGCGTTCGAAAGCTTGAAGCCTGCGCGCGTGACGCTGATCGGCCGACCGACGCCGGGAACCTCGGCGAAATCCTGCAGCAACTCGCGATGCTTCACCTGGGGATTCTCGAGCGCCTCCGGCACGGTGACGACCCGGCCCGCTGGAATTCCAACGCCGATCAGGATTTTCTCCCACTCCGCAGCCGGTTTGGAGCGGAGCGCCGCCTCCACTTCCAGCGTGAGCGCCGCGCGGTGCCGCTTGCGGTCTTCGCGGTCGGCAAAGCGTGAGTCGACAACGAGGTCTTCGCGTCCGATCACCTTCGCGAGCGCCTCGAACTGCTCCTGCTTGTTCGCAGCGATGTTGAGAAGCCCGCTGCCTGTCTTGAACGCCCCGGACGGCGCCGCCGTGAAGTTGTCGTTGCCCATAGGCAAAGGCTCCTGCCCCGCGATGAGATAGTTGGAGATGACCCATCCCATGCTCGCGAGCGCCGAGTCGAGCATCGACACATCGATGAACGCCCCTTCGTCGGTTCTCATCCGTCGCATCAGCGCCGCTGCGATCGCAAACGCCGCGGTGATGCCGCCGAGCGTATCGGCGACAGGGTAGCCCACGCGTAGCGGGGCACAGCGCTCGTCGCCCGTGATGCTCATCGCGCCGGAAAGCCCCTGAACGATCTGATCGTACGCGGGCGCATCCTTCATCGGACCGTCCTGGCCGAACCCCGAGATCGCGCAGTACACGAGTGCCGGGTTCTGCTGCTTGAGCTGCTCGTAGCCGACGCCGAGACGATCCATGACACCTGGCCGAAAGTTCTCGACGAGCACGTGCGCCGTCCGGACGAGCCGCTGCAGCACCTCCTTGCCGCTTCCGGATTTCAGGTTGACGGTGACGGACTTCTTGCCGCTGTTCTGCGCAAGGAACGACGCGCCCATTAGCCGTTGGTTGAGCGACGCGTCGGCACCCAGCTGCCGCGCCAGATCGCCGCGCTCCGGAACTTCGATCTTGATGACTTCCGCTCCGATGAGCGCGAGCTGATACGCGCAGAACGGGCCCGCGAGCACGTTGCTCAAATCGAGCACGCGGATCCCGGCCAGCGCTTGAGTCATGGGCTTCCTCGGTCGGTCAAAGCATAGCGTCAGCGGCGAACGAATGGATTGGGCACGTCCAGATCGGTGGAGATCCAGACACATTTCGTGTGCAGGAACTCCTTGATCGTTTCGACACCCGACTCGCGTCCGATACCCGAATTCTTGTATCCGCCGAACGGCGACGTGAAGCTCGTCGCTCGATAGTTGTTGACCCAAATGGTCCCGGCCTTGAGCCTGTCGGTCATGAACATTGCCCGATGGAGGCTTTTGGTCCAGACGGCCGCCGCGAGCCCGTAGATCACGTCGTTGCCTATCCCGATCGCTTCGGCCTCGTCATCGAATGGAATCACTGCGAGCACGGGACCGAACACCTCCTCCTGCGCGATGCGCATGCTGTTCTTCACGTCCGTGAAGATCGTCGGCTCGATGAACATGCCGGCGCCGAGATCCGGCCGGGCCTTCCCACCGAGCACGCAACGCGCGCCCTCCTCCTTCGCGATCCGGATGTAGTCGATGATCTTCTCGAACTGCGGCCGCGTCGCGATCGGCCCGATCTGGGTGTCGGCGAGCGCAGGATCGCCCAGCTTCGCGGAGCGAACGAAGGCGATCAACTTCTCGAGGAACTGGTCGTGGATGCTCCGTTGCAGCAGCAGCCGCGAGCCGGCCTGGCAGCTCTGTCCAGACGCCGCGAAAATCCCGGACACGACACCTTTGATGGCCTGGTCGAGATCTGCATCGTCGAAGACAATGTTGGGCGATTTGCCGCCGAGCTCGAGCGTTACCGTCTTGAGTCCTGCTGCCGCGAGCTGATAAATCTTGCGCCCCGCGGCATCGCCCCCCGTGAAACCGATGTGCGCCACCGACGGGTGCGCGACGAGCGCCGCGCCGGCCTCCTGCCCTAGTCCGGTGACGACATTCACGACGCCCTTCGGAAATCCCGCCTCGGCAAACAGGGGCGCGAACTCGAGCATCGACGCCGACGTGAATTCCGACGGCTTGATCACGGCCGTGCATCCAGCGGCGAGCGCGGGAGCGAGCTTCCAGCTCGTGAGGGTGAGCGGCGAGTTCCACGGCGTGATGATGCCTACCACACCTTTTGCCTCGTACTTCGTGTAAGTGAACACGCCCCGCTTGTCGGTGGGGATCACCGCGCCCTGCACCTTGTCGGCGAGCCCGCCGTAATACTTGAAGTAGTCGCCCATATAGCGGATCTGGGCGCATGCCTCCGACCGGATCTTGCCGTTGTCGCGCTGCTCGATCGCTGCCAGATGGTCGGCGTTGGCGATGATGAGATCGCCGAGCCGCCACAAGAGGTGGCCGCGCTGCGTGGCGCTCATGCGCGGCCATTCGCCCTGGGTCAGCGCGCGCTCCGCCGCGCTGACTGCGGCAGCAACGTCCGCCTCACCCCCGCGCCCGATCAGCGCCCAGACTTTGCCGGTATACGGATTCTCGGTCGGGAAGTAGTCGTTGGAGGCCGGGCGGACGATGGCTCCGTCGATGTAGTTGCCATATCTCGGAAGCTCTTCGTCCTTCGACATTCCGCTCTCCAGCTGAACGCCATTGCTGCGTCAGCGCGGCGTCTTGCGCTTCACCGGCTCACGCGTGAGGCGTACCTCGCGGCCGTCTTCAGTCGTGCCCACGAGCGTGCGCTCGTCCACCACCTTCAACTTAAGGGCGAAGTCGGGGCACTTGCTGACTTTCGCCGCCCAGGCGGTGAACTCCAGCATGTTGTTGTTGCTCCTCTGTACCGTGATCGGAAACGGCTTGGTGCCGCGGCAAGGGTCGCCGGCGCGCCGCGGCCCTATTTCGCGCCATTCACCCTCGAAGTCCGCTATCACGACGCTCCCCTGGCGCACGGTCTTGGCATCACCGTCGATGCGCGCGTTCCACTTGCCATCATTCACATCTGAATCCTCTGAGAATGATTGCCACGATGCGGCAAGCGCCCCGACGCTCACTGCAGCGCAGAATGTTCCGATTGAGCACACGAGCCACAACCTTGTTGCCACCATCCGTGCCTCCAATCTGGCCGCGCACGCGCAGCCGTCTTCATTTCCGATTTTGCCATGAAGAAGGGGCCCGAAGGCCCCTTCTCGTTCAAACGCTGGCGATGCCCGCGCTATCTGGTACAGAACGTTGTACTGGGTGCTGTACCACCACCCACGGCAGCGGTAACGCCCATCACACTCTTGATGCCTTGCGTGACGAACTTCCTGAACTCCGCCTGCCCGGGGAAGCCCGCGGTGTCGCTGTAAAAGCCGTTGTCGTGGCCAATAGAGGTGACCATGACATGGCCGCCGTCGTAGTTCTGGCACCACGCGCGCGGAGAAAAGTCGCCGTGGCCGGGGTGAGTGCCGTGCCGCAGGTTGAGCGAAGTCTCGTCAAGCCTGATGAGGAACTTGACGTTGGTCGGGTACGGCTGCATGTTGTAAAACTCGTCGGTCGTCTGCCAATCCGCCGGCAGGCCCTGCGTCGACGGGTCGGGCGAGCCGGTGAGATACACGTGGCCTGACTGGTTGGCTCCGTGGTCGTAGTAGTTCGCGTTGCCCACCAGGCCTTCATAGTACGGCCAGTTGTATTCGGTGCCGAACACGTTGTGGATGCCGAAAAAGCCGCCACCGGCCCGCATGTACTGGCGCAGCGCCGTCTTGGCCGCGTCGAGGTGGGTGTTGTTGGTGAGGTTAGTGTTGGTAGTCAAGAGGGCGGAGCCATGTTTCCACATCGTGTCGCGCGTCGTGCTCATGAAGATGATGGCCCTGTACTGGTTGCCGCCCATTTGGGTCACGTCTTCTGTGATGTCGACCGCGATGCCTTCAGCGTTCAGCCATCTGCGGAGCGCCGCTTGCGCGACGTTGTTGGTTCCCAGGCAGTTACCGCGGACCACAGGCGGCCCGGGCTGATCTGCGGTGCAGGTAACGGCGAAGGTGGTCTCGTTCTGCGTGTTCTTACCGGCCCCGAGCGCGGTGCCGAGGTGGCCGTGGCGCGGGCCGGCAGTACGCGAGTACACCAGAACTCTCATCTGACGGTTGTCGACCCAGTTGTGATAACACGCGGGGTCGATGCCGCGGCACACGTTGTACGTCGGGTCGAAGCTCGATGGCAAAGCGCCTTTCGGCAGGTTGCCGGTGATCGGGTTTTCGTTGGTGTTCGGGCTATGTGCGTATTGTGCGCTTGCGCCGGCAGCGCAGAGGGCCAGGACTGCTGTTGCCAATGTGCGCCGCGCGAACGGCGCGGTTTTCATGCTTTTGTTCATGCGTTCCTCTCGTGTAGGGGTGCAATGGGGGCTGCCAGAATCTCGCCGCTGCGCATCGTGTCGCCCGACCGTCCTGTTCTGTCTGATAGAATGGCGGTTTATTTCTGGACAACGCGCAGTATAAAACCCCGGGACTGCGTGTCAATCGCTAATCCCGGGAATTTTAACTGGAGATGGCTTAAGGGTTACTTAGGAAACTGCGGAAACTGCGCGGCTGTTGCGCCGACGCGTCGCAGCGAGGCCGATGAGGCCGAGCGCTGCAAGAACCAGCACGTTGGGCTCCGGAACGGCCTGCACGACCACGACACCGTTGAGATCGACGGAGGCGAAGCCGCCCGCCAGCAAGTTCGCCGTCCAGGTGAACTCCTGGGTAAGCTTGGACGAGCCGCCGGCAGCAGTGGACGCAATGTCGAAAAACAAGCCATTCGGGACTCCCGTGCCTGTCACATCGAATTCGGCGTAGGCCGAGGACGCGGGGCCGCCGGGAAGGGCACTGATGATAAGGTCATAGAACACCGTGAACGTGACCGACCCTGCGGCGTTGCAGCCGGCCGTCGTGCCGTCGAAGTTGTTGCCGTTGCCAAAGCAGAAGAGGCCGGACTCCAACATGTTGCCGAACGCATCCTGGATGAGACCGTTCGACAAGGGCGTCGCGTTCGCCTCCAGCGTGAAGTTCGGCGTTTCCAGCGCGCCGGAAGGATCCGTCTGATTCGTGGACGCGACGGTGGCCTTGGCAGTCGCCGTCTGCGCAGTCGCCGTTTGGTTGGACCACGTAAAGACCGTGTTGCTGTTCGATGAGGTGGTCGCGCCGCCGTTCGTTTCCGCCTGCAGTAACCAGGACTGAAACCTGTTGTCCGTGGGCGCGAATAGGAATCCGCTAGTCGAAGTGCCGCTGGCGGTGAAGCTATCGATGACAACTCTTGCGACGCTCGCGTCGGCACCGGTCGCCGCGGACGCCATCGCCATCGCGGTCGCCAGCGCCCAGAATCGGGACGGCGCTCCACTTGTGGTTTTGACTTTGCTCATAAAGTCTCTCCTGAAGGGGTCTTTTCAGAATGGTGGGAAGAAGGAACGCGGGCGCCGACACCCGTTCGGTGCTGCCAAGCGCACGCAAACTCAAAAGCAAGGACCGGACCATGGTCGGAAATCACAGCGTAATCAAGTCCATAGGTTTTAATCCGCTGCCGGTCCGGTGTAATCTGTAAACTCTTCCGACAATAGAACGATATTCTGTATTCGTTGGACCGCTTCGCATCGTTCAACATGACGCAATAGAATGGCGTTCGATTTTTTG
>Ga0070672_100001073_pt1 | contig 16644 bp, 15 predicted proteins | sample KBSM13metaG_FD_66151 | JGI IMG/M metagenome (GOLD analysis project Ga0070672, IMG submission 66151) | Miscanthus rhizosphere microbial communities from Kellogg Biological Station, Michigan, USA - KBS M1-3 metaG | ecosystem: Host-associated > Plants > Roots > Rhizosphere > Soil ... | reverse complement strand
TTTCTGGCGCTGCAGACGGCGGGGGTGGTGCCGACACTCGCCAAGTCGGCGAAGGTCATCAAGTCGGGTGAATTGACGAAAGCGGTGAAGCTCTCGGGCATCGCCGTGACCAAGGGCGCCAAGGCGGCGATCGAAGCCGCTGGCGGCAGCGTCGCCTGACGGCGGCCGGTAACGAAACTGCGGCAACGAGACAGGACGAGCATTGGCCACCACCAATCCGGCACTGAAGACGGGATCGAAGTACGCCGACCTGAAACGGCGGCTGTGGTTCCTGCTGGGCGCGATGGTCGTGTACCGGGTCGGCACGCACATCCCGGTGCCCGGGATCAACGCGGCCGCGCTGGACGAGCTCTTCCGCTCGCAGGAAGGCGGCATCCTCGGCCTCTTCAACGTCTTCTCGGGCGGTGCGCTGCAGCGCTTCTCGATCCTCGCGCTCGGCATCATGCCGTACATCTCGGCGTCGATCATCATGCAGCTCTGCACGGTGGTCGTCCCCTCGCTCGAGGCGCTCAAGAAGGAAGGCGAGTCGGGCCGCCGCAGGATCACGCAGTACACCCGCTATGCGACGCTGGGGCTCGCCTTCTTTCAGGCGCTGGGCATCTCCGTCGCGCTCGAGGCGCAGGCCGGGCTTGTGATCGCGCCGGGCTTCGCGTTCCGCATGGTGAGCTCGGTTACGCTCGTCACCGGCACGATGTTCCTCATGTGGCTCGGCGAGCAGATCACCGAGCGCGGGCTCGGCAACGGGATCTCTCTCCTGATCTTCGCCGGCATCGCGGCGGGATTGCCGCGTGCCATCAGTCAGACCCTCGAGCAGCTCAACACGGGCGCGTATTCGATTCCGCTGGTGCTCGGCATTGCGGCGCTCGTCATCATCGTCACCGCCTTCGTGGTCTTCGTCGAGCGGGCGCTGCGCAAGATCCTGGTCAACTATGCCAAGCGCCAGGTGGGCAACAAGGTCTATCAGGGCCAGAGCTCGCACCTGCCGCTCAAGCTCAATATGGCGGGCGTGATCCCGCCGATCTTCGCCTCGTCGATCATCCTGTTCCCAGCCACGCTCGCATCGTGGTTCGGATCGGGCGAAGGGACGATCTGGCTCCGCGATCTCGCGGCGACGCTCGCGCCGGGGCAGCCGGTGCACGAGATCCTGTATGCGGCCGCGATCATCTTCTTCTGCTTCTTCTACACGGCGCTGCAGTACAACCCGAAGGAGACCGCCGAAAACCTGAAGAAGAGCGGAGCGTTCATTCCGGGCTACCGGCCGGGCGACCAGACGGCGAAGTACATCGAGAAGATCACGATGCGGCTCACGCTGCTGGGCTCGCTGTACCTCGTGGTCGTCTGCTTCGTGCCGAATTTCCTGATCGCGTGGAAGAACGTGCCTTTCTACTTCGGCGGCACGTCGCTCCTGATCATCGTGGTCGTGACGATGGACTTCATGACGCAGGTGCAGGCTTACATGATGTCGCAGCAGTACGAGAGCCTCCTCAAGAAGGCGAACTTCAAGGGTGGGCTGCCCACGCGCTGATGTCGAAGGAAGACACCATCCAGATGCAGGGAGAGATCCTTGAAATGCTGCCCAACGCAACATTCCGGGTGAAGCTGGAGAACGGCCACGTGGTGCTCGGCCACATCTCCGGGAAGATGCGGATGCACTACATCAAGATTTTGCCGGGCGACAAGGTGACGGTGGACTTGACGCCGTACGACCTGACCCGGGCGCGGATCATCTTCCGCGCCAAATGACAGGGAAGAGGTGGCGCAATGAAAGTTCTGGCTTCGGTGAAGAAGATCTGCCGCAACTGCAAAATCATCCGGCGCAACGGCGTCGTGCGCGTCATCTGCACGGACCCGCGGCACAAGCAGCGGCAAGGCTAAGTTAACCGAAAAAAAGTGCGAACCCACTTTCTTTCGGCGATGCACATCAGCGCGAAAAGCTAAGGGGCGGCCCGTCATTTTTCGCTGAGCAAGAGCAACCTCAAAGGTAACGAAACATGGCCCGTATTGCAGGCGTCAACATCCCGAACCATCAGCACGCGGAAATCGCGCTGACGGCCGTGTACGGCATCGGCCGTCCGCGCGCCAAGGCGATCTGCACCGCCGCGGGCATCAAGGGCACGACGAAGATCAAGGACCTGTCCGACACGGACATGGACAAGTTGCGCGAGCAGCTGCAGAAATTCACCGTCGAGGGCGACCTCCGCCGCGAGGTGACCATGAGCATCAAGCGGCTGATGGACCTGGGCTGCTATCGCGGCGTGCGCCATCGCCGCGGTCTGCCGGTGCGCGGCCAACGCACGCGCACCAATGCGCGCACCCGCAAGGGACCGAAGAAGTCGCGTTCGGGCATGAGCAAGCCGGCGCCATCGAGCAAGTAACGCGAGGACAACGACAGAATGGCACAAGCACCGCAAACCCCGAAGGCCGGCACCCGTGTGCGCAAAAAGGTCAAGAAGAACGTGGCCGAAGGCATCGCGCACATCCACGCGTCGTTCAACAACACGATCATCACGATCACCGACCGGCAGGGCAATGCGCTGTCGTGGGCGACGTCGGGCGGCGCCGGCTTCAAGGGCTCGCGCAAGTCGACGCCGTTCGCCGCGCAGGTCGCTGCCGAAAAGGCTGGCCGGGTGGCGGTCGAATGCGGCGTCAAGAACCTGGAAGTGCGCATCAAGGGGCCGGGACCGGGGCGCGAATCCGCGGTGCGCGCGCTCAATGCGCTCGGTATAAAGATCACGAGCATCTCGGACGTGACGCCCATTCCGCACAACGGCTGCCGGCCGCCGAAGCGTCGTAGGATTTAGATGGATAACTCGGTCCACGCGAGAAGCGCTGTGGACCGAGAACTTGAACAATAGGAAACAACGTGGCTCGATACACTGGACCCAAATGCAAGCTCGCGCGGCGGGAAGGTACCGACCTTTTCCTGAAGAGCGCGCGTCGCTCGCTCGATTCGAAGTGCAAGCTCGACACCAAGCCCGGCCAGCACGGCGTGCGCTCGGGCATGCGCATGTCGGACTACGGCAACCAGCTGCGCGAGAAGCAGAAGCTGCGCCGCACCTACGGCATCCTCGAGCGGCAGTTCCGACGCTACTTCTTCGAGGCCGCGCGCCGCAAGGGGTCGACGGGCACGAACCTGCTCCAGCTCCTAGAGTCGCGCCTCGACAATGTGGTGTACAGAATGGGGCTTGGATCGACGCGCAGCGAGGCGCGCCAGCTGGTCACGCACGGCTCGATCACCGTCAATGGCAAGGTCCTCAATGTCCCGTCCGCGCTCGTCAAGGCCACGGACCTGGTTGGCGTGACCGAAAAGGCGAGGGGCCAGCTCCGCATCCAGGATGCGCTGCAGCTGGCAGAAAAGGTCGGTTTCCCGTCGTGGGTCGAGGTTGACGTGAAGAAGATGGCCGGCACGTTCAAGGGCGCGCCGGATCGCTCCGAGTTCGGCCAGGACATCAACGAAAGCCTGGTGGTGGAGCTGTACTCCAAGTAGGCAATTCGCGGCCGCGCCGCGCGCCCGCAGGGCGTGCGGGTTCGGACGCATCATTCATCGAAGGTCCCGCATGCAAGCCAATGTACTGTTGAAACCGCGCATCATCGACGTGCAGTCCAGCTCTCCGTTCCACGCGAAGGTGGTGATGGAGCCGTTCGAGCGCGGGTACGGTCATACGCTGGGCAATGCGCTCCGGCGCGTGCTGCTGTCTTCGATGCCCGGGTATGCGCCGACCGAAGTCCGGATCACCGGCGTGCTGCACGAGTACTCGGCGCTCGACGGCGTGCAGGAGGACGTCGTCGACATCCTGCTCAACCTGAAGGGCGTCGTGATGAAGCTGCACAATCGCGATCACGTGCTCCTCAAGCTCGCGAAGACCGGCGAAGGTCCGATCACGGCCGCCGACATCGAGCCCAACCACGACGTCGAGATCATCAATCCCGAGCACACGATCGCGCACCTCACGGCGGGCGGCAAGATCGAGATGGAGATCAAGGTCGAAAAGGGCCGCGGCTACCAGCCGGCGACGGCACGGCTCAAGCCCGACGGCGGACGCTCGATCGGCAGCATTCTGCTCGATGCATCGTTCAGCCCGGTCCGCCGGGTGAGCTACGCGGTCGAGAGCGCGCGCGTCGAGCAGCGTACCGACCTCGACAAGCTCGTGCTCGACATCGAGACCAATGGCGTCGTCGAGCCGGAGCAGGCGGTCCGTTACGCGGCGTCGGTGCTCGTCGAGCAGCTGTCCGTATTCGCCGACCTGCAAGGCACCGATCAGCCGACGGCCGAGCGCAGCTCGCCTCAGGTCGATCCCATCCTGCTGCGTCCGGTTGACGACCTGGAGCTCACCGTCCGCTCGGCGAACTGCCTGAAGGCGGAGAACATCTACTACATCGGCGATCTCATCCAGCGCACGGAGACCGAGCTTCTCAAGACGCCGAACCTCGGCCGCAAATCGCTGAACGAGATCAAGGAAGTGCTCGCCTCGCGCGGACTGTCGCTGGGGATGAAGCTCGAGAACTGGCCGCCGGCCGGGCTCGATCGTCCGTAAAACGAAGGAAGACGAATCATGCGTCACCGCCACGGCCTGCGGAAACTGAACCGCACCAGCAGCCATCGCCTCGCGATGCTGCGCAACATGACGAATTCGCTGCTGACGCACGAGGTCATCAAGACCACGCTGCCGAAAGCGAAGGAGCTCCGCCGCGTCGCCGAGCCGATGATCACGCTCGCAAAGGAGCCGACGCTGGCGAATCGCCGCCTGGCGTTCGACCGGCTGCGTGACCGCGCCGTGGTCAGCAAGCTCTTCAACGAGCTCGGCCCAAGGTACAAGGCCCGCCCGGGCGGCTACCTGCGCATCCTCAAGTTCGGGTTCCGCGTCGGCGACAACGCGCCGATGGCGCTGGTCGAGCTGGTCGACCGGCCCGAGATCGTCCCGGCGGCGGAAGGCGCGCCGGCCGCGTAGTCTCCGCCTCGCGCATCGAGAAAAGCCGGGCGTTGCCCGGCTTTTGTTTGCGCGCATTGGACGAGCCCACACTGCGTCGCGATGTCAGGGTTGCCGTCGCGGTGCGCATCCGCGAGCCTGCGCCGCGACGGCAGGATTTCCGTCGGGCTTCGTCGCCACGACTCTCGCCCGCCTGTGGGCATCCGGTGCGGCCGCGTTTCGGACATGTTTGCCTCGAATGGCGAAGATGTTGCCAACATCACAACCGCTCCCCAGCCACAGCTTGCTACGGCGGGTCTACGGATACACAATTGGCTGCCGCGCCTGCGATGGCGCCGGCATCGGTGGCGACGGGAGGAGCACCGCCTTTGAGCATCGAGAAAGCGCTGATGGCGATTACCGGCGTCCACCAGGTGCGCTCGGTCAGCATCAAGTAGCGCGCGCCATGGACCCGGCCACGCGCAAGGACGAGCCGTCGGATCTCTACTCGCGGCTCACGCAACTCAACGACATCGGCGTCGCGCTGTCGGGCGAGTCGGACATTGCGCGGCTCCTGGAAGCGATTCTGATCGCCGCCAAGAAGATCACGCACGCCGACGGCGGCACGCTGTATCGGGTCAGCGACGACCGCATGCTCTCCTTCGAGATCATGCGCAACGACACGCTGAGGCTAGCAATGGGCGGCACTACGGGCGCCGCCGTTCCGTTTGCCCCGATAGCGCTCTACGGCGTGGACGGCCTGCCGGTGACGAGCATGGTCGCGGCGTACGCCGTGCATCACGGCCACTCGGTCAACATCGCCGACGCCTATCGCCACGAAGGCTTCGATTTCTCGGGCACGAAGCAATTCGACGAGAAGACGGGCTACCGCTCCCGCTCGTTCCTCACGGTCCCCATGAAGGATCACGAGAACACGACGATCGGCGTGCTGCAGCTCATCAATGCCAAGGACCGCGACACCGGCGCTGTGGGCCCGTTCACCGACGCGGACCGGCATCTCGCGGAATCGCTTGCGTCGCAGGCCGCGATCGCGCTCACCAACCGGCTGCTGATCAATCGACTCGAGGAGCTGTTCGAGTCTTTCATCGGTGTCATCAACGCCGCCATCGACGACAAGTCGCCGTATACGAGCGGTCACTGCCAGCGCGTTCCGGTCCTGACGATGATGCTGGCGGATGCCGTGGACGCCTGCGACGTCGGCCCGCTCAGCGCCTTCAAGATGACGAAGGGCGACCGCCGCGAGCTCAAGATCGCGGGTCTCCTGCACGACTGCGGCAAGGTCACGACGCCCGTTCACGTCGTCGACAAGGCGACCAAGCTGCACACGCTGTTCGACCGCATCGAGCTCATCGATACGCGTTGGGAAATCGTGCGGCGTGATGCCGAGCTCGAGCGCCTGACGGCCGCAGGCAACGGCGGCGATGCGAGGCTCGCGGCGCTGGAGCTCGGCTACGGGGAGCGCGTGGCGGGAATCGATGCCGATCGCGCGTTCCTGCGTCAATGCAACGTCGGCGGCGAAACGATGCAACCGGAGGACCAGGAACGAGTGCGCCAGATCTCGGAGCGCTATCGGTGGCGCGACGGCAACGGCGTCGAGCGAGCGCTGCTGACCGACGACGAAATCGAGAACCTCACGATCCCTGCCGGCACTCTCACGCGCGACGAGCGGCGCATCATCAATCACCACATCGACGTGACGATCCGCATGCTGGAAGCGCTGCCTTGGCCGCGTCACCTGACGCGCGTTCCGGAGTACGCCGGCGGCCACCACGAGCGGATGGATGGCAAGGGCTATCCGCGCGGCCTCACGCGCGAGCAGATGTCGGTGCAGGCGCGCTGCATGGGCATCGCGGACATCTTCGAAGCGCTCACCGCAGCCGACCGGCCGTACAAGAAGGGAAAGACCCTGTCGGAATCTCTGCGCATCCTCGGCAAGTTCAAGCTCGACGGCCACATCGACCCCGACCTCTTCGATGTCTTCATGTGGCAGAAGGTCTATCTCACCTATGCCGCCCAGTGCATGGACCCGGCGCAGGTCGACGCCGTCGACGTGTCGAGGATACCGGGCTACGTGGATCCTCCGGCACAATAGAACGTATTCAGTAGGGCTGCACGCGCCGACAGCTTTGGTTGTCCGCGAGTCGGTGCCTTTCCAAATTTTGTCGGAGGGTGCAATGCTTTGCCTGAGGTTGCAATGGTGCTGACCTGCGTGAACATCCTTGCCGGACAGGCGCCGCCCGAAACGACCGTCACGCTCAAGGGGTGGGTGCGCACGCGGCGCGACTCGAAGGCCGGGCTCTCGTTCGTCCACGTCTCAGACGGCTCGTGCTTTCACCCGGTCCAGGTGGTTGCTCCGAATACGCTTCCCAATTACGCGGCCGAGGTCACGCGGTTGACGGCCGGGTGCGCGATCGAAGCGAGCGGCAAGATCGTCACCTCGCCCGCCAAAGGCCAGCCTTTCGAGATGCAGGCGGAATCTCTCCGCGTCATCGGCTGGGTCGACGATCCCGACACTTATCCGATTCAGCCGAAGCCGCACACGCTCGAGTTCCTGCGCGAGGTGGCGCATCTTCGGCCGCGCACGAACGTCATCGGCGCGCTCACGCGCGTGCGCCACACGATCGCCCACTCGATCCACCAGTTCTTTCACACGAACGGGTTCTACTGGGTGAACACTCCGATCATTACGTCCTCGGACGCCGAAGGAGCCGGCGAGATGTTCCGCGTGTCCACCCTCGACCAGGCAAACCTGCCGCGCGACGCCTCGGGAAAGATCGACTACACGCAGGATTTCTTCGGGCGCGAGACGTTCCTGACCGTGTCGGGGCAGCTCAACGTGGAAGCGTACTGCCTCGCGCTATCGAAGGTCTATACGTTCGGGCCGACGTTCCGCGCCGAGAACTCGAACACGAGCCGGCATTTGGCGGAATTCTGGATGATCGAGCCCGAGATCGCCTTCGCCGATCTCGCCGACAACGCGACGCTTGCGGAAGCGCTGCTGAAGCACATCTTCAGGACAGTGCTCGAGGAGCGGGAAGACGACATGGCCTTCTTCGAGGAGCGGATCGAGAAGGGCGTGATCGCGAAGCTCATGGGGATCGTCGACTCGCAGTTCGAGCGCATGGATTACACGGAGGCAATCGCAATTCTCGAACGGTCAAAGCAGAAGTTCGAGTTCCCGGTGAAATGGGGAATCGACCTGCAGTCGGAGCACGAGCGCTACCTCTCGGAGAAGCACGCGGGCAAGCCGGTCGTGCTCATGGACTACCCGAAAGAGATCAAGGCGTTTTACATGCGCCAGAACGACGACGGGCGGACGGTTGCGGCGATGGACGTGCTCGCGCCGGGAATCGGAGAGATCATCGGGGGCAGCCAGCGCGAAGAGCGGCTCTCCGTGCTTGATGCCAGGATGGCCGATGCGGGAATGGACAAGGACCACTACGGCTGGTATCGCGATCTGCGCCGTTACGGCACCGTTCCGCACGCGGGGTTCGGGCTCGGCTTCGAGCGCACCGTCGCCTACGTTACGGGTCTTGCGAACGTCCGCGACGTGATTCCATTTCCGCGGACGCCGGGCAACGCACGCTACTAAGGACCGAAACGGACCCGGCCCGAAGGACCGGGCCACGAACGGCCCCAACGAGGGTGGACCTCGGACACGGGCGGGGGGCCCCTTCGCGTCGCTACGCAATGCGGTCAGCGACGATCGTAACCACCTTGCCCATTGCCGCGGTGCCCGTTGTTGCCCGAATGCCCGTTGCCATGCCACCGCTCGTTTCCATGCCAGCCATTGTTGGTGTACGCGTACCGATAGGGACGGTAGGAGTAACGGTATGACGGGTATGCGCCAACGTAGACCGGCGCGGAATAGACCACGGCCGGCGGCGCGTAGTACGCAGGCGCCGGCGGGTAGTCGGCTGGCGCGTCGTAATACGGGTAGTCATAGCCGCTGTAGCCGGAATAGCCAGGGGCGTAGTAGGGGCCCGAGTTGGCAGCAATGCTCGCACCGGCCACGGCGCCAATCGCACCGCCAACCAGCGCGCCGTTGTGGTGATTCACGCTGCTGCCGATGGCAGCGCCGATGCCGCCGCCGAGCAGCGCGCCCAGCGCCGGATCGCCGGCCGAGGCATTTCCGGAAAGCCCGGCAGTGGTCAGCGTTGCCGCCGCGACTGCGGCGATCATCAAGGGTTTCTTGACCATGTCGATCTCCATGTTAACGCGAGACGCCGAAAGCCTCGCTGAGCTCCGGCCGCAGGCGGAACATCCGCCCGTCACAGCAAATAACGTTTGAATGGCCAAAAGGAAGCGAGATAACACAAACTGTTACATGTTCGCCCAGCGCCGCCTCGCACCGCAATCGGGGCAACGGCGCCGGTCGGAACCAAAGCTTCGCTCTCCGATCCAAGCCGCCGCGCAGTTCACTGCCGATTTTCGGGCTTTTGGGGCCTGACGTTACGCCTGACGCTACAATTGCACGTTGAACGGCCGTTTTTCCGGTGCATCGGCGTGTCTGGGGGCGCTTTCGTATGCCGGCCAGGGAATCGGCGGGAGGACCATCGATGAACGCCATCTCACGTACCGCGCGCTTCGGGTATGCGCTGCTCGTCGCCTTCGGCGGTCCTCTTCTCGCCGTTGCCATGCTCGGTATGGGCGGCTGCGGCAAGGTGACGAACAATCCGCACCCACCCGGCTCCGAGAAGACGAACACCATCTTCGTGCCGCTGCTGTCGCGCTCGCCCAAGTACCTCGATCCGACGAGCTCCTACTCGAACGACGAGACGCCGTTCACCTACCAGATCTACGAGCCGCTCTACGGCTATCACTACCTGAAGCGGCCGTACGAGCTCATCGGACGCGCGGCCGAAGAAGTCGCGCATCCGGTCTACCTCGACAAGGACGGCAAGGTGCTCGAGGGCGATGCGCCGGGCGAGGACGTCGCCGAGACGCAGTTCGTCATCAAGATCCGGCCGGGGATCATGTACGCCCCGCACCCCGCGTTCGCGAAGAACGCGGCCGGCGAGTTCGTCTACCACAACATGAAGCGCGAGGACGTCGCCGACAAGTACAAGGTGACCGACTTCAAGGAGACGGGCACGCGCGAGCTGGTCGCGGACGATTACGTCTACGCGATCAGGCGGCTCGCGACGCCGCGCATCAAGTCGCCGTCGTTCTCGACGATGGCCGACTATATCGTCGGGCTCAAGGAATACGGCGAGAAGATCGTTGCCACCGACAAGGCGCTGCGCCAGGGCCTGGCGCCGACGAATCGCGACCTGCCTTTCCTCGACTTCCGCGAATACTCGTTTGCGGGCGCCGAGGCGCTCGATCCGCACACCCTCAAGATCCGAGTGAAGGGCAAATATCCGCAGTTCAAGTACTGGCTAGCGATGACGTTCTTCGCGCCGATCCCGTGGGAAGCCGAGAAGTTCTACGCGCAGCCCGGGATGGCCGAGAAGAATCTCACGCTCAATTTCTGGCCGGTCGGCACCGGCCCGTTCATGCAGACCGAGTACCTCGAGAACCGCCGGCACGTGATCGTGCGCAATCCCAATTTTCACGGCGAGACCTACCCGTGCGAGGGGGAGCCCGGCGACAAGGAGAAGGGCTACCTCGACGACTGCGGCAAGCAGATCCCGTTCGTCGACAAGGTCGTCTTCGACCTCGAAAAGGAAGGCGTCCCGCTGCAGGCCAAATTCCTGCAGGGCTACTACGACTCGCCGGCGATCGAGCGGCTCGATTACGGCACCGCGATGATCGTCGCGATGAGCGACGACAAGAACAAGGACAAGGAATACCGGGAAAAGGGCATCAAGCTGCCGACGACGATCGAGGCGAACAACTGGTACATCGGCTTCAACTGGCTCGATCCCGTCGTGGGCAAGGGCGACTCGCCGGCGCAGGCCGAGCGCAATCGCAAGCTCCGGCAGGCGCTGTCCATCGCGATCGACTGGGAGGAGCACATTGCGATCTTCGAGCGCGGGCAGGGCGTGGCCGCGATGGGGCCGCTGCCGCCATCGCTTTTCGGCTACCGGGAAGACGGGCCCTCGGCGTTCAACCCCGTCGTCTACACCCGCGGCCCCGACGGCAAGCCCGTTCGCCGTTCGCTGAACGAGGCGAAGAAGCTTCTCGCGGAAGCAGGCTATCCGGAAGGGCGCGACGCGAAGACCGGCAAGCCGCTGGTCCTCAACTTCGATTATCAGTCGGCGCCCACGCCAGGCGTGAAAGCGCTGCTCGACTGGTACACGAAACAGTTCGCGAAGATCGGCGTGCAGATGGAAGTTCGCGCCACCGATTACAACCGCTTCCAGGACAAGATGAGCAAGGGCTCGATCCAGATCTTCTTCTGGGGGTGGCTCGCCGACTATCCGGACGCCGAGAACTTCCTCTTCATGCTCTACGGACCGAACTCGAAGGCCCTCACCGAAGGCAACGGCGAGAACAACACGAATTACCAGAATCCGGAGTTCGACAAGCTGTTCGAGCAGATGAAGTTCCTCGAGGACGGCCCGGAGAAGCAGAAGCTCATCGACCGGATGATCGAGATCACGCAGCAGGATGCGATCTGGAGCTTCGGCTATTTCCCGACCTCCGCCGCCGCCTATCAGCAGTGGATCTACAACGGCAAGCCCACGCAGATCGTGCGCAACCACATCGGGTACCTGCGGCTCGACCCCGAGCTCCGCGCGCGAAAGATCGCCGAGTGGAACAAGCCGGTCTGGTGGCCGGTTCCGCTGCTCCTGCTGGTATTCGTCGCCGCCATCGTCCCGGCCTGGTTCGCATGGCGCCGCCGCGAGCGCGAGACCGCGGCCCGCACGCTGGCCGCCGAAGGCTCGTCGCCGTGATCAACTACATCCTGCGTCGGATCGGTTATGGAGTGCTGATCCTGATCGGCGTGAACCTGTTCACCTTCATGCTGTTCTTCACGGTGAACACGCCCGACGACATGGCGCGGATGAACATCGGCGGCAAGCGGGTGACGCAGGATGCGATCGAGAAATGGAAGGTGGAGCGGGGATATGACAAGCCGCTCTTCTGGAACGCCAAGGCGGAGGGGCTCGACAAGCTCAGGAAGACGATCTTCGTCGAGCGCTCGGTGCAGCTCTTCGCGTTCGATTTCGGCGCCTCCGACAGCGGCCGGGACATCGGATACGAGTTGAAGCGGCGGGTGGGACCGTCGATCGCGCTGGCGATACCGACGTTCATCCTGGGCATCTTCGTCGTGATCGTGTTTTCGCTGCTGCTCGTGTTCTTCAGGAACACCTACGTCGAGTTCTGGGGCGTTACGGCGGCGGTGTTCCTGCTGTCGATCTCGTCGCTGTTCTACATCATTGTCGGCCAGTTCTTCTTCAGCAAGCTCTTGAAGCTGGTGCCGATCTCCGGTTTCGCGGGAGGCGCCGATCTCTTCATCTTTCTCGCGCTGCCCGTGCTGATCGGCATCGCGTCGCGGTTGGGCGGCGAGGCGCTGTTCTACCGCACGATGTTTCTCGAAGAGATCGGCAAGGACTATGTCCGCACGGCGCGCTCGAAAGGCCTCTCCGAGACCGTCGTGCTGTTCCGCCACGTATTGCGCAACGCGTTCCTGCCGATCCTCACGAGCACCGTGGCCGTGCTTCCGCTCCTGTTCCTCGGCGCGCTGATCATGGAATCATTCTTCGGCATTCCAGGCCTCGGCAGCTACACGATCGACGCCATCAATTCGCAGGATTTCGCCGTCGTGCGGTCGATGGTTTTTGTCGGGTCGGTGCTCTATATCATCGGGCTCATCCTGACCGACATCTCGTACACCGTCGCCGATCCGCGCATCCGGCTGTCTTAGTGCCCTGTTCCCGAACAGGACACTCGCCTCCCTCGACAGCCATGCCCAAGATCGTTCTCCTCGCGACCGACGTTGCGCTCTACGGCCTCGTGGTCGCAATCGTCTTCTACGCTTGGCACGTACGGAAGACGCCTACGCTGCACCAGACGTGGCGGACGGTGCTGCACGACCCCGTGGCGATGTCGGCCGCCGTCGTCCTCATGTTCTTTCTTGGCGTCGCACTGCTCGATTCGCTGCATTTCCGCTCGTTGTTGCCGGCGGCGCCCGGCGCAGCGGCTGACGCGCCTGCGGCCTACTCGACCCGCACGCTGTCGGTGCTCGACTGGCTGCTCGAAAAGCCGCGGGAAGCGCGCGAGAAATCGTACTCGGTGCCGCTCGCGACGCGCGGCTTCGAGAAGGAGTCGATCGTCGTCGACGGCAAATCCGTCCGTGACTATCCCCGCTTGCAGTTCGGCGGGGCCCACCTAAAGGATCCCGACGCGGCGTGGGCGTCCGACGTCGCCAGGCGCTCGGTGCAGGGGCTCGCGGGCGGAGCCGTCGGGGTGGCGGTGCTGTGGCTGCTCGTCGCATGGCTGCGGGTGGTGCGCTCGCGCGCAAGCGTCACCGCTTCGCTGCGGGCGATATGGCATCGCAACACCGTCGTGCCGTGGCGCTCGATGCTGGTGACGGCGTCCCTCATCGTGCTGTGCGCCGGGTGGGTGGCAGCGCTGTGGCCGTTCTATCACGTCTTCGGCACGGACCAGACGGGCAACGACGTCCTGTATCAGGCGATGAAATCGATTCGCACCGCCGTCGTCATCGGCTCGCTCGCCACCCTTGCGACGCTTCCTTTTGCCATTGTGTTCGGAATTCTGGCGGGCTACTACAAGGGGCGCGTCGACGACGTGATCCAGTACCTCTATACGATGCTGTCGTCGATTCCGTCGGTGCTGCTGATCGCGGCGTTCGTGCTCATGATCCAGGTGTTCGTCGACAAGAATCCGCAGATGTTCGAGACCGCGCTGCAGCGCGCCGACATCCGACTCTTCTTGCTGGCGACGATCCTGGGCTTGACCGGGTGGGCGTCGCTCGCACGGCTGCTGCGCGCCGAGACGCTCAAGCTATCCGAGCTCGACTACGTGCAGGCCGCCCGCGCGTTCGGCGTTTCGAACCTCGATATCATGCGGCGCCACATCCTTCCTAACGTCACGCATGTCGTGCTGATCGTGGCGGTGCTCGACTTCTCCGGGCTCGTGCTCTACGAGGCCGTGCTTTCCTACGTCGGCGTCGGCGTCGACCCGACGACCAACAGCTTCGGCACGATGATCAACAGCGCACGCACCGAGATGTCGCGCAACCCGACCGTTTGGTGGACGCTGGCGGCGGCCTTCGCCTTCATGGTGGCGCTCGTGCTGTCGATGCAGTTCTTCGCGAGCGCCGTCAACGAGGCATTCGATCCGCGTGCGCGCGCCTTCCGCGTTCGCCGGCCGAAAGCGCCGCAGAAGGTGTCCGAGACGCCGGCGCCCGCCGCGGTCGTCGCGGGCGACTGAGGTTGCCGAATGTCCTTTTCGATGTTGACCGTCGAAAGCCTCACGACCGAAATCGATTCCGACAGCGGACTCGTCCGTGCCGTCGACGCGCTGTCGCTCACCATCGCGCGCGGCGAGACGTTCGCACTGGTCGGAGAGTCCGGGTGCGGCAAGTCGATGACCGCGCTCTCGATCCTGCGCCTGCTGCCTGACGCAGGACGCGTGTCGGTCGGGTCGGTCAACGTCGAGGGCACCGACATCCTGCAGCTTCCCGAGATGCGGATGCGCGACATCCGCGGCCATCGGATCAGCATCATCTTCCAGGAACCCTCGACAAGCTTGAACCCCGTGATGACGGTCGGGCGGCAGATCGCCGAGGTCATCGAGCGACACACGCCGCTCCGGGGCGCAGCGGCCGAGGCCAAGGCGATCGACTGGCTGAAGCGTGTCGGCATCCCCGAGCCGGAACGGCGCGTCGGCGACTACCCGTTCCAGATGTCCGGCGGCCAGAAGCAGCGCGTGATGATCGCCATCGCGCTCGCCGCTGAGCCCGACATCGTGATCGCCGACGAGCCCACCACGGCGCTCGATGTCACGATCCAGGCGCAGATTCTCGATTTGCTGAAGGAGCTCCAGTCTGCGCAGAAGATGGCGATGCTGCTGATCACCCACGACCTTGCGATCGTCGCGAAGATGGCGCATCGCGTCGCGTTGATGTACGCGGGCCAGATCGTCGAGGTCGCCGATGCGAAAGACTTTTTCGCGCGTCCGCTGCATCCCTACGCGGTCAACCTGTTCGAGGCGCTGCCCGATACCGAGAAGCGGGGCCGGCGCCTCGCATCGATCGCGGGTTCGGTGCCTCCGCTCAACCAGACGTTCGCCGGCTGCCGCTTCGCGGATCGCTGCGGCAACGTGATGGAGCGCTGCCGTACGACGCCGCCCTTGCTGCTCGAGCGTGGCGCCGGCCATCTGGTGCGCTGCCTGCTCTACGACGGCATCGGCCCAGCAGCGCCCGTGAAGCGGATCCTCGACAAGGATCCGGCGCTTCCGGCCGATCCGCCCCCCGGCGACGTCGTGCTCGAGGTGCAGGACTACAAGGTGTGGTTCCCGATCCGCAAGGGGCTTCTCAAGCGAACCGTCGGGTATGTGAAGGCGGTCGACGGAGTCTCCTTCGCGCTTCACGCCGGACGCACACTTGCGCTGGTCGGCGAATCGGGGAGCGGCAAGACCACGGTCGGCAAGGCGGTGCTGCAACTGCTGCGCAACGTCGCGGCGATTAGCGGCTCGGCCAAGCTCGACGGGCAGCCGATGGAGCACCTCAACGGCGAAGCGTTGCGCACCGCGCGGCGCGCCGCGCAGATCGTGTTCCAGGATCCGTTCGCCTCGCTCAATCCGCGGATGCGTGTCAACGAGATCCTGGAAGAAGGTGTTGCTTCTCTGCGTCCCGATGTTTCGCCGTCGGAGCGCGCGGAGCGCGTCGCCGTCCTGCTCGAAAAGGTGGGACTTCGGCGCGACGCGCTGCTCCGCTATCCCCACGAATTCTCGGGCGGGCAGCGGCAGAGGCTCGCCATCGCCCGTGCGCTTGCGGTCGAGCCGCGATTGATCGTCGCCGACGAGCCGACGTCCGCGCTCGACGTCTCGGTGCAAGCGCAGATCCTCAACCTGCTGAAGCAGTTGCAGCAGGAGCTCGGTGTCGCCTACCTCTTTATCACGCACAACTTCGGAGTCGTCGAGTACCTCGCGCACGACATCGCCGTGATGAAGAACGGCAAGCTTGTCGAAGCGGGGCCGGCCGAGCGCGTGCTGTTCCATCCGGAGCACGAATACACCCGCACGCTGTTGGCGGCAGTGCCGAGGCTCGCGCGAGCGGCCTGAGGTATAAAGCAAGTCCGGAAGCGGGCGCATCCCTGACTTCGGTTCGTACGACGAAGGGAAGGCCGGGCGTCTTCGCGAGGAGGAGAACGCGGTTGGGCGGCCCATGCCACCCGTTCGCTTTGGGTTGCCGCCGAAACAGGCCCTAACCCAAAGGTCAGTCGCGCTCGGGTGCGAAAGGCCGTAATGTTGGTCCGGTTTGGGTTATGAGCATCTCACCGGCGAATGGCGACTGCGGTAAAATCAACCTCTTCGCGGCTTGTCACGAGCCGCTACGCACGGCGTCCCGGTTGCTGGAAGCGCCGACCGGGAGGGGAGCGCAAATGCCGGAGTCATTCGCCGTGAGCGCGGCGACCGCACCGTCGGCAGGTGCCGGGCAATCTCTACCCGGCGGAGCCGTCAAGGCGAAGAGCACCAGCATGTCGCGCTTCATCCTGGACCTGATACGGCCGTATCGGGGCTGGCTGGCGATCGTGTTCGCCGCCATGGTGGTGGAGACGGCGATGAGCCTCGCGGGTCC
>Ga0070672_100001062_pt1 | contig 16765 bp, 12 predicted proteins | sample KBSM13metaG_FD_66151 | JGI IMG/M metagenome (GOLD analysis project Ga0070672, IMG submission 66151) | Miscanthus rhizosphere microbial communities from Kellogg Biological Station, Michigan, USA - KBS M1-3 metaG | ecosystem: Host-associated > Plants > Roots > Rhizosphere > Soil ... | reverse complement strand
GACCGCAAATCTACTCACCGCCACGGATAAACCGCTGGCGCGCTATCCGCTGCACCAATTCATACGCATCCCGCAGCGCGCCATGTATCGGTGGTACCGGCTTTTGGATAATTCGGATTAATGATGAAAACACTCTTCGCATTCGTCGCTTTGACGATTTGCTGCTTCTCATACAGTCAGGACTATCCCGTGAAGCCGATTCGGCTGGTCGTTCCTTACTCACCCGGCGGCCCTGTCGACATCGTTGGACGGATCGTTGCCCAAAAATTAACGCCCGCGCTTTCGCAACAGGTCATTGTCGATAACCGTGCCGGCGGCGGCGGGAATCTCGCCGTGGAAATCGTCGCTAAGTCTGCGGCGGACGGCTACACGCTTCTAATGGGCGCGAATGGCACGAACGCGATCAACCCCGGACTATATCCACATCTCGCCGTCGATCCAGCGCGCGAGCTTGCGCCCATCACCATGATTGCGTCGAGTCCAATGATATTGGTTGTCCATCCGACCCTGTCCGCTCATTCCGTCAAAGAATTCGTCGCGCTGGCCAAGTCCAAGCCCGGCGCGATCAATTTCGCTTCGTCGGGTAACGGCTCGACCGCGCATCTGGCGAGCGAGCTATTGAAAAGCATGACGGGCATCAACATCGTGCACGTGCCGTATAAAGGTGCTGGACCCGCCTTGACGGATCTCGTCGGCGGACAGGTCCAGACTATGATCACCGGTGTCTCATCGACATTGCCGTACGTTAAAGGCGGACGCCTCAGGCCGCTCGCGGTGTCGAGCGATAAACGCCTCGCAATTCTGCCGGACGTGCCGGCGTTAGCTGAGGAAGTCGCCGGCTACGAGGTAAACACGTGGTACGGTGTGTTTGCGCCTGTACAAACGCCGCGGCCCATCATCGACAAATTGAATCGTACGCTCGCGAGTCTATTTGCTACCGCAGATGCACGCGAACGCCTTGCCGCACTCGGGGCGGAGCCGGTGACCATGCCGCCTGAGCAATTCGCCGCTGCAATACACAAAGAAACAGTCAAATGGGCGAAGGTCATCAAAAACGCCGGCGTGCGGCCTGAGTAATTCAACGCCGGTCATCGTTCGCAAGAAGCGGGTTCTCACGTTACGGCGTTGACCACGCGACCCAAGAAATACTACCTGCAATCCCCGGTGGAACCTTAGTACACTAGCTCGCAGACCGGAGACCAACTCCGGCGCATCCCGACGTCATCTGACAGGGAGCTGCCAAGGCAGGTAACGATGCGGCTGATTTTCGCGAGAATGGTCGGCAAGCGCTGGGTCGCCTGGGTCATCCTCGCGTTAGGCCTCACCTTTTCTGTCCTCGCGTTGTTCCTTCTCAAAGCGCGCATTGAGAGCGAGGCGAGACTCAGGTTTGATAATAACGTGATGAGCGTCAGCTACGCCATTCAGTCGCGTATCTGGTCTTATTACGACGTCCTTTACGGCGTTCAGGGCTTGTTCAAGGTGTCGGATGCAGTGACGCGCGCCGACTTCCGGAAGTACGCATCGAGTTTGAATCTGCGTGAGCGCTATCCCGGATTTCAGGTGCTGTCGTTTTCACGTTACCTGCAGCGCACGGAACTCAAAGACTATGAGGAGCGCGTCAGGCGCGATACCAGCCTCGATGCTGCAGGCTATCCTGATTTCAAAGTGAAGCCTCCCGGCGACCGCGCCGAATATTACGTCGTTGACTATATCGAGCCGATGGCAGGCAACGACAACGCGTTCGGGTTCGATCTGCACGCCGAGCCGCTCCGCGTCCTTGCGCTGGAACGTGCGCGCGACACGGGTGAGATCGTTGCTTCCGGGCGTCTAGTTCTTGTTAGCAGCCGGCAGGTCGGCTTCTCCCTGCGCGTTCCCGTCTACCGGAACGAAATGCCGCTAAGAACGGAGAAGGACCGCCGTGACGCCTTTATTGGCGTCGTCTCGGCGACGTTCGTAATTGATGAATTGATACCAAAGGTCGTCGGCATTGAGACGCTGCAGAACACTCGCATCCAGATATTCGACGCGGGCTTCTTCAATGTGCTCGAGGATGCGGGCACGCTGCCCGGCAACAACATGATCTACGACAGCGGCGGCGCGCATACAACTGCGTCTATGCCATCTTTGCGATGGTTTACCCTGCCGCAGCTTACGCAACGGTCGAAACTCAATGTGGGCGGGCGTCTGTGGGACACGCGCTTTACCGAATTGAGCGGCTTCACCGATAAGCCAAATCAGTTCCTGCCGCTGACCGTTTTTGGCGCCGGAACATTGACCAGTTTATTGCTATTTGCGCTGTTTCGCTCACTGGCTGCAAGGAGCCGCAGAGGCGACGCGATCTATCGCTCGGTCATTGCCGTCATGGCAGAGGGTATCGTGCTGCGCGATGCCCGGGGCAGGATCGTTTCGTGCAATGCGAGCGCAGAACGGATCCTGGGCCGCACTCTCGATCAGATGAAGGGCGATCGATTGTTCGATCCGGCCTGGGTCGCATTTCGTGAAGACGGAGCGCCACTACCGGATGACGAGCGGCCGGCCGAGCTCGCCGTGCGCACCGGACAAATGCAATCCAACGTCGTCGTCGGTTTTCGGCGGCGCGCCGGGCGAATGCTGTGGCTTTCTATGAATGCGCAGTCCTTATACGAAACGTCGAAGACTGTACCATCCGGCATCGTAACAACCTTCACCGACATTACCGAGCGGCGGCAGAGCGAGCGGCGTCAGGTAATGGAACACGCCATCACCGGCGTGCTTGCATCAGCGGAAACACTGGCCGAGGCGATACCCAACATCATCCAGACCATCTGCGGGACGATGCGATGGCAGTGCGGAGCACGCTGGGCATGGGACAAGCAGGCAATGCTGCTGCGCTACAGCGAAGCCTGGGGTACGGATATTCCAGCAATACAGGAATTCATTGCGGCAAGCGCAAACGGCACGATTGAACCGGACGAGGCTAAGAAAGGGCTTGTCCGACGTACTTTTCGGTCCGGGCAGCCGCACTGGGTTGCCGATATCGCCCAAGTCGATGGACTGGTGAAGCGCGCCGGTATCGTCCGGAAAGCCGGACTGCATGGCTCATTTGCGTTTGCGCTTGTGCATGGCACTGAAGTTCTCGGCGTCATGGAATTCTTTCATACCGAGGTGCGGCCACCCGACGAGATGTTGATCGCCAGCGCGGCATCTATCGGCAGTCAGATCGGCCAATACATGGTCCGCAAGGAAGCGGAGGAGCGCGCGCGCCACCTTGCGCACTACGATGAGCTTACCGGCATTCCGAACCGCGCGATGTTCAACCTGCGTCTCTCCCACGCACTTGCGCAGGCGAAACGCAGCGAAAAGCCGCTCGCCGTTCTCTTCATCGATCTTGACCGCTTCAAGAATATCAATGACACGCTGGGACACGAAGCCGGCGATCTTGTTCTGAAGACAATCACCGCGCGGCTGCTCGGGTGCCTGCGCGAGAGCGACACCGTGGCACGTCTCGGGGGCGACGAATTCGTCGTACTGATCGAGGAATCAATCCGGCCGATCGACATCGCCGGCATTGCGGAAAAAATTCTTGCTGCCGTCGCGCAGCCGATTCGACTGGAAGGTCAGGAATTTCACGTCACCGCCAGTATCGGCATCAGCACCTACCCGGACGACTGCGAAGACCTGCAGGGGTTGATGAAGTACGCGGACATCTCGATGTACCGGGCGAAGGAGCAGGGCAAGAACAATTACCAGTTCTTTTCCTCACAGAAGAATGAGCACACCGTTTCGCGCCTTGCCCTCGAATCGAATTTGCGGCGCGCGCTCGAGCGCAACGAGTTTGTACTGCACTACCAACCTAAGGTCGACGTTGCGAGCGGGCGCGTCACCGGCGTGGAGGCGCTGGTGCGCTGGCAACGGCCGTCCAAGCCTTTGCTGATGCCGCTTCAGTTTATTCCGCTCGCCGAGGAAACCGGCCTGATTGTTCCCATCGGCGCGTGGGTGCTCAACACCGCATGCGCGCAAAGCAAAGCGCTGCGCGCACAGGGTATGGCCAACGTGCGCGTTGCAGTCAACGTCTCGGCGCGACAGCTGCGTCACGAAAATCTGTTCCAGGACGTCGCCCGTGCACTTGAAGAGCACGAGCTCGACGCGAGCGCGCTGGAACTCGAGATCACCGAGAGTGTCGTGATACAAAGCCCTGAACAGGCGATAACCCTCTTGAGCAAGCTCAAAGAAATGGGCATACGGCTGTCCATCGACGACTTCGGCACCGGTTACTCGTCGCTCAGCTACTTGAAACGGCTGCCGATTGACGCCGTCAAGATCGACCGTTCATTCATCCGAGATCTCCCTGACGATAACGACGACGCCGTGATCACGCGGGCGATCATCGCAATGGCGCATAGCCTCAAGCTTTCGGTGATTGCGGAAGGTGTTGAAACGGATGCGCAGCTTGCGTTTCTGCGTCAACACGGATGCGACGAAATGCAGGGTTACTATTTCAGCAAGCCCGTGCCGGCGGACCAGCTAAGCAGCCTCATCGACAGACGCGCACCCGCGCTGGTCTGACCCTGATCTTCTGACGCAATCGCACGACGGGTCAAAAGACCGGCGATTGCTACGCGCTGCGGTACAATTCGAGCAACCACATAATTGAGGAGTCATCGATGGACTTGCCCACCCATAAGCCGCAGCTTGCGCACAACGTTACGCGGCTCGCACATCTTGATCTGCCCGGCGCCGGACAGGTTTATGTGGCCGGGCAGTACGCGTATATCGGGCACATTCCGAATCAGTCTCAGCTCGGCACTTCTATCATCGACGTGGCGGACGCCAGAAATCCGCGCATCGTGTCGCAGATTTTTCTCGAGGATCCGAATTCGCATAGTCACAAGGCGCGCGTCATCGGCGACATCATGATCGTGAATAGCGAACGCAACATGACCGCCATCGGCCGTAAGGCCGACGAGCTGCCGAAATTACGCACACAGTTGCGCACGGCGCTCGGGCGCGAGCCCAATCACGCGGAGCTCGCGCAGAAACTCGGCGTGCAGCCGTCGGACATCCCGGCAGTCGAAGCGGCCGAGCGCAATCCGTACGATCAGGGCGGCTTCCGTATTTACAACGTTGCTGACCGTGCTCATCCGAAGTTGATCACATTCCAGAAAACGAGCGGCATCGGCGTGCATCGCTTCGATATGGACGCGAACTACGCTTACATCTCAACTGAAATGCCCGGCTACATCGGCAACATCCTCGTTATATACGACATCCGCAATCCTGCGACGCCAACGGAAGTCTCCCGCTGGTGGCTGCCTGGACAGCACGTCGCAGGTGGTGAGAAGCCGACGTGGCCCGGACGCCAGCACCGTCTTCATCACACGCTGCGCGTCGGCGACCGGCTGTGGGCGGGCTGCTGGCACGGCGGCGTGCGCGTAATCGATGTTGCGGATATCCGCAAACCGCGCACGATCGGTGAATACAACTATCATCCGCCGTTTCCGGAACCTTCACATACGTTCATGGGCGTGCCGTTTCCCATTGACGGACGCCAGATTGCGATTGCAATCGACGAGGAAGATCACGCACACAGCGCGGATGAAATGGAGCGCCGACGCGGACGCCCGCATGGCTGCATGTGGGTTTTCGACGTCTCGGATCTCGCGAACATCGAACCCCTCTCCATCTATGAAGTGAGCGAGCTCGATTCCCCATGGAGCCGCGCAACGCCCGGCCGCTTCGGTGCGCATCAGTTCCAGGAGCACATGAAAGACACGCTCGTTTACTGCGCATGGTTCGCCGGTGGCTTGCGCATTGTCGACATCGCAGACCCCCTTGCGCCGCGTGAAGTGGGCTACTACATTCCCGAGCCGGCGAAGGGGAAGGCGGCGCCGCAAACCAACGATGTGGATGTCGACGACCGCGGGCTTATTTACATCGTTGACCGCTATGCGGGCTTCGACGTGCTCGATTTCAAGCGTTCAAATTAAACATATGAACCGCAGATAAACGCCCGATACGCGCGGATACAAACGAACGCCACGCAAACCCGTGCCTTGGATGGCTCTCGTGAATGTCGAACGACTGTATTGATCATCTGCGTTTGTCCAAATCTTTTACCTGCGGCTTCAGGCTTTCGTTCGCTTTGATCTACTCGATCCCCGCGGCGGTAAACACGGCTTTGGCGCCGGGCGTTGCCAGCAGTTTCAGCACGGCCTTGCCCGCGTCCGCCGCCGGTGCGCCCATCATCAGCGCTGCGTCATAGGGGGTGTAGTTCTGCACTTCGGCGGGCAATGGCCCAACCAGCTTCAGGCCTTTCGACGTGTACAGCTTGATTTCGGTAATCGCACCTAAACCGATCTCATTGTTTTTTCCCTTGATGACGTGCTCCATTACCGACGCTCCATCCGGATAACGCGTCGTTTTCGGCTTCAGCTGTTCGAGAATACCCATGGTGCCGAACAGCTTGTCGAGATAGAGCCCGCTGGAAGCCGAGTTATAGACGACCGTGTCGGCAGCGAGCAACGCTTGCTTGAGCGCATCGGTCGTCGCAACATTGGGCGCCGCCGCTGAATCGCGGACGATGATGCCTACGCCGACGCGCCCCACGGGTGTGCGCGTGCCAGCGTCGATCTTGCCGTCTTTCGCGCCCTGTTCAATTACCACGGGCGGGACCACGACGATGTCATACACTTCGCCGGCGGCCAGACGTTTCGTGATTTGCGGCGTCGTATTGAACAGGATTTTGAGATCATGTCCGAGATCGTGTTTCACTTTCTCGGCAAATGCATGCAATCCCGGCTCAACCGCGCCACCGCTCAGCACTTTCACTTCCGCGGCAAATGCACAGTTGGTAGCGCCGGCGAGCATCAGGATTGAAACGAACAGACGAGTGCGTGACATGAACGACTCCATAATGAGATTGCAGTTGATAAAGACAAAATCAGTCCGCGCGTGCGCCGGAATCCCTGACGACTTTCGTCCACTTTGGGATTTCTTTCTTTATGTACGCGCCGAACTGATCCGGCGTACCGCCGATCACTTCCGCGCCCAATGCCGCGAAGCGCTCACGGACATCGCGCTGCTGCAAAACCTTAGCTGTATCGGCGTTAATGCGCTGCACGAGCGAACTCGCCGCGCCTGCCGGCACGACGATTCCGTGCCACGTCGTCGCTTCAAAGCCGGGCACGCCCGCTTCAGCAACGGTCGGCAACTCCGGCATTGCGGTCATGCGCTTAGCCGTCGTCACAGCGAGCGCACGCAGCCGTCCGCTTTTGATGTGCGGGACGACAGACAGCGAAGTCGCGAACATAAGTTGGTCCTGTCCCGCGAGCACGTCATTGAGCGCAGGCGCGGCACCTTTATATGGAATATGAACGATGTCGACATGCGCCATGGTTTTGAATAATTCGCCGGACAGATGCGCCGCTGCCCCGCTGCCGGAAGACGCATAATTGAGCTGGCCCGGTTTCGCTTTTGCGAGCGCAATAAGCTCTTTCACGGAGTTGACCGGCAGAGACGGATGAACGACCAGAATGTTCGGTTGTGAGGCGACCAGAATCACCGGCGCAAAATCGCGCACCGGATCATATGCGAGTTTGTTATAGAGCGCAGCGTTGGTAGCAAGGATGCTGTTGTTGCCTAACAAAAGAGTGTATCCGTCACCTGGCGACTTCGCCGTTATTTCGGCCGCGATATTGCCGCCTGCGCCGGCGCGATTGTCGATGATCACTTGCTCTTTCCACAGCTCTGACAGCTTCTGCCCCAGCAAGCGCGCGACAATGTCGCTCGGCCCGCCCGGTGTAAAGCCGACAATAAAGCGCACCGGCTTGTCGGGATAATCCGCTGCATGGACGCACGTAAGCGCCGGGCCGAGCAGTATCAACAACCACAACGTTTGCATTGCTAGTGTTTCCTCTCTTCATCTAGGGACCGCATCTTAATCAAGATTCGCAACCGGCGTCTTGATCACTTTCGCCCAGCGAGCCACTTCGTGTGTCAGCCGCTCGCCGAATTGGTCCGGTGTGCTCGAAGCGGGCTCCGCACCAAGGCCTGAAATCCGCTCTCTGACGTCGGCCGCGGTCAGCGCTTTATTTATTGCAGCATTGAGACGATCGATGATCGTCCGAGGGGTTGCGGCCGGCGCCAGCACACCGTACCAGTCATTGAGCTCGAAACCCGGATACCCGCTTTCGGCGATCGTAGGCACGTCCGGCAAGAGCGGCAGCCGCTTGCCGCTGCTCGCACCGAGCGCCCGTAGACGGCCTGACTTGATATGCGCAAGCGATGCCGGTGTTGTCGTGAACATCATAGGCACCTGACCGCCGATTACATCTGTCAATGCCGGCGCTGCGCCTTTATACGGAACATGTACGACATCGATACCGGTGGTGCTCTTAAATGATTCCATCGCGAGATAAATCGCGCTCCCCGTTCCGCCCGACGCATAGTTGAGCTGGCCAGGCTTTGATTTCGCGAGCCGCACGAGATCGCCGACGGTGCGCACTGGCAGTGAGGGGTGCACAACGAGCACGCTCGAGGACAGTGCAACCAGTCCGACGGGAGCAAAGTCTTTGAGACTGTCGTACGGCAGCTTTACACGCAGAGCTGGATTTGCGGCATGCGCCGGGTTTGCCATCAACAATGTGTAGCCATCCGGCGCGGCCCTGGCGACTAAGTCCGTGCCGATTATCGTGCCGCCTCCGGGTCGATTATCGACGACGATCTGTTGACCTAGTCCTTCGCCAAGGCGCGGTGCAATGATGCGCGCCATGATGTCGACACCGCCGCCTGGCGCATAGGGCACGATCAGACGCACGGCTTTGACCGGGAACCCCTGCGCAAACACTGCCTGGATGCTGTAGGCGGCGCATGAACCGGACAAGATAAAAGCGACTAACGCCCGCTTGCTGAACTGATGAGGCCTGATCATTACGTACCTTTGATGATCGTGCATTTTAGACTACCAGCAAGTCGAGAAAGTCGGTGACCGGCGACGTCGTCAGACGCTGGCGGTCATTGCAGGCGTCTAGAACCATGCGCGCTTTCTTGCTGGCGTAAGTCCGACTGATGTTCTGTTCAAACTTGCGCATCAGCAGCGGCAATGCTTCGTTCCTGCGATGCGGATGGCCGATCGGATACTCGACCTCGACGCGCTCGCTCTGGCTACCATCTTTGAACGTCACGCGTACGGCGTTCGCGTTCGAGCGCCTGCGCGGATCGACGAAGCCGCTGCTGTAGCGCGTGTCTTCGCGCACGATCGTTTTTGCGCGTAAAGCGTCGATGCGCGGGTCGGCAGCAGCATCATCTTCGTAATCCTTCGTCGTGATGTTGCCGAAGATCAGAGCAATTGAGATGATGTATTGAAGACAGTGATCGCGCTCCGCAAAATTCTTTAGCGGTCCCGTGCGATCGAGATAGCTCAACCCGTATGCGTGCGTCCACAATTCGACGCGGGCGATGTCATCGATCCGGTGCTTAACCAATCCATGCAGAATGACCGCCGCTTCGGCTGCGGTTTGCGCGTGAAATGCCGCCGGATAGGACAGCTTGAACTGCACGTTCTCCATTACGTATGTCCCATATGCGCGTTCGATGCTGAACGGAGTGCGCGAACAATACACATCGTAGAAGCCCCACGTCGGCGCAGTCAGCGCGGATGCATAGCCCATCTCACCCTTAACTGCCATCATCGCAAGCCACACGCCACGGCTCGCGGCATCCGCCGAAGCCCACGATTTACGTGCACCCGTGTCGGCACCGCGCCGGTATATCGCGAGCGGATGTCCATCGATCCACGCATTCGAGACCGCGTTCATGATTTCCGCGCAGCGACCGCCGAGAAGGTGCGTGGCAATCGCTGCACACGCGATCTTGACCAGGATCACATGATCGAGCCGGTACTTCGTCGTATACGCGTTGGCGAGCGCCAGCACTCCCGCAATCTCATATGCCTTGATTGCCGAGTCCAGTACCTCTGCGACAGTAAATGGCTTGCAGCCATGTGCTGCGCGCTGCTGGCTCACCCAGTCACTCACGCAAAGTACGGCTGCAAGTGTGTCCGACGGGTGCACCACGGTCGCACCGTAGAACGTGTCGTTGTAATCAAGCCAGCGGATAAGGGCGCCTGTGTTGAAGGTGGCTTCCACCGGATCAAGCACGAAGGGCGTACCCGGTACGCGCGCGCCGTGCGGGACAACGCTACCCGCTACCAAAGGGCCCAGCATGCTCGCACATTGCGGGTTGGCGAGCGCAGCGCATGCGCAGCCGACACTGTCGAGCAGGCAGTAATACGCCGTCTCGCGCGCGACCGCGCTTCCTATCTGATAGTGAGCGACGTAATCAGCGATCTGAGAGATGACGGCATCGAAGCCCGAACGCCTTCGTACGCCGCTGCGAATCATCGGTCAAACACAAGCTCAATCGCTGGCATTACCTTGCAGCAACGGCGATTACATCCATCTCGACCAGCATGCCGGGACGCGCAAGCTGGCTGATCGCGAGAAATGTATGCGCGGGGAGCGCAACGCCAGTGAACGCTTCGGACCGGCACTTGTTCAGATCTTCGCGCGAGCGGATATCCGTCACATATGAAGTCAGCTTCACGACATCGCCCATGCCGGCGCCATGTTGTGCGAGCAGTTTCCTGATCTTTTCGTAAGCGTAGCGGCACTGCGCAAGGAAGTCGCTTTGATGCAGAATGGAACCATCTTTTTCCGCTTCAGCACCGACGCCCGCGAGAAAAATCATCTTGCCGGGTCCGGTTACAGTAACGACTTCGGAGAAGCGTCCCTTCGTCCATTCGCTATAGTTGTAATTCTTCTTCTCGAATCCCGCGCCCGGCGTTTGCGCCAACGCCGGAGTGTAAAACGCAATCAATACGCATGACGCAATGAGTCTCAACATCGCCAGTCCCTCAGTTTGAATAAATCCTCGCCGAATGGTCCTGCAAACCGTTTATTTCGCCGTCGACGTTCCGCGCGAAATATTCTTTTCCGAATTGAAGCAAACCGGCTCTCGATACACACGCGACACCGTAACCAGGTTGGGCATGTCATCCTTCAGTGCCTGGAACAGCGGTTCGGTCGGCCGCCACAAATTGTCATACGGCCCGTCGTGATGCGCCGGCATATAGACATCCGGCTTGTACGTGCGTATGTGCTCGAACGCCTGCTCGACTGTCAGCGGCTGCAAGAACGCCGCGGATACGGCCACCAGTGCGAGGTCCACGCGCCCGACGCGCTGCATGGCGGCTCTTTCGTACTCGGTGATGCGACCGCCGCTGTCCCGGAACATGACGCGAAACCCGTTATCGAGCGTAATCAGGAATGCGATCGTGCCTTCCGCGATTACTCGCTTATCACTCGTGCCGCGCGAGCGTATCTCCGCGCGTTCGGCAACTTGAGCGGGAGTCGCTTTGGGGCCGACCGCCTTGAGCGCATGGTCGAACGCTTCGACCACCTCACCGGGCGGCTCGCCGTGGCGGCCGAGTATGGGTTCGACCTTGAAGCCGCGAAATTCGAGCATCTCGCCGCCGCGTCCGGTGACTGTCTTGACCTGTTTCGGATCGATCGATTGCGTGAGAAGCTTTTCGGTGGTCACCGGCGCGCCAACAACAACAGCATGCGTGCGACTGCCCACCGATGCAGCATCGGACATGTGATCGACGTGCCCGTGTCCGAGCAGAATTACATCGGCGCGTTTCACATCCGCTGCCTTGAAACCAAGCGGCGGATACATGCTGCCACGGTCGAAGTACGTGTCGAGCAATAATATCTGTCCGTTGTAAACAAGCTCGAAATTCGCATAGCCTGTCCAGCGCACAGCGAGCGTTTGCGGATTGCGTGGAAACGCGCCGCCGGTAGAAACAAGAACCGGCGCCTGGCAGGCCGCATCGACCGGCTCCGTGGCGAGCTTCATATCTCCTTCGTCAACCCCGCGTGGATCGGCGAAAGGCCTGGCCACAGCGACACCGGCACAGCACAGAAGTAACAGACAAACGAGCGCACGGATGCGGGCTGGCTTTTTCATCGGAGGTTTTCCCTAGGGCAGTGGTTCTACCACTGATAACGGTCTTTGATTTCTTTGGGAGCGATGCGCGTGTCGTTGAATTATTGCATGGGCGCAGTGCAATCACCATGCGCAGTCGGCGGCAGCACAGCAGCGGTCATTTGACAGCGATTACGTCTACGGTAATCTATCGGCTCTTCATGCGGAGAATCGCTTATGGTGATGCCTTGCGCTGATCGCGTTAGAACCGGCTGTGTTGCGATGTGCACAGCTGCTGCTTGCTCTCTAACAACGAATGTCGCCGCGCAAACTCCTGCACCAGATCTGTCGCAAGTGTTGCCGGCAAAACCCATGCAGATCATCGTTGCAAATGCGGCCGGCGGTCCCGCGGACTTCATTGCGCGGGTGATATCGCCCAGGCTGGGCGAAGCACTCCGCCAGAACGTCATTGTCGATAACCGGCCGAGCGCAAACGGCGTCGTCGCGTCCGAGTATGCGGCGCGTTCGACGCCGGACGGTTCGATTATCGCCGTCGGTAACAGCGGTACGCACGCCATCAACTACTCACTCTACAAAAAACCCACCTACGATCCGGTCCGCGATTTCTCAGCTATTACCGAAGTAGTCAACGGCAGCCTCGTGCTCGTCGCACACCCGCGTGTGCCGGCGAATTCGGTGCGTGAATTGATTGCGGAGGCCAAAAAGGCGCCCGGCAAGCTCAATATAGCGGTCGCGGGCGCCACCGGCGAAGTGGCAGGCAACGCCTTCAAGCAACAGGCGAAGATCGACCTGAACAATGTGCCTTACAAAGGCGGCGCACCTGCGGTGATCGCTGTCATATCGGACGAGTCACAACTCGTGCTCACGAATCTTTCCGGCGTTGCGACACAGGTCGAAGCCGGCAAACTTAAGATACTGGGCGTTACCGGCGCGCGACGCGATCCGCAACTGCCGAATGTTCCGACGTTCGCCGAGAATGGACTCGAAGGCTACGAAGTGGAGATGTGGTACGGTCTGTTCGCGCCTGCAAAAACACCGCAAAAGGTCGTGCATGCGCTGCAGCGAGAAGTGGCGCACATTGTAAACATGCCGGACATCAGGGAAAGATTCGTAACCGGCGGCTACGAAGTCGTCGCAAGCACTCCCGAACAGTTTGCGCAGCGCGTCAAACGCGACACTGACAAATACCGGAAGATCATCCTCGATTCAGGCATGCAGCAGGAATAGGCGTGATACGGCCGCCACGGAGCCGGCGCGCATGACGCAGGCGCTCTCGGCGGCCCAAACGTTGCCGCATCGCGAATGGCTGCTTACTGAAAGCGCGGTGTCTTGTTCAAATAGTACTTGCGCATTTCCGGCCGGAATTTCTCCATCATGTCGCGATTCATGTCCAGCGGCGGCTTTGCGTCGGCCGGCATCAGTGAAAAATATTTCGAATCTTTTGTTGCCCGGTCAAACTCTGCGCGACTTGTATTGAGTACTTCAGGCGTGGTCAGCAAATCCAGCAGCGTCGCGGCCAGCACCTTGGCGCCGGCAACTTCGCCTTTGTGCGCGATCGAGCTGGTGGGCGTAACGCCCGCCTGCCAGTTATGCGGAGCGACGCCGGGCACGCGGGACGGAAAATTGAAGATGCCGCTCGGCACATTCCAGGTGACATCTCCGTTGTCATTTGATGAGTATGCTTGCGACCGATCGCCGGTGACGGACGGTGCAGTAATCAGGCCAACTGCCTTCACGCCGAGGGAGGTCTGAAAGTCCTGCGCGAACTTGATTTCGTCATCACTCCACTTCGGATGACCAACGATATCGATATTCTTTTGCAGTGCTTCGCCCAGCGCGCGATTACCGAGTTGCGGCCACGCTGAGGCGACGTATTCCATATCGTAGGTCGTACCTGTCATCAGCGCTGCCCCTTTTGCGATGTTGACGAGCTTGTCGAAATTGTCCTTTGCCGCAGGTCCGCTCGAGTCGCGCACATACCACCAGATCTGCGCAAGATCCGGAATCACGTTCGGCTGAATGCCACCCATCGTAATAGTACGGTGGCCGCGATACGTGGGGCGCAAGTGCTCGCGCAGCTTGTCGAAACCGATGCTCATGAGCTCGACCGCATCGAGCGCGTCCTTGCCTTCCCAGGGAGCGACTGCGCCGTGCGCGGTTTTGCCGTGGAAGGTGAACTTCGCGCTGATTGCCGCATAGTTCTGCAATCCGTAGCCGGTCGCCAGGCTGTCGCCGATATGAACCAGGATCGCCGCGTCGGCATCTTTGAAATAGCCCTCGCGCACGAGGAATGGACGACTGATAAGCTGTTCTTCGGCAGGACCGAAAGACAACGCGATAGTCCCCGGTAGCTTATAGCGCTCCATTGTTTTCTTCAGCGCATAGGCGGCAGCGACCGCGACGGCGCCATGCGTGTTATGACCTTCCATGTGTCCGGGGGCGCCGGGAATGATCGGCTTGCGCGGAATGCTGCCCGGCGTCTGCGATCCTTCAGGCAGCGCGTCAATCTCCGTCACGATGACGAGCTTCGGCTTGCCGCTCCCCCATTGCGCCCATATGTTGGTGGGCATCCCTGCGCCGCCCTGCTCGACCTTGAAGCCGATATCTTCGAGCGTCTGCTTGAGAAACCTGGCGCTCTCGAATTCCTGCATGCCAAGCTCGCCGAAATAGTAGAGCGAGTCGCCGACCACGGCGATGGGCTCCGCATTGCGCTCGATTGCATCGAACGCATACTGCTTCTGCTCGCTGCTTGCCGCATGACACGCAGTAGCTATGATCAGAACGAGCAAAGGAATGATACTGATCGTGCGCTTCATATCGGTCTCCCCATCAGGCGCCGCCTGTCCCCGTAACGCTCGTGCCGCCGCATACGAACAGCGCCTGGCCCGTAATGTAGCCGCTATCTCGATCGAGCAAAAAAGCCACGGCACGCGCTATATCGTCGGGCGTGCCGACTCTTTTGACCAGTATGCCGTCGATCACCGTCTGGCGTTTTACGCTGCCCTCCGGATGACCGCGGTTGAACAAATCGCTCGCGACCGGCCCCGGGACAACGGCGTTGACGGTAATGCCGTCGCCGCCGAGTTCGATTGCTATAGTGCGCGTCATTCCAATCAGGCCGGCTTTGGCGCTCGCATAGACGGTGCGCGACGTTTTGCCCAGTGCAGCCCGCGATGAAATGTTCACGACGCGGCCATACTTCGCGGCACGCATGCCAGGTACGAATGCCTGAGTGAGGACCATCGCTGCGCCGAGCGTCACGGCGGTTACATACTGCATGTCATCGATGGTCGCATCTTCGAGCAATGCCGGCCGGTTCGCGCCCGCGTTGTTGACGAGATAGCGCACCGGAAAATCGGCAGCTACTTGCGCGGCAATCTGCTTCGTTGCGGGCAGATCGGCGAGGTCTATCCTGCGAAAGTGCAGATTCGGATGCTGCAATTTTGGCGGCGAGCGCTGCAGCGTTATCACCGTCGCTCCCGCATCGAGCAGGCGGCGCGCACACGCTTCGCCGATGCCTGAGCTTGCGCCTGTGACGACGGCGGCTTCTGCGTTAGCTTGCGCGGTCATGTGAGCGTTTTCGCCATTTCGAGAAACTTTGCATACGCAGCAGGATCAAGCAAGCGCTTGCTGGTCTGCTGCCCGGAGACAGATAACGCATCGAGCGTGCGCTCGAATTGCGAGCGGTCGGCATCGCGCACAATGAACACGACTTGCGATCTGCGGTCAGCGCCGGGCCACTCGTCGAGTTCGACCGGCTCGTGAATGATGGTCTGCACCGCCTGGACAATCACCGGCCGACCGTCCACATTGATCAAGCCTTTTACGCGCAATAGATTAGCGCCGCGGAAATTAGCCAGCAGCGTGAGCCAGGTCGCAAGCGTTTGCGCCGATGCGGGCGCATCATGAAACAGCGTAAACGTCTGCACGCGGTCATCGTGCCGCGCATGATCGTGCTCGCAATCCTCATGCGACTCGCGCACACACGCCGTGGCGTCCGATGTCGCATGGGGGTGCAGCCAGCGCACTACGTCGCGCGCTTCGGCACCCGGCGTCAATGCGGCGCGTCCGAATAACGATTTCGGGTCAATGGCGCCGTTCTCCACTCGCGCTATCTCAACGGTGCGATTGATCTGGGTGAGGCGGCTTGTCACCTGCTCGATTTGAGCAGGCGTTGCCAGATCCGTCTTGCTCAGGAGCAGCAGATCTGCGACAGCGACCTGTTTCACCGCCTCACGCTGGGTGTCGAGCTGATTGCCGGCATGCAGCGCATCGACAAGCGCTACTACGGTATCGAGATAGAACGAGGGCGCAACTTGCTCATCGGTCACCAGAGTCTGAATTATCGGGACAGGATCCGCGAGCCCGGTCGTTTCGATCAGCACGCGATCAAAGCTTGGCACCAGGCCGTCCTTGCTTTTCCGATAAGCATCGGCGAGGGTATCGACGAGATCACCCCGCACCGCGCAACACAGGCAGCCGTTCGCAAGCAGGCGCATGTTTTCACTCGGCGTCGCGACGAGCAGATGATCAATGCCGACTTCACCGAATTCATTGATGATGACAAGACTGTGCGCGAGTTTCGTGTGCTGCAGCAGATGATTCAAGAGCGTCGTCTTACCGCTGCCCAGAAACCCGGTGATCAGTGAAACAGGAATGCGCGAGACCGTGACCTTCGGGCTCTTCGTCGACCGCATTGGCGATTGCCTTTCTGTATCGGACACCGCCTTGCGATCAGGCGTCTTCGGCATAGCGACTTCATTTTGCATACAATAGATGA
>Ga0070672_100001058_pt1 | contig 16797 bp, 12 predicted proteins | sample KBSM13metaG_FD_66151 | JGI IMG/M metagenome (GOLD analysis project Ga0070672, IMG submission 66151) | Miscanthus rhizosphere microbial communities from Kellogg Biological Station, Michigan, USA - KBS M1-3 metaG | ecosystem: Host-associated > Plants > Roots > Rhizosphere > Soil ... | reverse complement strand
AACCACACAGGGTCCGAGCGGCCTTGTTGGTCCCGGCCTTGAGTGCAGTCGCCACGTCACCCGCAGTCCAGTTCTCGAGACCCGTAGCATCGGGGGTGAGGTTGGATGGGAAGATCGTCGTGTTGTTGGCCGGTGGCACCCCAGAGAAGAAGTCTTGAATCGGAATCCGCGCCGCGTCTGCAGGCGAATGGCACTTCACACACTGAGCGACGCCGCTCACGAGATACTTACCCCGTTGCGCCTCGGCGTAAGCTGGATCCGTCGACGGCAGGCTCGTCTCCGGAAAACTGCTGGGTGCGAGCGGCGTGACTGCGGTCGGAGGCGTGGGGGCGGTCGGAGGGGGGACTGCGACCGACGAGTGCGGCAGGCTGCGCAGGAACGCGACGACCGACAGCGCATCGGCGTCGTTCATGTTGTGAAACAACCAATAGGGCATGGCCGAGGCGAGCTGCTTGCCCTCGTCGTCGATTCCGTTTCTGAACGCGTAGATCACCTGCGCGTCGGTCCATTCACCGATGCCCGCCGCATCGTCCGTCAGGTTCGGGGCGGGCAAGGTGCTGCTTGCGAACTTCGCATTGCCGCCCAGCTCGAGGCTGCCGGCGTCAGTGGCGGTGTGACAGCCGCCACAGAGCGCTTGCGCGCGCACGATCACTTTGCCGCGCTCGACCTGCTCTGCGGTGTAAACGTGAACCGGCGCAGCACCGCCTTCACCACCTTCACCGGCCGCGCTGCTGCCGGCCGTCTCGCCCTGATCGCCGCCTGCACCCGAGGCGCCGCCCTGATCGACACCTGCGCTGCCCGCCGGGCCAGCTTCACCCGCGCTGCCGCCGCCTTGCGCGCCGCCGCTCTTGCCGGCCGAGCCGCCCTTGCCGGCCGAGCCGGCGTGGCCGCTGGCGCCGCCCGCGCCACCCTTGGGGGTTGTCGACGAGTCATCGTCGCTTCCGCAACCGACCGAGAGCGCGGCGCACGCGCCCGCAAGACCCAATACCAACGCCAGATTTGCGACCCGTTTATGCATTTCAATTCCCTTTTCGAACGCGCCCCGACACCAAGCACCCAATGCCCGTATCCTCCCCAGGGCCGCCGAATGCAAGTCTCGAATAGGCGTCTCGAATGCGACCAAACAAAACTACCATAGCGGAAACGCTACAAGGCCGATGCGGCCTGGTAACATGCCGCAACACGCGCTTTCCGCTGTGGCAGTCATGCGTCGAAAAACGCGGTGAAAGTGGGCACCTCGAGCGCGAGCACGGTTGCGCTTCCTCGCTCGAAAGCTCGAAGACCTCGGCGAGGCTCCAAGCCATGCGTTGAGCGCGCTCGAGGGACAAGAGCACGCCCTGGGTGCAGGCCAAGCGAACTTCTCGTGCCATCAGGGCGCGCTCCGCATCGGTCTCTCCGTGAACATGGCAAGCTCTGACGGTTCTGACGAGTCCCAGTCATCCTTCGCCATCAGCTGCTCCAGGGTTTAGAAACCGGCGAGGAGCTCCTGGCCTTGTCGCCCAAGTGGAGGACTATCGCGGCGGCTTCTCGGATCGTCAAATGACCATCGATGAGTGTCGAGAGCTGACCGAGGGTTTAGCGCCAAGTACGCTCCGGTTTTGTGCTCCCGCTTTGCAAGACTGAGTACTCGTAGGGCAGCCCAAGTTCTTCCAGTGCGAAGCGAATTAGATGGAGCGCGTGAATGGGGCGTTGAATGCGGCGTGATCGAGAATGAGCATTGCTGTCCTCCACAGCTCATTGGAGGACGGCGCGGGGCAAAACGTGACCCAACAATCGATCGGTGACTAATAGTCACGGGTCGAACGCCATGACTAAAATCTGACGCTCGCGAGCTTGCGTTCCCGGTTGCTGAACGCACGATGAAGATATGCTTCACCCTATCCCACCGGGCTCCGAAACCATGGTTCTTCCTCGCGTTGGCGAGGTGGTCGTGTTCCGTGAAGGGCCGGCTTGGCTCGCCGTGCGCCCAGGCTCTGACGACCTCGAGGACACCCCAGCGGGCATCGGCGCGACCATGGGTGAAGCGGTGGCCGAGCTGATCGCCGCAGAAGGCTGATTTTATGCCTGATGCTTAGTTACGTCAGTCCGCGCTGCCGTCGCGCGGACGACGGGAGATAGGCTCGAAACGGATGTTTCGCATGTCCTCATAAAAGCCCTGAGCATGATTGTCGCTGTAGCCGGGGATCGCCAGCACAGGCACGGGATCGAGCACGGTGCGCCCGACGCGCCATGCTCCGATGTGGGCGGCGGCGAGCGCGTCCACTTCGAAACGGAGCTCGTCGTTCGCGGGTTGCGCTGCAGCATTCGACGGCAAAGCTGCCACATGCAACAGCAAGCTGCGCGCGGTCAGCCCGGGGTGGGGAACCAAGAGCGACTCGAGCAGCCCGTGGCCCACGATCCAGAAGCGTGTCGTATCCACGAGCTGTGCGCGTTGCTCCCAAAACGCGCGCTTGAAGTGCAGGGCTCGCAGCTCTTCGAGCACGCTGCGACTGGTGCTCAGCACCAGCATGCCGGCTTCGTCGAAGGTGGCTGCCAGGTTCTGCGCGGGCGCGCGACCGTTGCGCGGATCTTTCGGCCCCAGCGCCGGATCGACGTGCAGTGAGTTCAGCGCCCAGCGCAGCTTGGGAAAGTGCGCCCACACCGCCATGTTGAAGAAATCGTGCCAGTGCTCCGGCCGCGTCGGCACAGCGCAGCGGCCGGCAACGTGCTGCTCGTAACCACCGAGCTGCCTGAGCGCCTCACGACTTTCTCGCACGAAGCGCGGCAGCTGCACGTCCATTGCGCGCGGCACCTGCGCTGCCAATTCGTCGTATTGCTCCGGGCTGGGCCAAGACGGCAAGCCTGCGAGCGCGCTCAGAAAGCGCGCATGAAAGTCGCGATAAGGAGGGCGCTCGAAGCAATCCGGCGCAAAGCTCGCGTTCATGTTCCCTACTGAACAGCGGGGGTCCGGGCGGCTTCTTCGCGGAGCATCGCGTATAGATCGGTGACGCCCGGATCGTGGCCCTGCTGCATGAGCAGAGTCGTGATCTGACCGCGATGATGGGTCTGATGGTTGAAGACATGGGCGACCACTCCCCAAAGTGGCGACTCGAGCCTCTGTCCCCGACGCATGAACACGAGTGGGGCGGCGAGCCGCTCCTGGGTGAGCCCGGAGACCCAAGACGAGAGCTCGTCGTCGGTGAGCGCTCGCTCCCGGCGGAGCTCCTCGAAATCGACGTACAGCTCCTGGTCGAGGGAGAGGATGCCGGGAGCCATGAATCCGTCCGGGGCGGGCACGCCCTTGAAGCGTGCGAGCCACACCCGGTCAGCGATCAAGAGATGGTTGAACGTACCGTGAATCGATTTGAAGAACGCGCCGCTGTCGCGCTTGCGTGCTTCGTCGCTCAGCGTTGCCGCAAGCGCGTACAGCTTGTCGTTCATCCAGCGGTTGTAGCGAGCGGAGGCGGCCAGCCACTCGGGACTCATCATGATGACGACGGTAGGACGGGGACCCGGCATTGCCAACGATTTCCGGCAGGGTCACTCACGCTTCTCCCCCCCGGGCCGTTACTAGAAGCGCACCGTGACCACTGACGCTTTGGGCACCAGCAACACCGAACCGTCGCGGAGCTGCAGTTTTTGGGACTTCGGCCCCGAGGAGGCGTGAGTCTTTCCCGTGGGCTCCGCGCCGAGCAGGCCACCCGAGCTTTCGGCGGTCAGCGTTTCGACCGTCGCGTCCCCTTTCAGGCCCGGGACTTTGAGCGTGGTCTTGTACTCGGTGTCGAAGCTCTTGTTCACGAACACGAGCGAAAGCTTGCCGTCGGGGCGCTTGCTCATCCAACCGGACAGCGCTTCTTGATTGCTCTTGGCTTGCAACAAGCTACCCGTCAGCGTGTTCGATAGCATCTGGAATGCCCAGTACGAAGGACGGCGAAAATTGAAGCCCTGCACGTCTCCCTTGAGCGCAAGCAAACTGTAGTCACCCAGGCGCTTGTCCCGGCCGTTGTACAGCGCCCAGAGGTTCGCGATCTGGATCGGCGACTCGGCCAAGTGCCCCAGGTAGTCTGCGACGAAAAGGCCGTTTTCGTGCTGTAAAATCTGAGGACCCGGGTTCTCGTCGACCGAGTTCCACTCCGTGAGCCAGGTCTCGTAGCGTTTGCCTTTGGCGCCCAGCTCGAGCACCTGCTTCTGCACGTCTTTCATCAGTTGGTCGACCTCGGACGAGGCAGCGAGCAGACCGGCGGTACTTTCGGAGCGCGCGTGCTGCGCGTAGTGATGCACGCTCACCGCGTCGATCACGTCGGCGGTCTCTTTGAACACAGCCTGATTCCAAGGGCCGTTCAGCATCCACACCACGCTGATCTTGATCGTCGGATCGACGGCCTTCATGGCCTTGACGAAGGCGCGCACGGCCTTGCCGTAGCGGGTGCCGCCGTCCTTGCCCCACTTGGCGTAATAGCGGTGCCAGTCGCCGTAGATCTCGTTGCCGATCTCCCAGAGCTGCACCTTCGGGCCGCTCTGACGCGTCAGACGCGTCTGATTCACGTACTTCACCCAGGCCGCGGCCAACTCGGGCGAGCCATCGCCGACGTTGGCCGTGAACACCGGCTTACAACCGACTTTGCCGCACCAATCCAGGAACTCGTCGGTGTCGACGTTGTTGTCCTTGGCTTTGAGCGTCTTTTGCCAATCTTCCTCGTCCGCGCGCAGCCCGCCCGGGTAGCGGACGACACCCAAGTTGAGCTGCTTTTCCAGCGGCAGTGACACAGGATCGATCAGATCGGAGGCCCATAGGCCCACGTTCACACCGTAGATCTCCGGAATGACCTGCACGATCTTGCTCGGATCGCCCTGAAAGACGGCGCTCAGCTCGGGCGGGGCTTTGACGGCAGTCAGCTGTCGCACGTTGCTGAGCTCGAGGTCGGCCAAATACATCGTGGCCGCGGTATCTCCGCCGGGCTTGATGCCAAACCAGGTCACGCCCTCCAAATCGAGCCGATTGTTCGGCTTGGCCTCTGGTGGTTGATAGTACTGAAATTTGCTGAAGCTCCGGAACGGGACCAGGATTTGATTCCAGCCTCGGGCAGCGCCCGCCTTGGCGATGAACAGCTCCTGATCGCGATCGCGAACCGTGACGTCGAACGCCTGGTACGGCTTGTCGGTGTAGAGCCAGACCGTCAAACCGTAGTGTTTGCTCCAGTCACGCGGCATACCCTGAGCATTCGAGGCCACGATGTACGCATCGGACCAGTCACCCGGCTTGAAGCTCACCTTCAGCGCTCGTCCCTTCACCGTGGCCGGCGCATTCTTCGGTAGCTCAGCGACCTCGACTTGGATATCCGCCGAAGTGCCGTGTTGTGCCTGCCACTGATCGGCCCATTTCGTGAAGTCAGTCACGAGCTGCGCGGCTGCCTTGGAATCGAATGCGTCCCAATACGCATCCGGATCGGCAATGCCCTTGGCGGTCTTGGTCAGCTGGATTTGATCGAAATAGAAGACGACCGGCTGGCCCGCTTCGACCTTGTTTTCTCCACGATTAATCGAAATGCGAAAGTCTTGGATCTTGCTCCAATCCATCTTGGCCGCGATCTCTCGGCTCTGCTGCGCGTCCCAATACACGCCGTCGTCCGTGAAGGCCTTGAGTGGAATGCGACAGCGTTGCCACTTCCCCTCCTGCACGGTGGTGTAGCTGTCGCCACTCACCTTGGTTTGCACTTTGATGATGCCACCTTGGTTGTCCATCAGGCCCACCATGAACTTCTGCGCGGCTGGCCCCGCCTTGACCCAGAAGGTCAAGCTGCCCGTCTTGCGGTAGGGCCTCAGGTCGAGCAGCTGGCCGCCGAACGAAATGTTCACCCCCGAGTAATCGTCCTCGAAGAAGGTAGCAAACACCGCCGCGTTGCCGGGCGTGGCGCTGGGCAACGTCTTGTTGCGGGTCTTGCCCCCATAGTTGTAGGTGTAACCACCGCTCGAGCGCGGGATGTCGTCATCGAAGAACGTGGCGAGCACTTCGTCCTCGAGCGCAAGGTCGGCCTTCGTCGGCGCTTCCGACTGCGGCGCCCCGGGTGTCGCTCCGCTCGCCGCCCGAGGACTCTCGGCCGGCCCCCTATCGGGCTGACTCGGCTGACAAGCAACGATCCCGAACGCAACCAAAACGGAGGCGAGCGCGCAAAGCCAAAGGTGCGATTTCATGCGCTTACAGGATGGGACGAAGCGCCCAAGCTGATCAATGAAACGCCGTCCGGCAGCGTTTTTCCAGGGCCCGTGCCAGGTGGAGCTCGATTCTCCCCCTGCCCTTGCTCACTCTGCGGCGCGCGCTCGCTGGGCCTTGGCTTGGCGTGCGCGTTCGACTGCCCAAAACACGGCTTCGGGCGTGGCCGGGGAGGCGAGCTCGACGATGCCACCGCTGCCGAATGCGGCCACTGCCGCGCGCAGCGCTTCGCGCACGCTGAGGGCGAGCATCAAGGGCGGCTCGCCGACGGCTTTGCTGCCGTAGACCACGCCTGGCTCCGCGGCGCGCTGCAGCAGGGCGACGTTGAAGATCGGCGGGCATTCGCCGAGCGTCGGCAGTTTGTAGGTAGAAGCGCCGTTCGAGACGAACGCGCCGCGCTCGTTCCAGACCAGCTCTTCGGTGGTCAGCCAACCGATGCCCTGGATGAAGCCGCCTTCGACTTGGCCCCTATCCACGAGTGGAGAGAGCGAATCGCCGACGTCGTGCAGCAGGTCGCAGCGCAAGATGCGATACTGGCCGGTGAAGCCGCTGACTTCAACTTCGCTCACGGCCGCGCCGTAGGCAAAGTAGTGGAAGGGCTTGCCCTTGCCGGTTTCACGGTCGAAGTGGATCTGCGGAGTTTTGTAGTAACCCGTGGCGAACAGCGGAGTGCGCTGCAGATAGGCTTGTTGCACGGCGTCGGCGAAGCTGATGGCGGCTTCGGGGCGAGCGCTCGCGAACACGCGCCCGTGCTCGATCACGATTTCGCTGGCCGGCACCTCGAAATGTCGGCCGGCGACTTGGCACAGGCGCTCTTTGAGCGTTTCGCAGGCGGCTTTGATCGCAGCTCCGTTGAGATCCGAGCCGCTGGAGGCGGCGGTGGCCGAGGTATTGGGGATCTTGTCGGTGCGCGTGGCCATGATGCGCAGCGACTCGAGCGGCACGCCCAGCGAGTCGGCAGCGACCTGCAGCATTTTGGTGTGCAAGCCTTGGCCCATTTCGGTGCCGCCATGGTTCACCTGCACGCTGCCGTCCTTGTAGATCAGGACCAGCGCCCCGGCCTGGTTGAAGAACGCAGTCGTGAACGAGATCCCGAACTTGACCGGCGTGATCGCTAGTCCTCGTTTGTCGTGCGGATGCGCGGCGTTGTACGCGTCGATTGCCGTGAGGCGCGCCGCATAGTCACTGCTGGCCTTGAGCTCGAACCAGATGCGCTCGATGCGCTCGGCGTCCTTGACGGGTTGGCCGTAGTGGGTCTCGTCACCGGGCTGGTAGAAATTTCGCTCGCGCACGAGCTGCGGGGGCAAGCTCAAATGGCGCGCGACGCGATCCAGGATCTCTTCGATGAACAGCATGCCCTGCGGCCCGCCGAAACCGCGAAAAGCGGTGTGCGAGACGCTGTGGGTGCGGCAGATTCTGCCCACCACCTCCAGATGCGGCAGCAAATAGCAGTTATCGATGTGGAACATCGCGCGGCTGATGATCGGCGCGCTCAAATCCAGGCTGTATCCGCCGTCGCTGAATAGGTCGACCAGCAGCGCGCTCAGCTTGCCCTCGCTGCTGAAGCCAACGCGGAAGCGGCCGAAAAACGGGTGGCGCTTGCCGGTCATGGTCATGTCTTGTGCGCGCGTGAGGCGCACGAGCACCGGGCGTTGTAGCTTGCTGGCAGCCAAGGCCGCGACTGCCGCCCAGGTGTTGGCCTGCGTCTCTTTGCCACCGAACGCGCCACCCATGCGCAGGCATTGCACCGTGACCAAGTGTTTGGCGACGCCCAGCACGCGAGCCACGACCTCTTGCGTTTCAGCGGGGTGCTGCGTGGAGGAATGCACGAACACGCCACCGGCTTCTTCCGGTAGCGCGAGCGCTGCCTGGGTCTCCAAGTAGAAGTGCTCTTGGCCGTTGATGAACAGCTCGCCTTCCAGGCGCTCGGCAGCGGCGCTGAGCTCGCGTTCCGGTTCGCCCCGCCGCATGCGTTCGGCGGGTGCGTGGAAGCTGCCTTCGGCGATTGCGGCGGCGATCGAGCTCAGCGCGGGCAGAGCTTCGTAGACGATGCGCACGCGCTCGGCGGCGAGCCGCGCGTGCTCCAGCGTTTCGCCCACCACCCAAGCCACGGGCTGCCCAAGAAAGCTGATTTCTTGGGGAAATAGCGGCTCGTCGTGGCGCACGGGGCCAACGTCGTTTTCGCCCGGGACGTCGCCCGCACCGAGACAGCACAGCACACCAGGCATAGCCAGTGCGGCACTGAAGTCGACTTCGGTTGCGTAGGCATGCGCATGCGGACTTTGGATGGGCCAGGCATAGGCGAGGTTGGCGCTGCGCGTCGCGAGATCTTCCACGTAAGCGGCGCGGCCGGTGACGTGCAGAATGGCGGATTCATGGCTGAGGGCTTTGCCGACGGCTTTCCTCCCGTCCGCTGCTCCTTGGCCGCTCATTCCGCGGCCTCCGCGTGCGACTGACTTTCGTAGAAGAACTTCTCGATCAATTTACCGAGCATGGCGCGGCGGTAGGCGGCGCTGCCGCGCAGATCGCTTTGCGGCGTGCCGAGCCGCGCGGCTTCGGCCAAGAGCAGCGCCAGCGTGGCTTCGTTCCAAACCCGACCCAGGGCGACTTGCTCGAGTGACGCTGCGGACAGTGGCGTAGCGGCGACCCCGCCCAGGCCGACACCGAAGCGGGTCACTTTGCCGCCCTCATCGAGCGTGAGCGCGAAGCCTGCCGCAACCGTGGAGATGTCGTCGAGCACGCGCTTGCTGACCTTGTAAAAGCGCTGAAATGCCGGCAGGGGCCGCGCGATTCGCACGGCCCGAATCAGCTCGCCCGGTTCGAGCGCGGTGCGCCGGTAGTCGAGAAAGAAGTCGGCCAGCGGCAAGCGGCGCGTACCGCGCAGACTCACCAATTCGAGCTCCGCGCCGAGCGCCAGCAGCGCGGGCGCAGAGTCACCGATCGGCGAGGCGGTACCCAGATTGCCGCCCAGCGTGGCGCGATTCCGGATCAGGCGCGACGAAAACAAGGGCAGCAATTGTTCGAGCAGCCCGGCGCCCGCCTCGGATTCCGAGAGCGCGCGCTCGAGCCGCGTCAAGGGCACGGCTGCGCCCAGAACGAGCGCACTCTCGCGCGCGTCGACCGTGAGCTCGTGCAGCTCGCTCAAGGCCTCGACCGAGATCAGCGCAGGGAAGCGCTGGTAGCGTTGGTTGGCGTACACCATCAGATCCGTGCCGCCGGCCAGCCACTGGGCGGTAGGATGGGCCTCGAACAGTGCCAACGCTTCATTGAGCGTGACAGGCCGAAAAAAACGCTCCTGGGGCGTGCCGCTTTCACTTCGGCCGAGCGCGGCCGCAGACGTACGCAGCTGAACCAAGCGCGGATCCGCCGCCGCGGGCAGCGGCAGCGCGCGGGCCACGTCCGCAATCGGGCGATAGCCGGTGCAACGGCACAAGTTGCCGCTGATGCTTTCGGGATCGAAGTCCGTGCGGCCTGGCCGGTAGTACTCGCAGAACAAGCTGACGACGAAGCCCGGCGTGCAATAACCGCACTGCGACCCGCCGGCCGTCACCATCGCCGCTTGCACCGGGTGCAGGCTGCCGTCGCTTTCGGCAATGCCTTCGACCGTCAGCAATTCGCGGCCCTCGACCGCCCCGAGCGGCAAGAGACAGCTATTGACCGGCTCGAAGTGGCTGCCCGCTTCGCCGGGCTCGCTGCTCAAGACAGCCACCGCGCACGCGCCACATTCGCCCTCGGCGCAGCCTTCTTTGGTGCCGCACAGGCCCTGCGCGCGCAACCACTGCAGTACGGTCACGTGCGCGGGCTCGTTTGCCGTGACGGCTCTTCCGTTCAGCACGAACCGAACGCCCATTGGCCTACGTTACCACGGAGCGTCCCGAGGGATTGTTTCCGACTGGAGCCACAGGAGAAATATGGACGAAGCGCGGATCCTGGCACATTCTATCCATCGTGCGCGATGTCGTTCAGGCTCTGCTCGAGCTGCTGACGAGCCGTCAGCGCGGAGCTTTGGCTACCGTCGTGCGCGTGTCTGGCTCGACCCCGCAGCGACCGGGTGCGCGCCTCTTGCTGCGCGAAGACGGCAGCACGCTGGGCACCGTCGGCGGCGGCGCGATCGAGCACGTCGTGCTCGAAAGCTTGCAGCACGCGCTCGTGTCGCGCGAGCCGGAGCTTTTGATTCGTGATCTGGCGCACGACCTAGGCATGTGCTGCGGGGGCCGAATGGAGATCTTCGTGGAACCAATCCTGCCCACTCCCAGGCTATGGCTGCTGGGCGCCGGGCACGTGGCCAAGCCGACGGCCACGCTGGCGCGCAGCGTGGGCTTCGAAGTGCACGTGATCGACGAACGCGAAGAATTGAACACTGCCGAACGCTTTCCCGAGTGTCAGCTAGTGCTCGGCGATCCGGGCGACGAGCTGCGCAAGGCTTCGCTCGGCGAAGCGGACTGGGTGCTGATCATGACTCACGACCATCAGCTGGATGAAGCCGCGCTGGCGGCGGCAGCCGGGCAAAATGCCCAATACGTAGGGCTGGTCGGCAGCAAGCGCAAAGTGTTCCGCTTGGTCGAGCGCGTGCGCGCCAAGCGCGGCGGGGATTTTTCCTTGGAGCGTGTATTCGCACCGGTGGGACTCGACATCGGCGCAGTCAGCCCCGAAGAGATCGCCGTCAGCATCGTGGCGGAGCTGGTGGCTTTGCGCCACGGCCACCCTGCCCCGCATTTGCGCGCACTGTCGGACGTTCGCCTGGAGCGCGTGCTGCAGCGACAAATCACCTAATGACGAGCAAAGACACCGAAGCGGGACTCGCCGAGCTCACGCGCCGCGTCGAGCACGATCTGGAGTTGCTCGACTACCCGCGTCGACCCTGGCTTCAGCCGCAACGCTCGCCCGCGGGCGAGCCTGTGTACGACGTGGCAATCGTCGGCGGCGGACAGAGCGGGCTGACCGCGGCCTTTGGCTTGATGCGCGAGCGCATCGGCAACCTGATCGTGCTCGACGACCGGCCGCTGGATCGCGCAGGTCCCTGGCTGAATTTTGCGCGTATGCGCACCTTGCGCACGCCCAAATACCTGACCGGTCCCGATCTCGGCATCCCGAGCCTGACCCCGCGCGCTTGGTACGAAGCGCAATTCGGCGAGGGCAGCTGGGAAGCCTTGGGGCTGCTACCGAAAGAGCTGTGGGCCGGCTACCTTTCTTGGTATCGCAAAACCCTGCACATCCCGGTCGAGCCGGAGACGAGCGTCGGCGCATTGCAATACGACCGCGACGCGCGTCAGTTTTTGCTGCCCTGTACCAGCCCGAGTGGCCAGCGCGAGCTGCGCGCCCGCCGCGTCGTACTGGCGACCGGTATCGACGGTTCGGGCGAATGGCGCGTGCCCCGGGCGGTCACGGAAGCGCTACCCACGCGGCTGTACGCGCACACTCGCGACGCGATCGACTTCGAAGCGCTGCGCGGCAAACGCATCGCAGTGCTGGGCGCGGGCGCTTCGGGCTTCGACAACGCGTCGACCGCGCTCGAGCTGGGCGCACGCGAAGTTCGCCTGTTTTTTCGACGCCCGCAGCTGGTCAACGTAAACGCCTACCGCTGGGCTGAATTCGTGGGCTTTTTGAAGCACCATGCGGATTTGCCCGACCCCGAAAAGTGGCGCTTCATCTTGCAGATCTTGCGCATGGGGCAGCTACCTCCGAAGGACACGTTGGCGCGCGCGAGAGAGCACGCGGCCTTTCACTTGCACGCCGGCTCGAGCTGGAAGTCACTCCGCGCGCAAGGCGACACGGTCGTGATCGAGACCGAGTCGCAGCGCTTCGAGGTCGACTTCGTAATCGTGGCCACCGGCTGCGTGACCGATCTGGCCGCTCGCCCCGAGCTCGCTCATTTCGAAGCCCAGATCGCGCGCTGGGCGGATCGCTACACGCCGCCCGCGGAGGAAGCACATGAAGACTTGCTGCGTCACCCGTACCTGGGTCCGGGCTTCGAGTTCAGCGAACGGCACCCGGGTCAGGCCCCGCACTTGGCTCACTTGTACAACTACACCTTCGGTGGGCTACTCAGCATGGGCTTCGGCGGCGCCAGCATCTCGGGTTTGAAGTATTCGGCAGCGCGCTTGGTCTCGAGCATCACGCGCTCGTTGTTCGTGGAAGACAGCGCGGCTCACTTCGACAACTTGTGTCACTTCGCGGAGCCGGAATTCTGATGGCAAATCACGGCTATTTCAGCACGCGCGTCGTGCGCCCGGAGGGCATCGGCCCGGCCACCGTGTTGCTGGATGGCGAGCTCATCGGCGAAGTCGTCCCTGGGCCAGAAGCGCTGCCGGGCGCGCTGGATTTCGGCCATTCGGTGATAGGTCCAGGCTTGGTCGATTGCCACGTGCACGTGAACGAGCCGGGCCGAACGGAATGGGAGGGCTTCGAGACTGCCACGCGCGCGGCTGCGGCCGGCGGCGTGACCTCACTCGTCGATATGCCGCTCAACTCATTGCCCGTGACTACGACTGGCGCGGCGCTAGCCGCCAAGCTTTCGGCCAGCAAAGACAAATGCTTCGTCGATGTCGGTTTCTGGGGCGGCGTGGTGCCGGGCAATGTCAGCGGGCTCGGCGAGCTGGCGGCGGGCGGAGTGCTCGGCTGCAAGGCGTTCTTGGTGCACTCGGGCATCGACGAATTTCCGAACACGACCGAAGCCGATTTGCGCGAAGCGATGCCCGTATTGCGCGACGCGGGCTTGCCGCTCCTGGCCCACGCCGAGCTGGATTTGGGCGCCGAAATCTCGATCCTCGATCGGCGCTCGTACCGTCGCTATTTGGAGTCGCGCCCCAAATTTTGGGAGGACGAAGCGATTCGCTTGTTGGTCAAGCTATGTCGCGAGACACGCTGTCCGGTGCACATCGTGCACTTGTCATCGGCGGCTTCGGTGCCCATTTTGCGCGCGGCCAAGGCCGAAGGCTTGCCGATCACCGTCGAGACTTGCCCGCACTACTTGTGTCTGGAAGCGGAGAGCATTCCGGACGGCGCCACGCTTTACAAGTGCGCGCCGCCGATCCGCGAGCACGAGAACCGCGAAGGCTTGTGGCGCGCCCTGCTCGAAGGCGTGATCGACTTCGTGATCACCGATCACAGCCCCTGTACGCCCGCACTCAAGCTGGCTGAACGCGGTGACTTCGAGGACGCCTGGGGTGGCATCGCCTCGCTCCAATTGGGCCTGCCCGCGGTCTGGACCGAGGCCCGTCGGCGCGGCGCCGATCTGGCGGCGTTGTTTCGCTGGATGAGCGCTGCACCCGCCAAGTTTGCCGGTCTTTCCGGGAGAAAAGGCCGAATTGCTGCCGGTTTCGAGGCAGATTTGTTGGTCTGGGATCCCGACGCTGCGATCACGGTCGAAGCCGAGCGCTTGTTCTTTCGGCACAAAGTTTCACCGTACCTCGGACAACGGCTAGAGGGGCGCGTGCAGCACACCGTCCTGCGCGGCAAATGCGTGTACGATGGTCAGCAGCACCCGGAGGGACCCGTGGGTCGACACCTCCTCCACCGCAGGACGGCATCTTGAGTGACGTGAACACAGCAGGTGCGGGCTTCAATGGCTTGGTCGATTTGGCATCTTCACTGGTCGGCGGTAAAGCGCTCGCGACCAGCGACGACTTCTTCGCGGGCATGGAGAACCTGCTCTTGCCCGGACGCGCGCAGTTCATCGCTGGCAAGTTCACCGAGCGCGGGAAGTGGATGGACGGTTGGGAGAGCCGGCGCAAGCGCGGCCCGGGCCACGACTTTTGCTTGCTCGAATTGGGCGTGCCGGGCTCCGTGCTCGCGTTCGACATCGACACGCAGCACTTCGTTGGCAATCACCCGGCATTCGCCTCCGTGGAAGGCCTTTTCGCGCCGCGCGGCACCGCCTTGGCGGAGCTGCTGAAGGGGGATTTCCAAGAGCTGTTGCCGCAAGTGCCGCTCTTGCCCAACGCGCAGAACTTGTTCGTGGCTAGCCTTGGTCCCGTCGTCAGCCATCTGCGACTGAACATCTTTCCGGACGGCGGCGTGGCGCGCTTCCGTGCCTTCGGCAAAGTGTCCCCCAGCTGGGGCGCGCCCGAGCTGGACTCGCTGGCCGCGGCACACGTGCCGCCCGGCAGCTTCAACCTGGCTGCGCTCGAGAATGGCGCGCTCGCGCTGGCCTGCTCGGACGCGCACTTCGGCGGCATGAACAATCTGCTCTTGCCCGGACGCGCGGAGAACATGGGCTCCGGTTGGGAAACGCGGCGTCGCCGCGGCCCGGGCAGTGATTGGATCGTGATTCGCCTCGGCGCACGCGGGACTCCCAGTGTGCTCGAAGTCGACACCAGGCATTTCAAAGGCAATTTCCCGGATCGCTGCGCGGTCGACGTGATCGACGCGCCCGGCGCGCGGCCCACGGATCTGATCGAGAGCAGCGCCTGGCTCCCGCTCCTGGCCGAAACCAAGCTCGCGGCCGATACACGGCACTTCTTCGAAAGCGAGCTGCTCGCGAGTGTACCGGCCACGCACCTGCGCTTGCGTATCTTCCCCGACGGCGGCGTGAGTCGCCTGCGCGTGTGGGGTGCCCCCCATGGCTGAATCCGCTGAGCCCGAGCCGACCCTGAACGCGCTCTCGCGCCAGGCCGCGAGCGAGGCACTGACGCGCTGTTGCGGCGCGACGCGCTGGGTGCAGGGCATGCTCGCCCGTCGGCCCTTTGCGTCGCACACGGCCATGTTCGCTGCGGCCGTCGAAATTTGGGCGCAACTCGGCCCGGAGGACTACCGCGAAGCCTTCAGCCATCATCCGGAAATTGGCTCGGATCTCGGGGAATTGCGTAAAAAGTTCGCCAAAACGGCGGACTGGTCGCAGGCCGAGCAGAGCGCCGCCATCGGCGCGAGCGAAGCCACGTTGCGCGCCTTGCGCGACGGCAATCAGGCGTATCGCGCGCGCTTCGGCCACTCGTTCATCGTCTGCGCCACCGGCAAGAGCGCGCAGGAAATGCTGGCGTTGCTGCAGGCGCGGCTCAAACACGAGCCGGATCTAGAGCTCGGCATCGCCGCTGCCGAGCAAGCCAAGATCACGCACCTGCGTTTGGAGAAGCTGGAATCATGAGCGCCATCACCTCCCACGTGCTCGACACCTCGCTGGGTAAACCGGCCGCGGCCGTGAGCGTCAGCCTGGCGCTACTCGAAGACGGCGCGTTCGTGGAGCTCGGCCGGGGCGTCACCGATCAGGACGGCCGCGTCAAACAACTGCTCGGCGGCAGCGCGCTCAGCGTCGGCCTGTACCGCTTGCGCTTCGAAACCGGCGCCCACTACCGCGCCACCGGCCGCGACTCATTCTACGAGCGCGTCGAGCTGCAATTTCACGTCACCGATGCGAGCCAGCACTACCATGTGCCGTTGCTCTTGAGCCCGTTCGGATACTCCACCTATCGCGGAAGCTGAGCCATGAGTCTGAGCACGTTAGCCGCCTCGCAGTTCGAGGCCTTGAGCCGCGCCAACCGCGCCTTTTCTGGGATTTATCCGGGAGATCGTCCCGCACGTCAGCCGGTGCACACGGTCTATGGCGGCGCGCAACTGTACAAGGCCGAGACCACGCAACGCTTGGGTGAGCTAGCCCTCGGGAGCTTCGAGGCCTACGCCTCGAACGCGATCGAACTGGCGACCGGCGTGGGCTTCCTCTCGCCCTCCGCTTTGGTCGGGCTCGACTCGGTCACCCTCGCGGAAAGGTACCAGGCAGATCCGGCGGAGCTCCGCCGAGTCAGCCCGAAGGGCTGGCTGGCTCAAACCGTGTACGAGCGCGTCAAGGCCAAGCTCGCCCGCGAAGCCGTGGAGGACTTTCGCATCGACTTCGAAGACGGCTTCGGCGCCCGTCCCGACGCAGAAGAGGACGAAACCGCGCAGCGCGCCGCGGTCGAGCTGGCGCGCGCCATGAAGGAAGCGCGCACGCCGCCCTTCATCGGCATCCGCATCAAGTCCTTCGGTGAAGAATGGAAGTTGCGCGGCGCGCGCACGCTCGAAATATTCCTCGATACGTTGCTCCGCGAGAGCGGCGGCGCACTGCCCGAAAATTTCGTGGTCACGCTGCCCAAGGTCAACATCCCCGAACAGCCGCGCACCTTGGTCCGGCTGCTCGAAATCCTGGAAACTCGCCACCATTTGCCGGTGGGCACGCTGCGTTTCGAGCTGATGGTCGAGACCACGCAAGCCCTGATTGGCCCCGACGGCTATTGCCCTCTCCCCAGTCTATTGGCGGCGGGCGAAGGGCGCTGCATCGGCGCGCATCTCGGCACCTATGACTTCACCGCCTCGTGCAACATCACCGCCGCTTATCAGATGATGGATCATCCGATGTGCGATCTGGCCAAGGGCCTGATGCTGCTGTCCTATGCAGGGACGGGCGTGTTCCTCTCCGACGGTGCCACCAACGTGATGCCCGTCGCACCACACCGTGGCAAACAGCTCTCGCCCGAGCAACTGCAAGAAAATCGCGCCGCGGTGTACGGCGCTTGGCAGCTCGCCCATCGCCACATCCGCCACTCACTGGAAGGCGGCTACTACCAAGGTTGGGATCTGCACCCCGCCCAGCTCCCGGTGCGCTACGCGACCTGCTACGCGTTCTTCCTCGAAGGCCT